>JGI12316J15310_10000969_pt4 | contig 32712 bp, 25 predicted proteins | sample MarCyaLeptolynsp_FD_15310 | JGI IMG/M metagenome (IMG submission 15310)
TCCCCAGGTCCCACAGGCCAGCCATCCGCCAGCGATGCCGTCGACACCACCGTCGGTGCCTCCGTCGCCGCCGTCGATGCCTCCTGCACCGCCCTCGGGCACGCAGACGGGAGCGGTCGATCCCGCGCCGATGCCCGCGCCTTCGGGGGATGACGGCACGGCGCACGTGCAGATGGGGGCGGTGCACGAGGCGATCAAGCGCGCCCGTCCCCGCTACGACGCCCTCAAGCAGGCTGCCGAGTCCCTCGTCGCCGAGCTGTCCGCTGCGTTGCCGACCATGCCGCCGCCGCTGCAGCAGCTCGCGGTACCCATGCTGGCGCGCGAGTATCCCGAGCTGGCCAAGCTGCCGCAGTTTGCCGAGCTGGCCGCGCGGGTCGGGGCGAAGGTTCCTGGCGGGTCGGGCGGTGGCGGCAGCATCTCGTCGGTGCGGCGGCTGTCCGAGAAGGTTCGTCCCGACGAACCGGCACCGACCAGCCCGCAGGAGGCCGAGCGATTCCTCGAGTGCGTTGCGGACGTGCTCGTCGCCGCGGCCGGAGCGCTCATCGAGCTGCAGAAAGGGCAGGAGCAGTTCGGCAACGAGATGGGCGTGCGCGTGATCAAGGAGTTCACGCCGCTTCACGCCGCGGGGACGCCGGAAAACCTGCTGCGCTACCTGCTGGATTGGAACAAGGGCGGGCCGCACCGCACCCAGGAGCTCAGAGGCGTGTACGCCGACATCATGATTCACCAGGTCGCGTTGATTCGCGGCGTGGTGGAGGGCGCTCGCGCCATGATCGCGCGTCTCGATCCGCGGGACATCGAGCGTGGCCTCGCGTCGGCATGGCCGAGCAAGAGTGCCGCCGCCTGGAAGGCCTACGAAAAGCTGTGGCACGAGCTGTCGTCGGAGGACCGCAAGATCACCGAGGTGGTCTTCGGTCCCGAGTTCGCGCGTGCCTACGCCGAAGTCGGCGGCGAGAGCTGAGCTGGGCTATCCTGCCGCCAACGATGCGTTGGCTGCTCCTCCCGCTCGCCTGCCTCGCCACCTTGACCGGCTGCAAGAAGCAGACAACCGGTCCGCTGCCGATCTGCCTGGTCGAGGTCGCGGGGAACGAGGCGGAGGAAGTGTCCTCGCAGGACATGCCGCCCGAGGTGTGGTTCTCCGTGGTGCTCAAGAACTTCAATCGCCGCGAGATGGAGCTGCAGCGCCCCACGCGGGACTGTTCGGGCAAGACGCTCGAGCCCGAGAGCGAGGAGATGGCGCTGTGCATCGACGGCGACAACCCGCCCGTGCCGTCCGAGTCGCGCCCGCTCGACCCCGAACAGGACTTCACCATCACGCCGCTCGACGAGCCGGGCCAGGCGCTGGTCTGGGTGCGGACCGACCACTACGAAGACGGCCTCGCCGAGGGCCCGGTCGCGATCACCCAATGGACCAAGCGCGGCGTCGCGGTCAAAGCGATCGGTCCGCTCGCCGCCTATCCCGATCGTGTGCGCATGTACATCGAGCCGCTGGGTGATGAACGCGTGCTCGTGGTCGAGAGTCGAGTGTGCGAGGACCCGGACAAGCCCAAGACGTGCGGCAAGCAGACGCGGCTGGTCCCACTCGTGGGCGATCGCTTCGTGCAGCGGCCGCTGCTCGACAAGGATGGTTCGACGTGTCTGGGGCCGGCTTCGTTCGATCAGCAGCAGTCCACCGAGGTCGATCTGCCCGATGGGCGCAAGCGTCGGTTTGTCATGACGCGCGCGTTCGACTTCGACGAGGGTGAAGTGGTGCTGTCCGAAGAGGTCAAGATCGAGGACTACGATCCCAACAACCCCGATCTGCCCGAGGCGCTGTTTCGCAAGGCGCAGCTCCAGCGGCCGATGGAGGTGACCGAGCGCGGCATGAAGACGCCGGAGGGGTTGTGGGAGCGCATGCTCGAGGAGCATGGCTCGGTGAAGTTGGAAACGGCCAAGCCCAAGGCCGACGAGGGCGCCGAGGGCGAAGGGTAGACAGAGTGCCCTGACCCATAGACCGGTCGCGGTCGTGATCGTGATCGTGATCGTGATCGTGGTCGTGATCGTGATCGTGGTCGTGGTCGTAGTCGTAGTCGTGGTCGTGGTCGTGGTCGTTGACGATCGGCTCAGCATCGCTCGACGACGACGCCCACGACCACGACCACGACCACGTCTACGACGCATCGGTGCCGCGCGGGCGCGCAGTCGATTGCGGAGTCGGCCGTCTTCGGAGTGACGGCATAGACTCGCGCGAGCTCGCTACTGAATGCCGCTGGCTTTGTCGCGGCGGCGGCGGGTCTTGTTGTCGATGACCTTCTTGACCGTCAGGACGATGGTCAGGATCTTGCCGTTGCGCTTTTTGACCAAGAGCACGTCGTTGGCCTCGGCGAGCGAGTTCATACGGCCGGGGCTGAGGCGGCGCTTTTTCCACTCGGCGTAGCGGTAGATCTTCGGGTCCCCGAAGCCGTCGCGGTCCGGGACCGCGGACAGACGGAACTTGCCGTTCTCGGTTTGCACGAAGGCGTAGGCGCAGTCGATCGTCGTGCACGACGATTCGAACGTGACCCACAGCAGCGGCATCCCGTTTTGTTCCTCGATCTTGAGGATGAGGCCGGCGGTGTTCTTCGTGACGACCTTCTCGAGCTCCTCGCCGCGCGAGGACTCGACGATGTCGCGCTCGACGTTGAACTGCTCGTTCTTGTTCTCGCCGGCGTAGATCGAGATCACCTTCTTCCCGGGATAGACGCGCAGGGGCTGAACACCGGCCTCGGTCTGCACGCGCTCGAGCTCGTCGGGCGTCAGGGGAAGGCGCTTGCGGCAGCCAGAGACCGCGACGAGACCGACGGCCAGCGCGAGAATCGTGGGCAGGCGGACGCGATGGCGGCGTTGCCCAGCGAGACGTGGCTCACCCATTGCCGCGAGGGTACCGTGACGCAGTGGTGCGTGCACGCCCGAGGCGGCCCACGCTAAAACTGCAAGAGCAACGCGAGCGCCTACAGCGCTTTGAGCACCCTCGTGATCCGCATCTCCATCGCCGAGGCGGGCAAGCCACCCCGCCTGCTGACGTTCTCCAAGTCCCAGATCACCGTGGGACGGGATGCGACGCATGACCTGTGTCTGACCGGTAAGGGGGTGTCCGGGACGCACTGTCGGCTGTATCGGCAGGGCGACACCGTCGTCCTCGAAGACCTCGGCTCGACCAACGGGACCTATGTCAATCGGGCTCGGATCGCCGCGCCGACGCCGATCTCGTCCTCGGACGAGGTGGTGCTGGCGATCTACCGGGTGCAAGTGCTCAGCGATGCGGACTCGGGGGTCAAGCTGCGGCCGCAGGGGCCGGGCGAGGCCAGCGGGGGCGCGGTGGTGGTCGGGAGTCGCGCGCAGTCGGCGGGTCCCACCGCGGCCCACCCCGGGGTGACGTCGGCCATGGGCGGGCCGCACTCCGTTCCTCAGGCCGCGCCCCCGACCGCCAGCCCGCAGTCGGTCGACATCTCTCAGTCGATCTCGCAGTCGATCTCGCAGTCGATCCCAGGCGGCGGGCCGAGCTCGGTCGACATGTCGCAGTCCCTGCCGCCCGCGGACCCGTCGGTGTCGGCGGAGCAGCGGCCACCCAAGACGCGGGTCAAGTCGCCGGCGGACATCGAGTGGGAGCGCGAGTGGGAGCAGATCGATCGGCTGGCGACCGCGTGGTTCAAGCACGGTCGGCCGCGCAAGGGGCTGCTGCGAGGACAGCAGCTCGCCCACGCTCGACGCTGGCTCGCCCGCGGTCGCGGCAAGTACCCCCAGCCCACGTCGGCCCACCGTGAGTTCATCGAGACCGCAGCGCGTCGGCGATCGCTGCGCCTGTTCGGGATCATGTCGGCGGTCACGGTCGTCCTCGCGGGCGGGGGCGTCGGCGGGGTCTATGCCTATCGACAGGCGCAGGGCGGCGACCCGATCGAGGGGACCGGGGACACCGATGGCGTGGTCGCGACCGCGAACCCGGATGCCGGTGGCGGCGAAGGGCCCACGCCCGAGGTCGACGACACCGACGCCGTCGCGCTCGCAAATCTCGCCGCGGGGACGATCGACACCAACGCCGAGCTCGCTGCGCTGCTGGCGGCCGAGGCATCGTTTCATCTCGCCGGCCCCGAGCTCAGCAACCCCGGCCATCCGGTGCACGAGGCCCTGCGCCGGGCGATGGCGCAGATCGGGGCGCAGACGCTACGTCGTCACGACGGACCACTGTCGGCGGTTGCCGTCTCGGCCGACGGCCGGCACGTGGCTACGGCGACGACCCGACGCGGGGAGCCGGTGCGCCTTTGGGACCTCACGCAGCCCGGCCGTTTGGATCCGGCTTCGCTGAGCAACCACAACGGTCGCGTCACCCACATGGCGACGACCGATGACGGCCACTGGCTGCTCACCGCGGACGACGACGGCCTGGTGATGCGCTGGGATCTGACCGCCAGCGACGCGCCCGGAAGCGGCGTGCGCATGGACGGGCACACGACGGCGGTCGAGGCCTTTCACCTCGCCGGTCCGTGGCTCGTCACCGGTGATGCCGGTGGACGGATTCGGCTGTGGAACGTCGACGCGAAGATCCCGACGCAGGTTGGTCTGCCGGGGCACGTCGGGGCGGTGATGGACGTGGCGGTCACGCCGGATGGGACCCGGGCGGCGAGCGTGAGCGACGACGGCACCGGGCGCATCTGGACGATCGTCGGGGGCATGCCCAAGCGGCGCGTGGCCACGATGGCACGGCCCGAGGAGATGGGCGTGGGTCCGATGCTGTCGGTTGCGATCTCGCCGGACGGCAAGTGGGTGCTCACCGGTGCGTCCGATGGCGTGGGGTGGCTGTGGGTGGCGGGCTCGAACCTGCCGCACCGCAAGGCTCCGCCGCCGCTGATGGGCAAGCACTCGGACGCGATCACCGACGTCGGTTTTTCGCACGACGGGGCCGTGGCCTACACCGCGAGCAACGACGACAGCGTCGTGCTGTGGGACATGACGCGCGCCAATCCCAACGACAAGGTGCTGCCTTGGAAGGGGCACACCGGTGACATCGTGGCGGTCGACGTCACGGGACCCAAGTCGGAGGACGACGTGGGGGCGGGCGTGTCGTATCTGCTGTCGGCGAGTTCGGACGGGACGGCGCGCCGCTGGAACCTCGATGCACGCGATGGCGCGATCGAGGTCGAGGTGCTCTCGGGCCACTCGGGTGAGGTGGTCGATCTCGATGCGTCGGCCAACGGGCGCTGGGTCGTCACCGGCGGCGAGGACAAGACGGCGCGGGTGGTGCCGGTGTGGCGCGGTGGGCTGCCGGACACGCGGCGGGTGCCGGGGCTGGGGGCGGCCCGGGTTGGCTTCGGGCACACCGGCCCCGTGCGGGTGGTGGCGCTCAACGGCGGCGGCAACCGGCTCGTCACCGGATCGGACGACGGGACCGCGCGGGTGTGGGACCTGGTCCCTCCGGGGCGGCTGAAGGTGCTCGGGGTGCTCGGCGGCCATCCGGGCAAAGTGCGGGCGGTGGCGGTGACCGGGGCCGGCGACTACGCGGCGACCGGCGCTGCGCGAGGTGACCTGCGCCTTTGGTCGCTGAGCAACGCAGACCCGGGGGCCAACCATCTCGCCTTGAAGGGCCACACCAAGGACATTCGCGGCCTGCTGTTCACCAAGAAGTACCTGATCTCCTACAGCACGGACGGCACCGCGCGACTTTGGGAAATGAAAGCCAACCCGCAAGAGGGCGTGGTCGTGCTGCCGCACGGTGACGAGATCGTCGCGGGGGCCGTCAGTGGCGACGGCCGCTGGCTCCTGACCGCGACCGGCACCGAGATCAAAGCGCTGCTGTGGGATCTGTCCGCGGACAACCCCGCCGCCGGCAACGTGCCGCTCAAGGGGGGCCACAAGGATGCGCTGACGACCGTGGGCCTCGGCCCCAAGGGTCGTTGGGCGGCGACCGGCAGCCGCGACTACCGCGTCAATCTCTACGACCTCAAGACGATCAAGAAGGACAAGCCCGACCGCACCAAGCTGCGCGGGCACGATGCCGAGATCGCGACGCTCGCCTTTTCTCCCAAGGGCACCAAGCTCGCGTCGGGGGACGGCAAGGGGGCCGTGATCGTCTGGGACCTGACGAGCAAGCACCCCGACGAGAGCTACAAGACGCTCAAGGGACCCACGAGCGGCATCTACGATCTCTCGTGGACCGCGGACGGCAAGTGGCTGGTGGCCGGGAGTGGCGATCGGGGCATCTATCTGTGGCGCATGGATGGTCCCGACATTGGGGCCCCGATCGTGCTCGAAGGTCACGAGGGCGTCGTGGCCGGGGTCGCGATTTCCCGCGATGGCACGTTCGTCGCCTCGGGTGGCTACGACGGCACGGCTCGCGTGTGGCCCCTGTCCGCCGATGCCATCGTGCCGCTGGTCTGTTCACGCGTCGGCCGGTGGCTGACCGAGGCCGAGTGGGCCGACCACATCGGCGGCGAGTACGTCGACCGCTGCCGTTGATCGGCTGGCGGTGTTGCCAGCCCGTTGCCAAACCGCTCGCTCACTGCGCAGGCCCGCTTTCGTTGCATCGGTGTTGCCCCACCGATCTCGTCAGCCCTCGCTGCATCGTCGCGAAGGGCTCGGGCGTCGCATGGCCCCTGGTCAGAACCCACCGCGCGCCTAGCTTGCCGAGCATGGACGCGATCGAAGCACTCCGCGCATCCGTAGAAACGGCAACCGACCTCGAGGAGCCGTGGGCGCTCTTTCGCGACCGGCTGGCGTCGTCCTCATCGTTCATGGCCAAAGGCGTTCCGAAGAAGAGCTCGGCCTTGCTCGAGATGATCGCGACGACCTTCGGCAAGGCACTCGGCGTGTCGGCGGCACCCGTCGGCATGAAGTCGATCTACGTGAAGCAGGACCGCCTGTGGCACGGCATGTGTAGCCTGGGCGGCCGGCCGACGGTGTACTTCTACTTCGAGGATCTCGAGCTCGGGCTCGCTGGCGTCATGTCCTCGCTGACGGGCGGGCGCGTCGAGCTGATCCGCTTTCGCCGCGTTGTGCTGAGCCGGCCCGGATGGCCGGGCGCACGGGCGAAGGCGTGAGCGCCCGCCCGCCTGCGTTTTTCCCGCGGCCTCAGGAACATTCTTCCGCGGGCCGGTACAGCCCCGTGGCATGGCTTCGCCTACGACTGCTCGCCCCGAGAACGCCTCCAGGGCCTCTTCGACACGGACCCAACGTTCGATTTCGATCCGGCGGGCGCTGCAGCGCGCGACCAAGGCACTCGTTGCCCAGCAGCGCAGCGATGGATCGTACGAGTGCTGGATCGACGTGGGCCCGGTGGCGATCGCGTCTCAGCTGATCCTCGAGCGGGTCGCCAAGCATCGATCGAGCACGACCAAAGCGGCGGTCGCGGCCCTCCGAGCCGCCCAGCGTAGGGATGGGTCGTTCGGTGCGTGGAAGCACGCCTCGAACGGCTCGGTGAGCGTGACCGCGCTGGCGGCCGCGGCCTTCGGATGCGCGGATGTGCCGTCGGACGATCCCGCCGTGGCGGCGGCATGGGACTTCGTGCACGCCTCGGGCGGGCTCGAGGCGGTCGGCAAGGCGTTCGTCGAGCGCGGGGAAGCCAGCGCGATCTTCTTGGTGGCGTGCGGCGCGATGGAGCCCGATGTCCTGCCCTCGTTGCCACTCAGCGTCGCGCTCACGCCGCTGCTGGAGCGCTTCGTCGACGGCCGCGTGCATGCGGGCAATCTGCTGGCACTGTTCACGACCCTGGCGGTGAGTGCATCGCGGCGTTCGAAGGCCAAACGCGGCGGATGGTTTTCCACCGCGCTGCGCGGAGCGATGCGGGAGTTCGAGCGTCAGCGCGCCATCGACTACATCGCGAGCTGGCAAAACCCCGACGGGAGCTTCAACCAGGCGCTGTTTCCCACGCAGCTCATGGCGCTGGGACTGTCGGCGTTGGGCGTCGAGGCCGGCGCCGAGCCGCTCGCCGGTGCCCTGCGTTGGCTCGACGCGCACAGCGAGATCCGAGACGGCGCGCTCTGGATGCAGGCGATTCCCAACGACGTATGGAGTACCGCCCAGGCAGGGCTGGCCCTCGTCGCCGCCCGCGAGACCGGTGATGCCGAAGTGGCGCTGCAGCGGGCCAATGAGCATCTTCGGGCCGAGCAGCTGCGCGTGCCCCAGCCGCGCGCCAACCAGCGCAAGCGAGGAGCCAAGCGCACGGGCGGCTGGGCGTTTCAGCGCGGCAACCCGACGATGCCCGACTGCGACGATACGGGACTCGTGCTCGCCTGCCTCGGCGCGAGCACCCCCGAAGCTTCGTCCCGCGAGGCATTCGCGGCGATCGACGACGGACTGGCCTGGGTTCGAGACATGCAAAACCCCGACGGCGGCTGGGCAGCGTACGTCTGGAACCTGCCCTCCAAACCTCCGGGTCCGATGTTCGTCGGCGACGAGCCGATGCCGGATCTGCGCAACCCCAGGGCGGCGCTGTCGATCTTTGTCGACCCGCCGCCCGAGCTCGGCGATCCGTCCACCGAGGGCGTCACGGCGCGGGTGCTCTGGGGACTGGGTGCGTGCGGTGTCGGGCGCGACGACGCGGCGGTGTGTCAGGCGATCGAGTTTCTCAAGGCGCAGCAGTGCGAGAGCGGAGCGTTTTGGGACCGCTGGATGACGTGCTACCTGCCGGGGACGGCCAACGTGCTCATCGGGCTCGCCGCCGTCGGCGAGGACACGCGCGCCGAGTGGGTGACCCGGGCGATCGACTGGATGTGCGGATGCCAGAACGAGGACGGAGGGTTCGGGGAGAGTCCCGACGCGTTCGTCGACCCGTCGCGCGCGGGGCAGGGCCCGAGCATGCCAGCGGTGACCGGTTTCGTCGTCTCTGCATTGGCACGCTGCGGCCGAGCGAGCTCCACCGTGGTGGAGCGTGCCGTACGGTACCTGCTCGGGTCGCAGCGCCGCGACGGCACTTGGGACAACGCCGGGTGGGTCAATCCCTACGTGCCCCCCGACACGTTCTACGAATACGATCTGTCGGCGCTCGCGGTGCCCACCATGGCGCTCGCCGACGTGGTCACCCACCGCTCGCCGCGATGACCGACGCGCTGCATCCCAAGTGGCGTCGCTACGGCGACCCCGACGCGGACGAGGTCGTGCGACGGCTCGCCGGGGTCCGCGGCTGGCAACGGGCGCTCGACGGATCGGCCAACAACGGCGACGGGTCCGCGCATCCTGAGCTTGCGGCTTTCTTCGAGCAACACCCAAGCTGCCGACGGAGGCGCGCGCCGACACGCTGGCCCGGGCCGCGCGCTGGTGTGACCTCAACCTCAGCTACCTGTCGATCGGCATGCTCGCCGGCTCACTGCCGATGCTCTTTCTCGGGGCCGAGGGCGCCGAGGTGCTCGTGCAGACGGGCGCGTTGGTCGAACGGGTGGACGCACGGATCAACCGGACGGGTCGATTCGTGCTCGACGTCACCGAGGTTGGTGGCATGGGCCCTGGCGGACGCGCCGTGCGTGCGGCGGCCGAGGTCAGATTGATCCACGCCCTCGTTCGATCCTCGAGCGACGTCTCGCACGCGATCTGCCAGCAAGACATGGTGATGACGCTGCTTGCCTTCGCCGTGATGCCGATCCGTTGTGCGCGCCGTATGGCCGTCACCATCTCGCCGCGCGAAGCGGAGGACCACTACGCGCTGTGGCGGGCGCTGGCTCCGGCGCTGGGGGTGTTGCCGACGCTCGTGCCCAAGCGTTTCGACGACGCCAACGCATTGCTCGACGCACTGGTCGAGCTCAACGCCGCGCCATCGGAGGCCGGACGCACGCTGGCCAGGGCGCTGCTCGAGGGCATCGCCCGGCACCTCGCCGTGCCCGGCAGGTCCGACGCCGCGGCATGGATCGTGCGTTACCTGCTCGGCGAGCGCCTCGCCGACATGCTGTGCATCGACGCCGTGGACTCGATGGCCCGCCGTACCTGGGCGCGCCGAGCCAACACCCGCGCCGCCCGCCGGATCGTCCCGATGCTGGGCCGCGATCTGCACCGCATCATCGTTGGCTACAAGCTGTCCCGCACGGCCCCGATGACGTGACGCGACGCTATCATCGCGGCCATGGCGGAGACGTACTTGGTCACGGGCGGCACCGGACGGATCGGCACGACGTTCGTGCACGAGATGGCGGCACGCGGGGCAACGGTGCGCCTGGGGACACGCAGTCCGAATGGGGCGTCGGCGCAGCTGCGAGCGGCGTTTGGCCCGGGCAAGGTCGAGCCCGTGGTGCTCGATCCGAGCGATGCTGCGGGGCTCGAGCGCGCATTCGCGGGGGTGACCGGCGCGCTGCTGGTCCCGCCGTTCGGGGACATGGCCGCGTGGCACACCGCGATGGCGACGGCGGCGAAAACGGCCGGCGTCGAGCACATCGTCAAGGTGAGCGTGACGGGAGCGCGCGGACCCGATTCGGATCCTCCGCCCGGGCGGATTCCCAGCGCGCACTGGCAGGGGGAAGAGGCACTGCGCGCCTCTGGGGTCCCCAGCACGATGATTCGCCCGACGATCTTTGCGCAGCACTTTATCGGGTTGTCGCCGGCGTTGTTCCGACCGGGTGACCCGAGCGTTCACCTTCCGATCGGCGAGGCCCGGGTCGCGTTCGTCGATTGCCGCGATATCGCGATGGCGGCCGCGGTCATCCTCAGCGAGCAGCGCGAAGCGTGGGCGGGCAAGGCGTTCGAGCTCACCGGCTCGGGTGCGGTCAGCGGCCCCGAGATCGAGGCCATCCTGTCCGGCGCCGGCGGCCGCCCGATCGCCTGGGTCGACGGCGAGCAGGCCTTCAGCGCGCATGCGGCGGCCATCGGGGTCCCCGACGGCATCAAGGCGGTCTACGGCGAAGCCGCCGGCGGATGGTTTGCCGAGATCCGCGAAGAGGCCTTCGTCGCCATCACCGGCCGACACCCGACGAGCTTTGCCAAGTTCGCCTACGACAATCGAGCCCACTTCGCGGCTCGGTGACCCCAGGATGGAACGGTCGAGCTAGAGCGCAATGCCCCTGCGCTCGGCGGATGGGGCCGTTTGCGATCGATTCGTCCCACGAGCCGCTTGCGTGGCGCAGGATCGCGACCGGAGCGGGGTCATGTAGACGTGCGTTTCAGTGTGTGCGTTGTGTGGTTCTCGGTATCGTTGGAAGTTGCGTGTGGCCCTGCGGCAAACCAACCGTCTGTCGATACTGATGGGGTGGATGATTCCTCTGAGGATTCGGGGGTGGATCCGGACGAGGGTATGGAGCCGAACGAGGGCTCGGACGAGGGGTCGGACGAGGGCGGGGAGACCTGCGAGACCGGCTGTCCCCCGGGAAGTGTGTCGTGGAGTCTGCCGATAAACGTCCGCGCGATGGCAGCCACACCCACCGGCTCAGTCGTCGTAGCAAGCAGCACGAGCAGCCAGACGACCCTGCAGGAGGTGTCTCCCGACGGCGTCGTGCTCGAGGAACGAACCGCTGACAATCCGGTCGAGGCGCACGGTGATCTGACCGACCTCTACGTTCACCAGAGCGGCGCGTGGATCTTCGGAGGGTACTTTGTCGCCGAGCAAACCGGAGTCTATCGGCTCCGCGCGGTCGGTCCCGCGGATTGGGCGCAAGACTTCGAAGCCGCATCGACGGGGCCGGGAGACGTCGCGATGCTGGCGACCGGCGCGGTTGCTGTGACGCTCGTCGATCCCGAAACAGAGACGACGAGGCTGCAGTCCTTCGATGGTTCGACCGGGGATGCCATCCTCGACGTTGAGCTGCCGTTCATCGGGGCTCCCGTCGCCGCGACCGATGACCGGATCCTCGTCGTCGAGACCTGGCCCAGTGCCGCCGTGCATGCCCTCGACGGCAGTGGGGAGGAGGTGTTCGCAGTCGATGTCCACGCCGGTGAGATCGTTGCGCGGTACGACACGATCCTCGTCGTCGATAACGAGGGCGTCCTCCGGCTTTCGAGCGAAGACGGAAGCGTGCTTGCCTCGGCATCGGTCGATGCAGGCAGCCCCGCCGCGGCAAGATACCGGCTCGCGATCCTCCCCGACGGCGACGTGTTCGAGTCGTTCGACACGGTGAGGCGTCGCGACTTCGATCTCGTGGAGCAGTGGTCGACGGACAGCTATGTCGGGGAGCGAATCGCCGTCGCCCCCACCGGCGAGCTCTATGTCGGCGGGGTCGACGGGCTGCACCGCGTCGTCCCGTAGCGACGCCGTGCCAGCGCGGTCGCGTCAGTCCTCACTCGTGGCCGCCGCCGCGGAGCGAGTTCTTCTTGCACTGCGTCTCGTACTTCGCACACTTGAACCGCACGTGGATGTGGTGAATGTGCGCGGCGGAGTGGGCCACGACGCCGCCGTTCTTCTTGAAGATGTTGTCGACCTCTTCTTCGCTGGCGCCCATCTCGAGGCCGGCTCGGCGCAGGGTGGGGTGCAGGGTCTTGTCCAGGAACACCTCTTGGACGGCGCCGGTGTCGGCGAGCGCTTCAATGAGGCCGAAGGTGGCAAACCAGTCGACCTCCTCGGGCTCGGGGCGGCGACCCCACTTCTCGTCGCCGGACTCGGTGAGGTACTTGGACTTGAACACGCCGCGAAGCGTGGGCAGCCAGATGTCGATGTCGCGCCCAGCCTGGTGCGAAGCGTGCGGGTTGAAGGGTCCGCCCTTTTTCTTGCTGATGTCGGCCAGCACCAGCTCGCCTTCCCACTCGATGTCGCGTCGGAATGCTGCAATGGCGCGCTGAAGATTGGACACCAGATAGGCGTTGCCCCACATCAGCCGCGGGTAGCGGCGAATGTAGAGGTCGCTATCGGGCATCTGGATACCGTTCTCGAGTGACCCCTGGTTGGGGTGACCCTTGGCCACGGCGTCCTGTCGCGCTTCGATCGGCGGAATCGGGCGCGGGTCCTTGTCGCGAATGTACGGCTTGGGATCGATCCAGACCGTGACCTTTTCTCCGACCTTTGGCCCGTCGGGAAACTTGGCCGCGTTGTAGCCCTTGAGTCGAACCGACGAGACGTCGAAGCGCTCGGCGAGCTTGGTCCAGGACTCCTCGCCGGGCTCGACCTCGTAGGAGATCGCCTGCTGGGGCAGGGGACTGTTGGTGGGACGGTCGATCTTCAGCCTCTGGTCGGGCTTGATCGGGTCGTCCTTGCTCATCGCGTTCCACTCGGCGATCTGCTGGGCGGTCACCCCGTAGCGGCGGGCGATGTCCTCGAGCGTCTCCTCGGGGATGACGCGGTGCTCGACGGGGTCGAGGGTGGGGCGGCGGACGGTGATCGGTCCGTCGTCGTCCTCGTCTTCGTCTTCGTCTTCGTCTTCGTCGCCGTCGTCGTCCTCGCCCGCCTCGTCCGATGCCCCGGCGGCTGCATCGGTGGTCGTGCCCGGGTCGTCGCTCCCGCGTGGCCAGAGGATGATCGCCAGCGCGACCACGACCGACAGCACCAAGAAACCTCCGATGAAGCCGACGATCTGTTTGACGAGCAGACGCGAGACGGCTTTCTCGCTCGCCGCAATCAGCTCTCGCTGCAGCCTGGTGACGGGCAGTCCGCGCTCCTCGGGTTCCTTGAGCCAGCGCCGAGCGGCGGCGAGCTCACCGCTGCGCAGGGTCAGTCGGTCGACGCGGCCACCGGCCTCCCAGGCCTCGGCGATCCGCATCAGCCGACCGTGCATGTCTCGCCACTTGCGGTTCTCGCCGCCCACCGGCAGCAGCGGACCCGTCGTCGCCACGGGGCGCTCTGCCATGCCCGTCGTCGGGCGGGGGGCGACCGTGACCAGCTCGAGCTTGAATGCGCCGACCCACACCTCGATGCCTTCGCCCATCGCCAGCGGCTCGGCCAGCCGGTGGTTGTCGACGAAGGTCCCGTTGGTCGAGCCCCGGTCGGTCAGGGTCACGATCCCGTTGGCGATCTCGAACTGGCAGTGCCGCCCCGAGATGCCCTCGCCCTGCAGTGGGATCGTGTTGTCCGCGTGGCGCCCCACGGTGGCCACGGCGCCGCTGAACGGGACGGTCCGTGCGCTTCCGTCGGGGCCTGTGACGCGGATGCTGTACATCGGCGAGCGGGGCAGTTTTAGCGCGCCGAGCCGTTCGGCGCACGGCTCACGCCCTCACCGCTTGAACGTGTGCTTGGTGTTCTCCAGCGGTTCGGTGCTGGGCTTGAACTTGGCTTTGTTGCGGACCGCCTGCGCCAGACAGTTGCCCAGCGGGGTGCCGCGGTTGGAACCCGTTGCGTTGGCCGACAACACGGCGCCCTTCTTGTTGATCGTGACGTCGACCGTGATGCGCTGACCGGGCAGCGCGCCGAACTTCGTCATGCACGCCTTGGCCGCCTTTTCCGCCTTGGCAAAGCCGCGGCGAATGTCCTTGGACGTCCGCTTGGTCGGGGCCTTGGGCGTGTTGTCCTTGGGCGGCTTGGTCGTGTCCTTGGGCGGCTTGGTCGTGTCCTTGGGCGGCTTGGTGTTGGCGGGCTCGGGCTCGGGGTCCGGATCGATCTTGATGTCCGGCTCGGGTTCGGGCTCCGGCTCGGGCTCGGGCTCCGGTTCGATCACCGGCTCGAGCTTGGGCTCCTCTTTTGGAGGATTGATCTCCTGCTTGGGCTCCGGGTCCGCGCTCGCAACCTTGGCGGTCGGTGTGTCCTCGGGCTCTTTGTTCTCGTCGCCGCCGAGGACCAGCCATGCGACCAGGCCGCCGGCTCCGATCGCAGCCGCGGCACCACCCACGATCATCGCGATGAACCCAGCTTTGCTGCGACCCTCGGACTCGTACATGCCCTCGCCCATGGTGGGGTCGGGCGCCTGGGTCGGTGGTCGGGTCTCCGGGCGGGGCGGGTTGGTCGTCGGCGCGCCCAGCGGAACTGCGCCGGGAGGTGGAGAGTTGGTGATCGGGGACGCCGCGGGTCCGCCCGGGATTGCCGGTGCGTCCATCACGTAGGTGCCGCCCGCGTCGCCACCGGTCTGTGCGCCGCTTTGCCCCCAGCCCATCTGGCCGTGCGGGGCGGGCACGTTGGCCAGGGGGCTGCTGTGGTCGTCGAGCAGGATCGTGCCGCGCGGACCCTCCGGCGGCTGGCTCTGCGGACCTTGCGAGCCCTGACCCTCATTGCCGATCCACATCGTGTGGCCGGGGCCGTCCTCGATCGGGAGCGTTCCCGCGGGGCCGGCCATCATCGGAGGGCCGTTGTTGAGGTCTGCGCGGAGGTTGCCGTCCGGTCCGACGGCCTCGAGCGCTTCCTCGAGCTCGGTCATCGACTGGTAGCGGTCCTCGCGTTTCTTGGACAGCGCCTTGACGACGATCGACTCGACGACCGGCGGAATGTTGGCGTCCGGCGCCATCGTGCTCGGCATCGTCAGCGGCTCGGTGAGATGCCGCGACAGCACGCGCATGAAGTTGTCGCCGTCGAACGGGACGTGCCCGGTCAGCAGCTCGTACATGACGACCGCCGCCGCGTAGATGTCCGTACGCTTGTCCGCCGGCTCACCGCAGGCCTGCTCGGGCGCCATGTACTTGGCCGTGCCGAAGATCGCCCCGGTCCGGGTCAGGCCCTTGTCGTTCTCCTGATCGGTGACCTTGGCGATGCCGAAGTCGAGCAGCTTGATGTAGTCGCGGCCGCGCTTCTGAATGACGAAGCAGTTCGCCGGCTTGAGGTCGCGGTGAATGATGCCCTTGCCATGGGCCGCGTCGAGCGCGCCGACGATCTGCAGCATCAGCTCGCGGACCTTGGGCCAGGGCATTCGGCCCTCGCGCTTGAGTCGGCCCGAGAGGTCCTCGCCCTCGAGGAACTCCATCGCGAAGAACACCGATCCGCCGGGCACGGGCCCGAAGTCCACGATGTCCACGATGTGCTCGTGATCGATCATCGAGGCCGCGCGGGCTTCCTGCAGGAAGCGGTCGACGTGCGTCTGGTCGCGGCACAGCTCGGGGTGCAGGACCTTGAGCGCCACGCGCTTGCGCAGCGTGACGTGCTGCGCCTCGTAGACGCTGCCCATCCCACCGTCGCCGATGACCTTATCGACCCGATAGCGCTCCGCCAGGACCGTTCCGACGAGGTCCTGGGGGGAGTTCCAGTGAAGCCCGCCGCCTTCGTTCATGTTCGGGTCGTTCATGTTCGGACCGAGTCCGACGACACGTCCAGCATACCGCATTGCTGGCGCCGGTCAGGGGAAGCAACGTACCGCAGGGGGGACTGGTTCACAGGTTTTTCGCCCGTGAATGCGGTGGGAGCCTCCCTCACACGTCGGATGAAAACTTGACCGACGCTCCGGCCAGGACCGCCCCGATCGTGGTGTCGACCTCGAGGTTTCCGGCGTCCGCGTCCCGCACGCGCAGGGTCACGTCGCCTGCGCCGACCCTGGGCAAAAACACTCCGGACGCCTCTTCGAGCGCCCGCTCCAGCTCGGCCGCGCTCGCCTGCGAGCCAAGCTGACGTCGCACTTCGACCGCCAGACGGTGGGCCCGCCCCGCGAGGATTCGGGCCGGGAGCGACATGTCACCCCCGACCATCGGCGCGGCGGCAAGGCGGATTCGGTCCGAGCCGACCTCACTCCCCAGGGCGGTGATCCCCCGGTCTGCGAGCGCGCGCTGGGTCGTGTACGAGATGAACGCTCGGGTCGGGATCGTCTGACGCTGGCCGGTGACGACCAGCTCGTGGGCCGCGGGGGCGACCAATGCGCCGCCTTTGCCGACAATGTTGGCTGGGGTCGCGCTCTCGCCCACCGAGGCTGCCGCCATCGCGGCGATCACCGCCGAGCCCCCGCCGCACACCGTCCGCTCACCTCCGACCGCGTCGGCATCTCGGTCGTGCGCGAGCACGGCCTGCCCGACGACGGCGCAGAGCCACCCGGCACTCGCGCGCCCGCGCAGCGCGCCCCAGGCCTGTGGGACATCACCCGGTGCATCGTCCCCGATGGCAAAGCCCGCGGCCGAAGGCGGCACTTCCACGATGATGGGCACCCGCGCCTCGTCGGCGAGATCGGCGAGCGCTTCGAGCTGGACCGCATCCGAGATCGGTCCCGCGACGAACACGGCATCGGGGCGGTCGAACGGCTCTGCCGCCAGCGGTGCCTTCAGTGCGTCGAGCAGTCCGGTTGTGTCCGCATCGACGGCATCGACGCGTAGGTCATCGGAGCCCGGCGACGCCGCCATGATCATCCGCAGCGCTCGCCAGCTGCGCTCGAGGGGGGCGACCTCGGGCGCCGACAGCACGTCGAGGGCGGTCTGTCCGATGGCGTCGCGGACCACCACCGCAGCGTCGCGCGCCGGCGCGACCTCGTCGGTCTTCTTTGCCGCGCTGCCCGATCTGATCGCGCTGATGAACGAGCCGACCGCGGTCTTGGCATCCTTCTTGGTGACCTCGGGGTCGGTGGTGACGTTGGCCTTGCCGAAAATCGGATCGTCGTCGTCGCTGTCGTCTGCGCTGGCGAAGTGCCCAGCATCGGAACCTGCCGATCGCCTCGGCGCCGCCACGGGAGCAGGCGTGCGGCCCTCGAGGGCATCCGCCAAGCGGCCGTCCCCGACGAGGCTGCGGACTTGGCGGATCGCGGCGGGCAGGTCCCCGTTCTTGGCCAGGCGATCGGCGACCTCACCGAGCTCGCGCAGGACATCGACCATGTTGGCGACGCCGCGGCCCTGAAAGTCGCGCGGGCGCTGGAACTTCAGCGCGACCGTGCGCTGCTCGTCGCGGCCGAGTCGGTCGGGCACAGTGACCTCGGCGACGGGCGCGAGCTGGCCCATGATGGTGGTGAAGCGCTCGCCCGAAACCGTGACTCTCTTGCCGGAGGGCGAGGCCGAGAACGGAGCGGCGACGAGCCAACGAAGGGGGCGGGGTTCCACGACCGGTGGCACGCCCGGCAGCGTACGACAGACTTACTCGGTCGTCGCGGCGCCGCGGAAGCGGGCGAGCCAGCGCTGCTGCGCCGTCCCGTTGACCGACACCAGACCGGTGGCAAACGTGTTCCCGGCCGAATCGACCGTGCCGCCGGCGGAGATGAAGATGCCCAGGTCGAGCGCGATGACGTCGTCGCAGCCGGGGGTGCCGTCGGCCTCGATCGTCGCCACGCGCACGCGCAGGTCTTCCATCTCCGGGTCTTCGGTCATCACCAGACCGATCCGTCCCGAGTCCGCGACCCCGAGTCCATCGAGGAAGTGTCGGTTGCCGATCTCGAGCGACTCGGCGTCGACCATCCAGGTCTCGCCGCCGTCGGCGTCGTACTTGAACAACCAGAAGGTCGCTGCAACGGACGTATTGTCGCGCCGAATGCCGAACACCACGTTGCCGTCCGCGTCGACGCCGACTCCGGCCGGGGAGTGCTCGTGGGCCGCGCCTCCGGCCAGCGGGGCGCGTGTCCATTCGGGGGCGCCGCCATTGGGCCCGTACTTGAGCAGCTGAGCGTCCTGCTCGTCGAAGTCGACGTAGATCTCGGCACTGACGTAGATGTTGCCGTCGCCGTCGACCGCAACCTCTTCGCCGGCGTCGATCGAGAACGTGCCGTTTCCGGCGCCGGAGAAGGTCTCGGTCCACTGGGCGTTGCCGCCCCGGCTGTACTTGCGGACCCAAACGTCACTGTCTCCGTCGGCGTCGCGCACGGTACCCGATACGATCGCGTTGCCGTCCGCGTCGAACGCCGCACCTCCGCCGAAGTCGTCACCGTCGGCGGCGCCATCGTGGGTGTCGCTCCAGATCTCGTTGCCGTCCGGGTCGATCATCGCGACCCAGATGTCGCTCCCGTCGGCACCGGCAATGCTCGCGACGACGACGATGTTGCCGTCCTCGTCGACGGCCACGGCCTCGCCTGCCTCCGTCGACGCGTTGTCGATGCTCTGCGACCACAGCTCGTTGCCTTCGGCGTCGAAGCGCGCCAGCCAGATGTTGGACTCGATGCCCTGGTCTTCGGTGCCGACGACCACCACCGACGCGTCTGGCCCGACCGCGATGTCCTCGCCGGCGCTGCTCGGGTCTTCCTTGCCGAAGCGGACCTCCCAGCCCAGGCCGCACTCCGCGATGCAGTCGTTGCTGCAAGCGTCGTCGTACACGCCGTTGCCGTCGTCGCACTGCTCGCCCTCGTCGACGACCCCATTGCCGCACTGACCCGGCGAGCCGGTCGGCTCGTCGGTATCGGTGTCGTCGTCGTCGTCGGTGCCCGTGTCGCCCGTGTCCAGCGAGCCGCCCTCACCGCAGACGCAGCGGGACAGCTCCGACCCGTTGTCGGCGCACGTCTGGGTGCCGGCCTGGCCGTTGTTGCACATGCAGCCGAGGACCGCGCCGGGGGTGCAGTCGATCCCGACCGGATCGAAGACACCCGTGCTCGAGTCGGCGGGCGGCTCGGGGGTGTCGTCACCACAGCTCACGGCGAGGGCCGCACCCGCAAGCGCGACCATAAAAACAAGGCGAGTCATCACCTGAGAACTGTTCCACGAGGCCGCGGGGCGGGTCCAGCAGGGCACCGGAAAAAAGGAACAGTCACGCGCTCTTCCGATCGCCCGTGCGCCTACCCGTCGTGGCAGGCCGCCATTGCGTGGCACTGCGCGGGGTGGCAGCATCGAACGCCCCCGACGCAGGGGGCGATAGGCGCGCGAATGGATGGACTCAAAGCACTCGAAGCAGCGGTCCGCAAAGACCTCGATCGCCTTCAGTACCCGGCTCGAAGCTGGCTGAAACCGCGTACGACCACCAAGAGCGGACAGCCGGTCCTCGACGTGCTGATCGTCGGCGGCGGGCAGGGCGGCTTGGCCACCGCGGCGGGACTGCAGCGCGAGAAGATCGACAACGTCCTCATCGTCGACCAAAACCCACTCGATCGCGCCGGCCCGTGGCTGAACTTCGCGCGCATGATCACTCTGCGCACGCCCAAGCACGTCACGGGGCCTGATTTGGGCCTCCCCAACCTCACGATCGAGTCGTGGTACGAGGCGCAGCACGGCGAGGGCTCATGGAGCGGGATGGGCCTCATTCCCAAAGAGACGTGGGCGGCCTACCTCGCGTGGTACCGGCAGGTGCTCGAGCTGCCCGTCCGCGCCGAGACCAAGGTGCTCGAGGTCGGCTGGGACGATGCAGAAGGGCAGCTGTGGGCGGACGTGCAGTCAGTGGCCACGGGCCAGCGCGAGCGCCTGTGGGCCCGGCGGGTCGTGCTCGCGACGGGCATCGAGGGCTCGGGCCGGTGGCATGTTCCCCCGTTCATCGCTGACGCGCTGCCGCGCGAGCGGTACGCCCACACCCGCGAAGACATCGATTTTGCCGCGCTGTCGGGCAAGCGCATCGGAGTGCTCGGGGCGGGCGCATCGGCGTTCGACAACGCCTCGGTCGCACTCGAGTCGGGGGCGGCGTCGGTCGATTTGTTCTTCCGCCGCGAGAAGATGGTCGACGTCAATCCGTACCGCTGGGCGGAGTTCGTGGGCTTCTTGCGGCACCACGCCGACCTGCCCGATCCCCTGCGCTGGCGTTTCATCCTCAAGATCCTGCGGATGGGGCAGCTTCCGCCGCCCGACACCTTTGCGCGGGCCAGCAAGCACGACGCCTTCACGCTGCGCCCGGGAAGTCCCTGGACCGAGGTCGCGATGAAGGACGATGCCGTGCACGTCACGACGCCCAAGGGCAGCCACGCGTTCGACTTCGTGATCATCGGGACCGGTTTCATCACCGACCTGTCGACCCGTGCGGAGCTCGCGACGGTGCACGAGCACGTGGCTCGCTGGGCGGATCGCTATACGCCCCCCGAGGCAGAGGCACACGCCGACCTTGCGCGCCACCCGTACCTCGGTCCCAGCTTCGAGCTGACGCCGCGCGACGAGGGGGCTCCGGCCTGGGTCTCGCGGATTCACAACTACACGTTCGGCTGCCTACCGAGCCTCGGTTTTGGCGGTGCGAGCATTTCCGGGATGAAGTACTCGATCCCGCGCCTGGTGGGAGGCATCACCGCGTCGCTGTATCGCGAGGACGCGGAGGCCTTCTACGACACCCTGTGCGAGTACGACGACAAGGAGTTTTAGGTCGTGAGCGAACCACGCAGCGCAGCGATGTTCACGGGTCTGGTCGATCTTGCAGCCAAGGGCTTGGGGGGCCGAGTGCTCGCCGCCAGTGACGACTTCTTCGCGGAGAAAGAAAAGCTCATCGAACCCGCCGCAGCGGTCTTCATTCCGGGCAAGTACACCGAGCGGGGCAAGTGGATGGACGGCTGGGAGAGCCGGCGCCGTCGCACGCCAGGGCACGACTGGGCGATCGTCGCGCTCGGGGCTCCCGGGGTCGTACGTGGCCTGGACATCGACACCACGCATTTTCTGGGCAACCACCCGCCCTACGCGTCGGTCGAAGCCGTGGCCGCGGAACGTGGGGCGTCGGTCGAGCAGCTGCAGGCTGCGACGTGGACCGAGATTCTCGAGCAGGTCCCGCTGATGGCGGGCACCCAGAACATGTTCACGGTCTCGCACGCCGCGGACTGGCCGAGCTCGTTCACGCACCTGCGGCTCAACATCTTTCCCGACGGCGGTGTAGCTCGGTTTCGGGCGCACGGGGTGGTGACGCCCGACTGGAGCACCCAAGAGCTCGATGAGGTCGCCGCGCCGCACGTGCGTGACGGCGAGGTGGACCTGGCGGCGGTCAAGCACGGAGGACTCGCGCTGGCGTGCAGCGACAGCTTCTTCGGTCCCATGAACAACCTGCTGCTGCCGGGACGGTCGGAGAACATGGGCGGCGGCTGGGAGACCCGCCGGCGCCGCGGTCCGGGCTTCGACTGGATCGTGCTGCGTCTCGGAGCGCCAGGGTCGGTGGAGGCGATCGAGGTCGACACCAACTTCTTCAAGGGCAACTGCCCCGACCGGTGTTCGATCGAAGGCATCGACTCGCCGCAGGCCCGCCTCACCGAGCTGGTCGACGAAGAGGCCGCGTGGCGCGGCGTGCTGCCCCCCTCGGCACTGACTCCCCACACCCGTCACTTCTTTCGCGACGAGCTCGTGCACCACGGGCCGTTCACCCACATTCGGCTGAGCATCTATCCCGACGGTGGGGTGAGCCGGCTGCGGATCTTCGGCAAGCGGCGAGACGGCGAGTGAGCGACAGTCCGGCGACGCTCCTGAATGGCCTCGATGAGGCCTCGGCTCGCGCGGCGCTCACGCGGTGCTGCGGGGCGACGCGCTGGGTCGACGGCATGCTCGGGCGTCGCCCGTTCGTCGACGATGCCGCGCTGCTTGCTGCCGCCGATGCGGTGTGGGCAGCAATGGAGGAAGCGGACGTGCTGGAGGCGTTTTCGCATCACCCGGAGATCGGGGCCGACGTCGACGCATTGCGAGCCAAGTTCGCCGCGACGGCGGCCTGGTCCGAGGGGGAGCAAGCGGGCGCCGCCGGGGCCAGCGAAGAGACGTTGCTCGCACTGCGTGATGGCAACGTCGCGTACCGCGAGCGCTACGGCTTCATCTTCATCGTCTGCGCCACCGGCAAGTCGGCGGACGAAATGCTCGGGCTGCTGCGGGCGCGCATGAACAACGAACGCGCGGCCGAGCTCGCGATCGCGGCGGGCGAGCAGGCCAAGATCACGCACCTGAGGCTGGCCAAACTCGGGACCTGATGGCAGGCCGCCGGAACTGATGTCCTGCTGATGTCCTGCTAAGGTCGCTCGCGATGGCGAGCCCGATCACCACCCACGTTCTGGACACCGCGCTCGGCCGGCCGGCGGCGAACCTCGCGATCAGCCTGCACGCGCGGGCTGGGGACGACTGGCGCGAGGTGGCGAGCGGCTCGACCAATGCCGACGGACGCATCGCCGACCTGATGGAGCCGGGCACGCTGCAGGCCGGCGACTACCGCATGGTGTTCGAGACCGGCGACTACCTCGAAGCAACCGGACGCGAGGGCTTCTACCCGCGAGTGCAGATCGAGTTTTCGATCGCCACGCCGGACGAGCACTACCACGTGCCGTTGCTGCTCTCCCCGTACGGCTACTCCACGTACCGGGGGAGCTGAGGTGGCGCTGATCGACGACCCGGCCGGTGAAGCCCGGGCACTCGCGACCGCCTTGGGGCGGCAAGCCACGGTTGCCGCCGCGGCGGACCAGCCGGTGCACACGCTGTACTGGCCCGCCGATCGCTTCGACGCATTGACGGTGACCGAGGCGTCGGCGGATGCCCGAGCGTTGTTCGAGGCCGAGCTCCCCAACCCTTCGGCATTGGCGTCCGCGCTGGAGTGGACGGACGCAGCCGAGCCCGGGCTGGCGGAGGCGACGTGGGAGCGGACACGCACGCGCCTGCAGCAGGGACCCGTCGAGGATCTTCGCATCGACTTCGAGGACGGCTACGGCCGCCGCGACGACGCCACCGAGAATGCCCACGCGGACGCGGCCGCGGCTTCGCTGGTGGAGGCGCTCGCCGCCGACCGCATTTGCTCGCGGGTCGGGATTCGCATCAAGACGATCACGCCCGAAGAGGTCGGGCGCGCGGCGGAGACGCTCGAACGCTTCGTCGACCGCCTCGCCGAGGCCGGCCGTTTCCCCGAGACCTTTGTCGTCACCCTGCCCAAGGTGACCCATCCGGCCCAGGTCGAGCGTGGGGTCGCCTGGCTCGCCGAGCTCGAGCGCCGGTACGCCCGCCCCGAACACTCGATGCGCCTCGAGGTGATGGTGGAGACGACGGCGTCGCTCGTGGATCGCGAAGGACGCTCGCCGCTGCCGGCGATCGTGGACGCCGGGGTGCCGCGCCTGCTGGGAATTCACCTCGGCGTCTACGACTTCACGGCGTCACTGCACCTGCCTCCGGGGCAGCAGGCACCCGACCATCCGTTTTGCGATCTGGCGCGAGGGCAGATGCGGCTCGCGGTCGGTGGCCGGGTCCACCTCTCGGACGGAGCCAGCAACGTGCGGCCGGTCGGGGACGGCAAGGCGATTCGTCGCGCCTGGCGAATCGGCTACGCCCACGTGCAGCGAGCGCTCGCGCAGGGCTACGCGCAGGGCTGGGACATGCATCCGGGACAGCTCGTGGTCCGGCACGCCGCCAACGTGGCCTTTTGGCGGGCGGGTTACACCGACCTCGCCGCGCGCCTGTCCGCGATGATCGACTCGGCCACGCGAGCACAAGGCGCGAACACGGTGCAGGGCGCGGTGATCGACGAACCCGCGACGGCGGCCGCGTTGTATCGGGCGGTCTGTCGCGCCTGGCGGGTCGGTGCCATCGACGAGGCCGAGCTCGGCGCCGCGAGCCTGACGACCGCGGACGTGGGTCACGACTCCTTTGCCGACCTCGTGCGATCACGGAGGACGCCATGAGCGAAGACGACGAGCCACAGTCGCAGGCCCTCGCCACCCGCGACGCCGACGACGAGCTGATCCCCGCCGGCGCGCGGAGTCCCGATGCGTACGAGGCCAAGTACATGAAGGGGCAGGGCATGGTGCTGCACCGCGCCAAGGAGCGCGCGCCCAAAGCCCTCCAGGCGGTCATGCTCTTGCCCGCACTGGGATCGCTGCCCGCCCTCGCCGGAGGCCTGGCTGGCGTTCCGATCGTGCTGTTCTCGCTCGTGCTCTCCGTGGTGTTGTGGAGCCTGTTCTCAGTGCTGCGGGTGACCGTGTCCGAAGGCCAGGTCAACGTGCAATATGGCCTGTTCGGACCGACGATCCCGATCGCGCAGATCGAACAAGCCGAGGCCACCACCTACGATTGGAAAAAATTCGGGGGGTGGGGAATTCGGCGCTCGATGGACGGCGAGTGGATCTACAACATGCCCGGGGACAAGGGGCGTGCCGTACGAATCGTGTGGCGGGACACCAAAGGCAACCGAAAGGTGACCCTCGTAGGCAGCAAGACGCCTCAGGAATTGGCGCAGGCGATCGCACAAGCACGCAGCAAGTCGCTGTCGGGCGCACCTGCACAGCAGGCTCTACACGCGGGCGACGACCTCGAAAGGGAGTAGAGTACCGGCCGTGTTGCGCAAAGCCCTGGGACGAGCCCTGTTTGCTGCCGCCGTGCTCGGTACGAGCCTCCCGCTCGTCGCGTGCAAGAAGCCGCTGACCGTCTCGCGGATCAACTCCGCGGAGAAGAAGCCCAATAACGTCTGGGTGTTCTTCACCGTCGAGTCCGAGGGCGAGCCCGTCGCGGGCCTGGCCGCCGAGGACTTCGACATCTACGAGGACGACGCGCTGGTCTCGAAGTTCGAGAGCAAGCAGGTGATTCAAAATCCCGAGGTCGCCGCGGTGATGTACACGCTGCTGCTGCTCGACATGAGCGGGAGCATCACCGAGTCCGGTGAAGCGGGGACGGTCGTCGACGCGGCCACACAGTTCTCGGAGCAGGTCGGCAAGACCCAGAAGGTCGGGGTCTACGCCTTCGATGGCGGGGAGAAGATTTACTCGGTCGTCCGCTTCACCGAGGCGAAGACCTCGGTCGAGGGCGGCCTCGAAGGGCTGCGCACGTATGTGCCCAAAGACCCGTCGACCAACCTGCACGGTGCGGTCACCCAGGGCATCGAGGTGCTGCACGAGGCCCTGCAAAAGGACAAGCGCCCGCTCAAGTTCGGCACGCTCGTCGTGTTCACCGACGGCACCGACCGCGCCCACCGCGTCCCCAAGGAAGACATGCTGGAGGCGCTCGGCAGCGAGGACTACGCGGACTACGAGATCTACGTCATCGGCGTCGGGGCAGAGATCGAGGAGGGCGCGATGTCCGAGATCGGGCGGGACGGCACCGAGCTCGCAACCGACGAGGCCAAGGTCGCCGAGGCGTTTCAGAAGGTCGCGACGCGGATCGAGCAGCAGGCCAAGCGCTTCTACTTGCTGTCGTATTGCACGCCGAGTCGCAGCGGAACGCATACCGTTCGTATCGAGGCCTCGGCCACCGACGACAAGGGCAAGAAGACCCAGCCCGGCTCGCTGAGCTACGAGTTCGAGGCCGATGGATTTGGACCGCCGCCGGAGTGCGACCCGCAGCGCGCACCGACGTTCCGCCTGGACAAGAACCTCGACAAGGCGACGCCGGACGAGGACGGCAAGAAGGGCAAGGGGAGCGCCTCGGGAAGCGCCTCGTCCGGAGGCGGCAAGGCCAAGGCATCGGGTGGTGCTCGCTTCGGTGCGCCGTCCAAGCCCGGTGGCGGCTGAGGGCACCGTCTCGGGGGCTCGGCGCACTCGCCGCCTTCCCGTGACCCCGACGGTTCGTACGACGAGGACCTCGCCCCGAAACCTCGAGTCCCAACGAGCGCGCTAACACTTCGAGCCCGCCGTTCGTAGGCGGGCTGGCAGCGTGGTGGCGATCGTCGACAACCTCCGATTGCTCGGCCCGGCTCGCTCGGATTTGGCTCCCGAGCACGAGCGGCGCTGGGTCGAAGCGGCCCGCCTCGGCGACCGGCGGGCATACGGCCGCCTCTACGAGCGATACGTGCGGCTCGTCCACGGGATCGTGCTCAGCAGAATTCCCGGGCCCGAGGTGCCGGACGTCGTCCAGGACGTCTTCACGGTCGCGCTCGATCGGCTCGAGACGTTCGTGCCCGGTGCAGCCTTCGGACCGTGGGTCGCGGCGATTGCTCGCAACCGGGCCACCGACGCGTTGAGGACGAGGCGCTCCAACGTGCCATGGGATGAAGCGCTCCGCGCGACCCGCCAGCACTCCGAGGAGGCGATCGAGGCGCTCCGGCACATCCTGGAGTTGCCCGAGGCCTACCGGGAGACGATGGTTCTGCGTCTGGTCGAAGGGTTGCGCGGCCCGGAGATTGCGGAGCGCACCGGCCTCACCGCGGGTTCCGTTCGCGTGAACCTGCATCGGGGCATGAAGCTGCTGCGTGCCCGACTGCGGGAGGAGGGCAGTCGCGATGCGTGACGACGACTACCTCTGGGACGGGCAAGGGCCGGTGGACCTCGAGGTTGCCTCCTTCGAGGCGAAGCTCGCGGGCTTCGCCCACGGACACCTGGTCCCCGCGGTGCAACCCGACACGAGGTCGAGGACCACGTGGGCCGGCTTTTGGCTCGGGGCGGCGGTGGCCGTGGCTGTGGTGCTGGCAATCGTTTCGGGCCTGCGGCGCAACGACGCCCCCGAAGGCGCACGACCGAGCGGCACGCATCCCGAGCTCCCGGTCACTCCGGTGACTCGACCGCGCAACCGCGTCCTGCGACACATGCTCGTACCGACCCCCCCGCCGCCCCACGCGGTGCTCGAGCTCGCGCCGCAACCGTCGGCAGCACCGTCGGGCGACCCGCCGCGCGGACGGCCCCCGCGACAGCCGCGGCATCGCCCACCGCCCCAACAAGAGCCCGCCGCGGTTCCCACCGACCGGCCCGAGGGTGATCGAATCGCCGGGCAGGTCCTCGCCTACGGCCGGCAGATCCGGGGCTGCTTTGCCGACGAGAGCGAGGCCGACCCCGGCGCGCTGCTGTGGATGCGCTTCGAGGTCTCGCCCACTGGCGCCGTCGCCAAGCCACGCCTGGAACGACACAACCTCGGCAGCGATGCCGTCGCCGATCGCATCGGGGCGTGCCTCGCCCAGATCTTGCGGCAGTGGACGTTGCCGTCATCGTCCCGGCCCACGTCGATCGTTGCCCCGTTCGTCAACCCCGTAGACCGCCGACCATGATCCTCGCCGCACTCTTCACGCTCGCTCTCGCATCTGATCCCGCTGCTGCCGAGGAGGCCTGGGACCAACGCTTCGTCGCGCAGACGGACGAGCAGCGGCTCGAGCACGCGCAGAGCTACGTCCGCGAGCACGGCAAGGCGGGCGGGGCGTTCCGACTACTCGCGGCCCACGCGATCGCGGCGGACATCCTTTGGAGACGCTCGTGCCCGGTCGACGCGATCTTGGGTGCATGCCTTTCGTTCGAAACGGCAGAGCGGACCTTCGCGACCTGTGAGCCCAACGCCAAGACGCTCGTGCTGCACGATCGAGCGATCAAGCCCGAGCGGCGGGCTCGCAAGCACTTTCGCGCTGCCCTCGCTCTGGTCGATGAGGCACGCGAGGAGCCGGCGGAGCCGGAGGAGCTCGCGTTACGCCAGGACGTCATCGACGACCTACGAGCCAATGCGGGCGCGCTCGCGCTGGAGCGTGCGCTGGTGGCATCGCTGCATCCGCCGCGACCGCTGCGGTTCGTGGTCGAGGAGTGGAAGCACGACAGCGGGTTGCCAAAGTGGGAGCGCGAGTACCTCGCGCAGGTGGGCGAACGGGAGCGCGTGCGCGATTGGATCGGAGACGTCGAGGCCTCGATCGATACGTTCGTCGAGGAGCAAGCGACAATGGTCCACCCGGCCGTCGGTCGGGCCCGGTCGGGGCTGTTGGCGTTCGCCAAGCACCTGGCGATCATGCAGTCGGCCGCCACACCGATGCCCAGTGCGCGACGAACCCGGCAGCGGGTGTTGTCCGCGGAGCAGCGCTGCCACGCCGCGCGAGACCTCGTGGTGCCGTTACGTGCACGCGCACAGCGTGAGTATGACGCGTGCGTTGCCGAGGCGGCGGCGGCGGGCGTCTGGCTCGATGCCAGCCGCTGGTGTGAGGGCGAGCTCATCGAGACCTTTGCCCGAACGCGTGAGCCACTGCGGGAGATCGTCAGTCGACCGGCTTCGGTTCGTGGCGCGATGGCCCGCTACACCGTCCAGACCAACCTCGACCAGGTGCCGACCGTCGACGTCGTTCGAGACGACTGGGCGGCGCCGCAGCGCCCGAAGGATGACCTCGAGCTGGGTCGAGCAACGCTGCCCGAGCTTGGCGGGTACGGGCGTCGCACCCGGGCTCGTCGTGGCAAGCTACGGGTCAGCGCGCACGGGCGCCACGACGCCGACGTCATCGCCAGGGTTGCCGATCGGTTCTCGGACGCGGTCCACCGGTGTCGACAACGGACGAAGGACGCGACGGTCTCGACCCTACGACTGGCGCTCAGTGGCAACGGGACGGTGATTGGAGTGTCGAAGGCCGACACGGCGCTCGCTGCCTGTATCGGCGATGTGTTCGAGCACGTGAGCTTCCCGCCGCCGGCCGACGAAAGCACCACCATCGTCGCGTCGGTCGTCGAGCTCCGGTTTGCGGCCGACCGTCGGCCGCGACGGTCGCTCCAGCGATAGCGGGCATGGCGACGGGCCAGCGACGACAAGCAAATCGTCGTCGACACACGGCTGGTTTGACGTCCTGCTAGTCTCCAGCGTCGTGGGGCGGATCCGGCAGCAGCGGACAGACCGGGAGTTCGAGCTTCGTACCCAGACCTTCGTCGGGCGGAGCGGTCGGGCCGACCTCACGCTCGACGACGAGTTCGTCTCGAGCATGCACGCCGCTCTGCAGTGGACGGGCAACCGGTGGGAGGTTCGTGATCTGGGCAGCCGCAACGGCACCGCCCACAACGGTGAGCCGGTCGCTCCCGCGACCGTTCGGCAGCTGACCACCGGCGACGAGGTGTCGTTTGGGCGCGCCTCGGTCACGTGGACGGTGGTCGACGACAGCGGACCCCAGCCGATCGCCACGGATGCGGAGGGCGGGGAGGTCGTCGGTCAGGGCGGGCTGCTCGCGTTGCCCGGTCCCGAGGAGCCCCGCGCGACGATCTACTTTGGCCCGGGCGGAACCTGGCAGGTCGACTCCGACGGGGAGATGCACGACGTCGAGGACGGGGGCGTGGTCGAGGCGGACGGGCGCCGCTTCACCCTGTCCCTACCGCGCGGGATTTCGCGGACCCGCAATGCCCGTGGGACACGACCTCTGAGTCTGGGCGAAGTGGCGCTACGGATCACCATTGCCGACGATGGCGGCGAGGTCACCGTCGCCGTCGAGGGAGGCGTCGAGCCGGTGAGCTTTCGCTGCGGTGCCCAGGGACGGCTCATCGTATACCTTGCGCGCGCCCGAGTGGCGGACGAGGCCGGCTGGGTGGATCGCGACGCGCTGCTCGAGGCGTTCCGGATCGGCTCCCGACACCTGAGCGTAGCCGTGTACCGCGCCCGGCGCCTCTTCACGTCCGCAGGTTTCGTCGACGCCGCGCAGATCATCGAACGCGACGCCGGTCGACTGCGCCTGGGGACGGCACGCCTGGAGCTGCGCCCAAGCTGAGGCGCGGCACCGCTGTTATCTCGCCGTTGTCGCCGCATGGGTCGCGTCCGGGACGCTGTATGGCGCTTGCCCCGTCCGAAGTCCGGGCTTTGCTACCGTGTCCAGGCGATGAGCGCGGAGCCTGGGACCCTCGAGACCCTGACCGATCTTGAAGGGTTCGGGCCTCCCAGCAAGGTCGATCTCGCCCACGGCATTCCACGCAACCACGCGATCGGGCGTTATGTGGTCGTCGACCGGCTCGGTGCCGGCGGCATGGGGGTCGTCTACCTCGCCTACGACCCCGAGCTCGACCGCCGCGTGGCGATCAAGATGCTCCAGCACGACTTGGCTCAGGAGGGCACCGACGGGCACGCTCGGTTGCTCGCCGAGGCTCAGGCGATGGCGCGACTGAGTCACCCCAATGTGGTGGCCGTGCACGACGTGGGCTCGGTGGACGATGGGGTCTACATCGCGATGGAGTACGTCACTGGCCGCACGCTGCGCGACTGGCTGGCGTCCGCCAAGCCGGCGTGGCCCGAGGTGCTGGAGGCATTCGTCGCCGCGGGTCGTGGTCTGGCGGCGGCCCATGCCGAAGGGCTCGTCCACCGCGACTTCAAGCCCGCCAACGCCATGATCGACGACAGCGGCCGGGTTCGCGTATTGGACTTCGGCCTCGCGCGCACCACCGAGGACGGCAGAGCACGGGACCTGCTCGCGGTACTCGGCACGCAGCCTCAGATCATGCTCGGCTCGCTGCTGACCCGTGAGGGCGCGGTCTTGGGCACGCCGGCGTACATGGCCCCGGAGCAGTTCGCGTCGCTGCCCACCGATGCTCGTACGGACCAGTTCTCGTTTTGCGTCGCCCTGTGGGAGGCGCTCTACGGTCGCCGGCCGTTTGCGGCCAACAGCGTGGTGGAGCTGCCCGCCGCGATCATGGAGGGAAGGCTTGCCCCCGTTCCTCCGTCCAATGTGCCGACGCGGATCCGCGACGCACTGGAGCGTGGCCTGAGCCACGCGCCCACCGAACGATGGCGCTCGATGGATGAGCTCCTCGCGGCATTGACCCCCGCCGCGTCGACTCGTCGTTGGGTGGTCGTTGGGGCGGGCGTTGCGTTGGTCGCCGTCGCCGTCGGCGTGGCGGCGTCCCCGGACAGCGATCAGCGCTGTACCGGGGCGGCGCAAGAGCTGGATCCGACTTGGGGCGCAGACCGGCGCAGCGAGCTCGAGGCGGCGGTGCTCGAAAGCGGCGTTGCGTACGCCCCATCGGCGTGGGAGTCGGTCGCGCCGCGGCTCGACGAGTACGGCGCGGCCTGGACGACCATGCACACCGACGTCTGCGAGGCGACGACGATTCGCGGCGAGCAGTCCGCCGCGGTCATGGACCTGCGGATGGCTTGCCTGCAACGTGCGCGACGCGATCTGGCGGCGAGCATCGACGTGCTTGCGATCGCGGACGAGGGCGTGCTTCGTCGAGCCCACGACGTGGTCGGTGCTTTGCCGTCCATCGACGACTGCGCCGACGTCGAAGCGCTGCAGAGCGAGGTTCCGCCTCCCTCCGCATCCGATCTGCCCGCGGTGACGAAGGTTCGCGAGCGGCTGGCGAGGGCGCGGGCGCTGTCCGGAGGCGGAAAGCACTCGTTGGCGCACGAGACAGCGCTCGCGGCCCAAGCGGCCGGGCGCGAGATCGACTATGGCCCGCTGCAGACGGAGACGGCCCTGTGGCTCGGCTTCGTCCAATACGGGGACGGCAAGTACGAAGCGGCCGAGCGCTCGCTGCTGGACGCACAACGCTTCGCAGCGCAGTGGGGCCAGCGCACCGAGCTGCTCCAGAGCACGAGCTGGCTCGTTCGCGTCGTTGGAGGCGGTCTCGCCGACCCGGACGCCGCTCTCAAGATCGCCAATCTGGCTCTGGGGTTGGCCGAGCATGGTACCACCGACCGCATTCGGGCCGACGTATACACGGGGATCGCAATCGCCCATGTCACCGCGGGTCGGTTCGACGAGGCCATCGCGGCCCACCGGGAGGCGATCGAGCTGTTCCGCCGCACGCTAGGCCCCGACCACCTGCGCGTCGCCGCGGCGAAGACCCGCCTGTCGAACGCGCTGGCCAAGGCGGGTCAGTATCCAGAAGCGGAGGCGAGTGCCCGTGAGGTGCTGCAGCTGCGCCGACGGGTACTGGGCAACGAGCACCCGAGCGTGGCCGACTCTCTCAACGGACTGGCCCGAATCCTCGAGGCACAAGGCCGCTTCGACGACGCCCTGCAGGCGCAGCAAGAGTGCGTCGAGATCGCCGTCGCTGCCCTGGGCAACGACCACCCCAACACCGCGGTGGCTCGGGCCATGTACGGCAGCGCGCTCTACTCGGTCGGACGGTTCGAAGACGCCGAAATCGAGACGCGCGCGGCGATCGAGGCGTCGGAGCAGAGCCTCGGCGTGGAGCATGCCCATCCGGCCCGGTTTCGCGTGAGCCTGGCGTCGATTCTGCACGCCCAGGGCAAGCTCGACGCGGCGGTTGCCGAGAACCGCCTCGCGTCCGAGCGCATGATCGCCGTGCTCGGGAACGAACACCCCGACGTCATCGGCAACCGACTCAACCTCGCGCGCATCCTGCAGGAACAGGGCAAGGTCGATCAGGCGGTTGCGGAGTTTCGCGTGGGGCTCGAGGCGCAGCGTGCCGCCCTGGGACCGGAGCATCCGGCGGTCGGCATGACGCATCGCAACCTGGCGGGGGCGCTGCGGCTGATGGGCGAGGTCGAGCGTGCAGAGCAGGAGCTTCGGATTGCGCTCGAGCTGACCTCCGCCGCGTT
>JGI12316J15310_10000060_pt61 | contig 32694 bp, 35 predicted proteins | sample MarCyaLeptolynsp_FD_15310 | JGI IMG/M metagenome (IMG submission 15310)
CAAAAAGGCTCGGGCCGGTGCGCACACCCTGTACAAGGAGCGCGCCAAGGATCACGGCGTCAGGCGGGGTGCCCGGAATTCCGAGGACAAGCGTTGGAATGAAGCCGCCGCCAACCGTGGCGTTGTTCGCCGATTCCGTTGCGACGATCCCACCTGGATTGCCCTCGCCATAAGGCGGTTTGCCCTTGTTCGTCCGCCGCGCTTCAGAATAGGCAACAAGGCCCGCGATAGAGCCCCCTGCTCCCGGCAAAGCACCAACCATGGTGCCGACCACGGAGCTGCGCATGACGTTGAACTTGTTCTTGAGCAACAGTCCGAACGCCTCGGGCAGCCGGAAGCCACGGGTCTGCTCAGGTGCTTTCAAGTGCCGGTCCGGCGTCGCAACGAGATCGATCAGAACCGGGATGCAATAGAGCCCGATCAGGGCGGATACGGTCTCGACCCCGCCCAGCAGCACGTTTGAGCCGAAGGTGAAGCGGACCTCTGCGCTGGTTTCGGAAATCCCGATCATCGCTAGCAGCAGCCCGAAACAGGCCCCGATCACCCCTTTGAGAAAGTCGCCGGTCGACAGCGCTGCGATCAGCGACAGACCGAAAACCGCGAGCCAGAAATACTCCACCGGTCCGAAGGCCAGCGCGGCCTCTGCAAGCGGCGGTGCCAGCAGGAGAAGTGCCAGTGCCCCGACAAGCCCGCCAATTACGGACGAGATACAGGCGACGGACACGGCCAGATCGCCGTCGCCGCGTTTCGCCATCGGGTAGCCGTCGAACGTCGTTGCGATTGCCGACGGTGTTCCGGGCGTGTTCAGCAGAATGGCGGCATAGGCGCCACCGTAAATCGCCCCGGTATAGATCGCCCCCATGAGTATGAGCGCGCTGTCGGGAGACATCGTGAACGTCAGCGGCACAAGAACCGCCACCGCCATGGTCGCGGTCAATCCCGGTATCGAACCGATGATCGTGCCTGCTGCCACGCCCAGAAGGGCAAGCAGCAGGTTTAGCGGCGACAACGCGCCGACAACAAACTCGAGCATCATTTCCTCCTGAGAGCGACGGCGAAACGCGTCACGGATGTCAGGATAGAGGCGCTGACAGCGCCTCTATCCGCTGTGTTATTCGATGATACCTGCCGAACGCGCTGCGCTCAGATACCCTTCCGCCTTTTCGGCGATGAAGGCGTCCATATCGGCGCCATAGCCCACATCCACAAGCGCGAACCCGCCATCGAGCATTTTCTGCTGGAACTCGGCATCGGCGTTGATCGCCTTGATCGCGTCGGAAACCTGCGTCCTCACTTCTTCGGATGCGGAGTTCGGTACCGCGATCCCGCGATAGGCACCCGAGACCATGTCATAGCCAAGCTCGCGGAAGGTCGGAACATCTGGGAATGCCGGGTGGCGGTCTTCCATGGCGACGGCAAGCAGACGCACCTTGTCGCCCTGCGCAGCGCCAACCGTTGTGTAGCCCCAGGCTGCCTTGACCTGTTCGCCAAGAAGCGCGGTCACCGAGGCACCGGTTCCCTTGAATGAGACGTAAGTGCTCTCGATATCGGCCATATCGTCAAACTGAACCTGGGCCAGGTGGTTTGCCGTGCCTTTGCCCGAGCCGGAGAAGATGACCTGCTTGGGGTTGGCCTTGGCATCGTCGACCAGATCCTGCAGCGTCATGTAGGGGCTGTCGGCCTTTACCACGATGGCATCCGGTGTGTAGTGGAACATGTAAACGGCGGCCAGATCGTCCGTCTTGAACCCGACATCGCCTTGTTCCGGCTTGATGATGATATGAGGCAGGTTGATCCCCATGATCACCGAGCCGTCGCCCGCCATGTTGTTGAGCTGCGACCAGCCCACGGCACCGCCACCGCCCGGCTGATAGTTCACCACCATCTGTTCGCCGAAGAGTTTCTCGAAGAATGGTTGCTGAAAGCGCGCTGTGATATCGGACTCGCCACCGGGTCCGAATGGAATGATGTAGTCAACGCTGCCCTTCGGAAAATCTTCCGCAGACGCGGTGCCGGCGAATGCGGCCAGTGTCAGTGCCATTAAGGCGGACTTCAATTTCATGCTTTTCTCCTCCCTGTTGAATTGCATGTATTTTTGACAGTCTGTTTTGATCTTAGGCATTCTGGACAGCATTCGTCACGCGTTTTGCGCAGAAATCCTCCTGCGTTCAGATGCTCGCGTCCGTTAAAACCTCCAGCACATTTTCAACGGTGACCTGACTCACACGGACATTCGCCGGTTGTGTCACGCCAGCGATATGCGGCGTCAGAATGAGATTTGGGCAGCCGTCAAAGACGGCAGCAGCGGTTCTGTCGAGCGGTTCGTTCCCGAAAACGTCGAGCGCGGCGCCCGCCAGTTTTCCATTTTTAAGCGCGGTCGCAAGTGCGGCCTCATCGACAATCCCGCCCCGCGCCGTGTTGATGAGGAGCGCGCCGGGTTTCATATTCGAAAGCGCATCCGGCCCGATCAGCCCTCTTGTGGTTTGCGTCAGCGGGACATGAAGCGACAGAACATCCGCGATCGTAAACAACTCATCCAGGTCACAGGAGCGCGCGCCCGACCATGCCGGATCGGTTACAGGCAGGTAAGGATCGAACGCCGCGACTTGCATGCCCAGCGCGCCCGCGGCACATCCGACGGCCCGGGCAATCGCCCCGAACCCCACGAGCCCGAGTGTCAATCCGTGGATTTCGCCGCCGGCACCGAGCGAGCTGCGCGGCCAGTCTCCTGCCAGAACACCTCCGGTAGACGCAAAGACCCCGCGCCGCAGAACCAGCATGGCACCGATGACATATTCGACAACGGACTGGGTGTTCGCGCCCGTGGCAGGCTTGACCTCAACGCCTTTTTCCGCGCAGGCATCAAGGTCGATATTCTCCAGTCCGACGCCGAGACGGCCGATGACGCGGAGCCGTGGCGCTGCGTCCAGCAGGACCCTGTCGACCCGGGTCCGGTTGCGCACGATCAGCGCCTCCGCATCCGCAGTTGCCCGGCTAAGGCGTTCAGGGTCATCCACAAGGGTTGGATCATAGAGAACCTCGATCGCCGGTCCGAATGCCGAAAGAGCCGCCTCATTCATGAACTCAGAAACCACGACTTTTTTCGCCAACCTCACCCCTCCCGCTGTCATTTGCAGTTTCAACTGACATATATACAGCTGCAAGCCTGGAGTGACCAAGACAGGGCGGCATGCATTTGGCGCGAAGCCGAAAGCAAGGAGATTTCAAGTGCGTATTGTCGACATTCGGGAAGTGACCAAGCCCATCTCTTCGCCTATTCGCAATGCCTATATCGACTTCACGAAGATGACGGCGAGCCTCGTGGCTGTCGTGACGAATGTGGAGCGCAATGGCCGACGCGTGGTCGGATACGGGTTCAATTCAAACGGACGTTATGGACAGGGTGGTCTCATTCGCGAGCGCTTCCGAGATCGTATCCTGGAGGCGGACCCGGCAACGCTGGTCAATGAGACCGGTACCAACCTTGATCCCCACGCCATCTGGGCCGCAATGATGCGCAACGAGAAACCGGGCGGACACGTAGAACGCTCCGTCGCCGTCGGCACGATCGACATGGCAGTCTGGGATGCGGTTGCCAAGATCGAGGACAGGCCACTTTTCCAACTGCTTGCGGACCGGAAAGGTGTTGAAGCCAATCCGAAGGTCTTCGTCTACGCCGCGGGAGGATACTATTATCCCGGTAAGGACGACGGCGCGCTGCGCGCCGAAATGCGAAGCTACGTGGATCGTGGCTACACCGTCGTGAAAATGAAGATTGGCGGCGCTTCCTTGTACGAAGACCGGCGCCGGATTGAATCGGTCCTGGAAGAGATTGGCAACGATGCGCAACTCGCCGTTGATGCGAACGGCCGTTTTGATCTCGAAACCGCGATTGCTTACGCAAAGATGCTGCGGGGCTATCCGCTATTCTGGTTCGAGGAGATCGGCGACCCGCTCGACTATCAGCTTCAGGCGGCCATGGCCGGCTTCTACCCGGCGCCGATGGCGACCGGAGAGAACCTGTTCTCGCACCAGGACGCCCGCAATCTCCTTCGCTACGGCGGATTGCGTCCTGATCGGGACTGGCTGCAATTCGACTGTGCCCTGTCCTACGGCCTGGTCGAATATCTGCGCACGCTCGACGTGCTTGACGAACACGGCTGGTCACCCTCACGCTGCATCCCCCATGGCGGTCACCAGATGTCACTGAACATCGCCGCAGGTCTCGGGCTCGGCGGCAACGAGAGCTATCCTGACCTGTTCCAGCCCTATGGCGGGTTCCCAGACGGTGTGAATGTGATTGACGGACACATCACCATGCCGGACTTGCCCGGTATCGGCTTTGAAGGCAAATCGGACCTGATCGCAGTCATGCGCGACCTCGCGGAGTGACAAAGCCCAGCGCCCCTTTGCGGTCGAGATTTAAGACCGCCGGGTCTGGAACAGCTAGATCAATGCAGCTTTCAGGGTTGCTTCCAGGGCATCGTTGTCGGCCCCGGCTCAGTGTCAGAGCCATCTGCATTTGCGCGGTATGTTCTGTGCATTCGAGCCACCGACACAGCGCATCTTGCGGCCGCACGGATGGGTTCCCGACTTTACCTGCTTGTATCTGATCGACCCGCCGGCCCAGATGGAATAACTCGCCCGGCTCGCGTCGGCCGGACAGCTTTGCGCGGTGGTCAAGGGTTCGGAACCTGCTCCGCTTGCCTTGGGCTTCGGGCTGGGTTGCGCTGAACCCTGCGCATCTGTGCCTGCGGACATCAATGACTGAAGATCGGCGCTGTATTTGCCCTTTGGATAAAGTGAAACATACGCCTCGGCCAACACCCCGGACTGGGAGAGACGGGCTTGCCGCGCGGCGTCCTGTTCCCGGGCGACCGCAAGCAAGTCGGCGTAGATCGCTTTTGCGGGATAGTCTTGGACTGCCGTCTGGCAAGCCAGCACCGCATCGTCCATCGCCTTGAACAGCAGTTCGGCCAGTTTGGCTTTCGGGTCAACCAAAAGCTCGCACTTCAGCGCGTTTTCTGATTTGACCGGGCGGCTGGCAACGCCGGCGCCCGTTTCTGCGGATGTTGTATTGATATTGATATCAAGATCGATGGCACCCTCGTGGAAAACGAACGGCCCGGTGAGGGAAGAATTGGTCCACGGCACCTGCGACTGGTTGGTCTTGGACATCACGTCTCCCCGGACGCGGCGCATCATGATCGCAACATCCAGATTGGGCGTCGCCAGGTGTTTGAGCAATGCGGTGGTGAAGGGACTGTTGTCCTCTTCTTCGCCGTCGAGCGCTACGTTTCCGGGCTGCGTCGAAAACGATATGAGCGTTCCAACACCTGTTTCGACACGCGCGAGACCGTTGCTGACCAAACCGGAACGTGTGCCCATGGAGCGCGCGAGGTTTCGCGCAACAGGATTGTTGCGGCACGCGTCGAGGAGAACGATGTTCGTCTTAACCTCGCGTTCCATGCGGGACAAAATCGAGTTCAACCGGATGGTTTCAAAATCCAGATCGTCTTCGTCCAGAATTTCCGCATCAGCCGGGAGCAGAAAATTCTCGTTTCCGACCTGGATACCATGTCCGGCGAAATAGAAGACGGCAGCGTCCGCCCCTCTTGCGGCACGCGAAAAGCTGCGGATCAGATCCTCGAATTCGGAGCGGCTAAGATCGATCCCGCGGTGGACTTCAAAACCGAGTTGCTCAAGGGTTCGAGCAATCCCGGTTGCATCATTGGGCGGATTTTTCAGCTCTCCGACGACTTCGTATGAGCCGATGCCCACAACAAGAGCGACCCGCTTGGCCTGGGCCACTGTTCCAAAAACGGTCAACAGCAGCGCCAGCCCCAAAAAAGACTTCAGAATATGACGGACAAGAAAAATGCTGAATGCCATCCGGTTACCTCAAATCACGCAGTGTCTGAAACAACCCAACGGTATTGGATGACCTTGGGTAAGGCAACGTCTGAATAACGGCGCTGCAATGATCAATCCGAAGCTCATGCGGCGTATGGGGACCGTGGTTTTAGTGAAGGAGAATGGTGGGTGAGTGGGAGCTCGAACCGTGGACCCGCTGATCAAGAGACAGGACAGTAGTATTATTATTTTTCAATAGCTTACAGAAAAAAGGATGCTAATCGCACGCGTTTCAACCCTTTGTATATATGTCCACAAAAAGTTTCGGCGCAGGTTTTTGCACGGTACTCCAAGCTGGAAAAACACGGCAAGCGTTTCTCGACCGCCGGGACTTCGAAACGGATCTAAAGGAACTGTTTACCTTAACTCATTGTTGATTTTTTGAGGTGTACAACCCGGGAAGACGATATTTTAGGTTGAGGTTCGGAATCATGAAAACACCAGTTTCTGCCTTCATTTTTGTTTTGGGTCTTACTGCATCCGCAAACGCAGCAGACATTATCGAGCCGGTTTATGTCGAAACCGGCGATTTGCGGCTTGAAGGTTTCGACCGGACCGGCTTCAACGCGGTCGTATTCGCCGGTGGTGGTTTTCTGACTGGCTCAGACAATCTCGGATTTGATGCCTTCTTCCGCTCCGGGCAGTTCGGGGGTTCCCTTGGCTACGACCACCAGTTCAACCGACTCGTATTGGGGGCCTCGGTTGAAGCCTCGCTCACCAACTTCCGCGGCAGCAGCAGTTCTCAGAACTACCGGCAAAGCTCCAATTGGCTAAGCGCCGCGACGGTTAGGGTTGGCTATGATGCCGGACGCTTCATGCCGTATCTTTCCGCCGGTGTCGGATTCGGAAACTACAAGATCGAGCAGAAAAGCAGCGGTTCTTCTGATGAGAACACCCATGTCGGTTTTGTAGTCGGGGCTGGCATTGAAGCAAACATCACGCGAAACGCCTTCGCCAGGCTGGATTACAAGCATTACGAAATGGGTGAGAAAACCTATGATGTTTCCGGTCTGCCGAGCTTCTCGCTAGATGGCAGAGCGGACATGTTCAACCTAGGGGTTGGCTATCGTTTCTAACCCGCAGTGGCCGCACCTGGAATAGCTATGCGCACACGCGCCAAAATTAACATAGCTTTCAACCAGATACACAAGACTAAAGCACGAGCGATCACCAAACGAAAGCGCGCTTGAAGAGCAATAAACTGATTTTTTTCGTAACTACCCGGCGCATTCGCCGTGAGAGATTTCGAGCCCGTAAGGCTGAAAACCAATACCAGTTGCTATAGATGGCAAACTGGATTTCTCATTTTTTTCAATAAATTAAATGGTGGGTGAGCACGGACTCGAACCGTGGACCCGCTGATTAAGAGTCAGCTGCTCTACCAACTGAGCTACACACCCATCAAGGCCGGCCGCGAAAGTCGCGGCGCGTGCGGAGAGCGCCGTATATAGGACGCCGCCACCGCTGGCAACCACCAGTTTGCCATTTTTTGCTTGTTCGTGCCATGGCGTTTTTGAGGAGGGGTCGAAGGCATTGATCCGGCGGCCAAAATGGAAAGGTGAGCCCCTGCGCCGGGAAACATTCAAAAACATTGCGCATCTTTCACGCAATAATCGAATTTTAGGGTTGACCGCTTTCAACCGTCTCACTAGTGTGCGCCGCGTCAAGGCCGGACGGCTTGGCGCAGCGCTTCGAAGCAAGACCGGAAAAACTTGCTTTTGAGGCCGGAACCAGTAAAGGTCTTCAGGACCTGAAGTATCGAAGGACCGGGACGACAACATGATGTCGCTCATTCTAGTAGTGGTAGGAAAGCGCGCCTCCAGGGCGGGATAAGACCCGCTTGGACAGGATGGCGCGCGACCAAGGCTCCCCGAGGGGCCTTTTTTTGTACCCGCCTCCTGATCGTGCTGCCCTCCTCCCGTATCTTCGATGCCGCAGGGCCGACTAAAGACAGAACACGAAAACGAGCCATGGCCCGAAAACGGGCCGCTATATGCAAGGACGAGAAAATGACACGGGAAATGACCGGCGCCGAAATGGTCATACAGGCGCTGAAAGACCAGGGAGTTGATACGATCTTCGGCTACCCGGGTGGTGCAGTGCTTCCCATCTATGACGAGATCATTCAGCAGGAAGGCCTGGAGCATATTCTCGTGCGCCACGAACAGGGTGCCGGACATGCGGCGGAGGGCTACGCGCGCTCCACAGGCAAGCCGGGCGTCGCCCTTGTCACCTCCGGCCCCGGTGCCACCAACATGGTCACCGCACTGACGGATGCCATGCTCGATTCCATTCCACTCGTCTGCATTTCCGGCCAGGTGCCGACTCACCTGATCGGCAACGACGCCTTCCAGGAATGCGACACCGTCGGCATCACCCGCCCCTGCACCAAGCACAACTGGCTGGTGCGCGATGTCGAGGATTTGCCGCGCGTTCTGCATGAGGCGTTCTACGTCGCGACGTCCGGCCGTCCGGGTCCGGTCGTTGTCGACATCCCGAAGGATGTCCAGTTTGCGACCGGCACCTACCAGGGCCCGACGCCGAACCCCGCAGCCGCCCACAAGAGCTACCGGCCCCAGGTCAAGGGCGACGCGGCATCGATCCGCCAGGCCGCCGAGATGATGGCAGCCGCCAAGAAACCCGTTCTTTATACCGGCGGCGGCGTGATCAATTCCGGCCAGCACGCCTGCCAGCTGCTGCGTGAACTGGTTTCCCTGACCGGGTTTCCGATCACGTCCACGCTGATGGGTCTCGGCGCCTATCCGGCTTCGGGCGAGAACTGGCTCGGCATGCTGGGCATGCACGGCACGTTCGAGGCCAACATGGCCATGCACGATTGTGACCTGATGATCTGTATCGGCGCGCGCTTTGACGACCGCATCACCGGCCGCACCGATGCGTTCTCGCCGAATTCGCGCAAGATCCACATCGACATCGACCCGTCCTCGATCAACAAGACAATCAACGTCGACCTGCCGATCATTGGCGATGTCGGCCATGTGCTGGAAGACCTCGTGCGCATCTGGCGATCTTCCTCGCTCAAGGCCGACGCGGCTGGCATGAAGGCGTGGTGGCAGCAGGTCGACGCCTGGCGTGCACGCAATTCGCTGGCCTACAGGCCCAACCAGGACGTCATCATGCCGCAATATGCGATCCAGCGGCTTTATGAACTGACCAAGCACCGCAAGACCTTCGTTTCGACCGAAGTCGGTCAGCACCAGATGTGGGCAGCGCAGTTCTACGGTTTCGAGGAACCCAACCGCTGGCTGACCTCAGGTGGCCTCGGCACGATGGGCTACGGACTGCCGGCGGCCATCGGTGCACAGGTCGCCCACCGCGACGCGCTCTGCATCGACATTGCCGGCGATGCCTCGATCCTGATGAACATCCAGGAGATGTCGACCGCAGTCCAGTTCGGCCTGCCCGTGAAGGTCTTCATCCTCAACAACCAATATATGGGCATGGTCCGCCAGTGGCAGCAATTGCTGCATGGCAACCGCCTGTCCCACTCATACACCGACAGCCTGCCCGACTTCGTCAAGCTGGCGGACGCCTATGGCGGCGTCGGCATCCGGGTGGAGAAACCGGGCGACCTGGACGGAGCAATCGAGGAGATGATTTCCGTCGACAGGCCTGTCCTGTTCGATTGCAGGGTGGCCAACCTTGCCAACTGTTTCCCGATGATCCCCTCAGGCAAGGCCCACAACGAAATGCTGTTGCCGGACGAAGCCAATGACGAGGCGGTCGCCAACGCGATCAGCGCCGAAGGCAAATCGCTCGTTTAACGTCAGGCCAGAAGGACACTTTGAAAATGAACGCACAGAATGTGGATGCGCCTTCCGCCTATTTCCTGGCCGAAGTCAGCAATGAAATCGAGACCCACACCCTATCGCTCCTTGTCGACAACGAACCCGGCGTGCTTGCCCGCGTGATCGGCCTGTTTTCCGGCCGGGGCTACAACATCGACAGCCTGACGGTGTCGGAAACCGAGCATGAGCGGCACTTGTCGCGGATCACCATCGTGACCACCGGGACGCCCATGATTATCGAACAGATCCGTCATCAGCTTGACCGGCTCGTTCCCGTCCACCGCGTGACCGACCTGACCGTGCGCGCCCGCCGGGCACATCAGGACAAGCCGCTCGAGCGAGAACTTGCCCTCATCAAGGTGGCAGGTGACGGCGACAAACGGCTTGAAGCCCTGCGTCTGGGCGATGCTTTCCGGGCAACGGTGATCGACGCAACGACGGAACACTTCGTCTTTGAAATCACGGGACGGACTTCGAAGATCGAACAGTTCATCGCCATCATGAAGCCGCTCGGCCTGGTCGAAGTCTCCCGCACCGGCGTTGCTGCCGTCCAGCGCGGACCCGAAGGGCTCTGAGGCCCGCCGGCCTTTGAAATCCGAACCCGTCGCCACCAAGCGGCGGGTTTTTTGTTGTGAACCCGAAGAAAGCATCGGCCTCATCCTGAGAAAGGCCAACGGCCCGTCTCGAAGGACAACTGGAAGAACCCGAACATGCAGCCCCTCCTTCGAGACGCGCTTACGCGCTCCTCAGGATGAGTTTGTCAGTTCGTGTCACCAATCCTGTTTGAACGTGCGCCCTGCGAGCTTTTTTGAGTTGGATGCGTGGTCGCGAGCGGAGCGCTGTCCCGGACCTGATCCTGGCCCCGGGAACAGCCTTGGCGCGAAACAGACTTTGGCCTCCGCCCTCTTTACCTTCGCAGGCGGGCGTCTTACATCCGGCGGGCGTTTTCATCTGCCCGGATCCCGTTATGCCCTTTGAACTTGCCACTTACCTCAATCGCATCGGACTTGAAAACTGTCCGCTGGACGTGGGCGGACTGAAGCAGCTGCAGACTGCGCAGATCAGCGCCATTCCGTTTGAAAACGTGATGCCCTTTTCAGGAAAAGTGCCCGACCTTGATCCCGCAAGCCTCTGGCAAAAGCTCGTGCTTGCAAACTGCGGCGGCTATTGTTTCGAGGTGAACACCCTGCTTGGCGAGGCTCTCGATGCACTCGGTTTCACGAACCGCCGGGTGCTCGCGCGCGTGCGCATGGGCGAAGCGCAGGGCGGTGCCAGAACGCACCTGGCTTTCGTGGTCCCGTTGGACGGAGATGAATGGCTGGTCGATGCCGGTTTTGGCGGTCAAGCGCCGGCAGAACCCGTGAAGATCGTGCCGGATGAAGAACAGACGATCCGGGACCAGGTTTACCGCATTCGCTTTGAAAACCAGTCCGGGGAACATGTTCTTGAAAGGAAGACCAGCGCCGGCTGGTTTCCGCTTTACGGTTTCGACCGCGTCGACGTCCGCGATGAAGATATCGAGGCCGCCAACTTCGTGTGCGCTCTCTCGCCGATGCAGTCCTTCGCCGGAAACCTCAAATTCTACCGGCTCACGGAGACAGGTTTCTTCAGCTTTCTGAACGGACGCGCCCGATGCATCGAGAGCGGCGAAAGCCGTGAATGGCAGATCCGGGAAGAAGCCGAACTGAAAGACTTTATGAAGATAGACCTGAGGCTCGGCTACGACGATGCCACCATCCAGGCCGTCGCGGACAGGTTGAAGACACGCAACTGAGCATCAGGCCCGGTCCGCCCGCCAGACGTGTCGTCCAGTCGAAGGCTGATCAAAAGGATGCGAAACGCTTGCGCCGCCCGGCCTGACCGACCGGCCCCTCACACACGGCTTTCAATATTGATCGTCAGCGTTTTCCGCAGGGGCGCGTCTTTTGGTCCGCACATCGGCGCAACGTGATGCCAGGAGTTGTAGGTCTTGACGAACAGGACGCATTGATTGGGTTCGAACGGAAACGTCTTCAGCGTGTCCACCTGGTCGAATGGCAAAGCCTTGTTCATATGATTGAAGACACGGGTCCTGTCGCTCGGAAGACAGACGGAGGTCCCTCCTCCCCAGCCCATGTCCCACTCGCCGGGCTCCATCATCGATATCACCAACGTGATGATCTTGTCCGGGGCATCGGTATGCGGAACAATCTGCCCACCGTCCGCAGGCATCATCGAAAACTCGAACCGGGCATTCAACTCTGTTTGCCGTCGGATACGGCTCAGCAGACTGGCTTTCCGTTTGCTTTTTCCGCTTAGCACTCGAATGCGTCTCAAACCGAGATCAATGTTGTTGGCAGCAAGCATTTCGAGAATGTTGCCGACAAATCTCGGAGATTTCACGTGTTCGTAAAAGTCTTTCCAGACCGGACTGTTGTCCAGGAAATTCTGGTAGTTTACCGGATTGTTGACCTCGGACAGCGAGTATTTGTGCCCAAGGTTTGGCTTGTATTCGAACAGCTCCCGATCGGGATAGGTTTCCACGAGGCGCGCATACGTTTCCGCATCGATAACATCGGTCGAGTAACAGATCGGGTAAGGCTCGTAGTCAAAAACGGCGCAATCAAAACGTAGCATAAGGACATGCACCTTTCATGCCTGCCGGACAATGAAACACCCCTACACTGCGGCCAATACTGTTGCAACTTTAACGCTGCAATTCCCACACCGAATTGAAACAGACACCTATCTGAAGCAGCGCTCGTGCCCGCTCGAACGGCCTGTGGCCGCACCGGCAAAGCGGGAACAATTCTTGGCGCCGACGGCCTAGACGCGACACGGATCAGCGCGTATACGACACCGGCGCTTCCCGCCACCCAGGCGTCGTAAGCATCCCGATTTCAGCATAAGGCTTCAAGCCCATGATCCACGGTCTGTCCCGGCCGAAAAACCAAATCCGCTGGCTCTTGCTGGAGGGGATTTCGCCAACTGCCCGCGCCGTTCTTGAAAAGGCGGGCTACACCAACGTGGAAGTGCTGCCCGGCGCACTCGAGAAGGATGCCCTGATCGAAAAGATGCAGGATGTTCAGATCCTCGGCATCCGGTCCCGGACACAGGTAACCGAAGAGGTTCTGGAAGCCGCCAAGAGCCTCGTCGCGGTCGGTTGCTTTTCCGTCGGCACCAACCAGGTCGACCTGGGTGGCACGCTGAATCGCGGCATTCCGGTCTTCAATGCCCCCTTCTCCAACACGCGGTCAGTGGCGGAGCTGACGATTGCGGAAATCGTCATGCTGCTGCGCGGTGTCTTCACGAAATCGGCGGCTGCACACGAAGGACGCTGGCTGAAGACTGCTGCCGGCTCCCACGAGATCCGCGGCAAGACCCTCGGCATCGTCGGCTACGGCAACATCGGCACGCAGCTTTCCAATCTGGCTGAGGCCATGGGCATGCGCGTCATCTATTTCGATATGGTCGACAAGCTGCAGCATGGCAATGTCGCGCCGGCGGAAAGCCTGGATGCCTTGCTCGCGCAGGCCGATGTCGTCTCCCTGCACGTTCCCGACACTCCTGAAACCCGCAACATGTTCCGCGCCGAAGAAATCGCCAAGATGAAAAAGGGCGCGTTTCTGATCAACAATGCGCGTGGCAAGGTCATCGATATCGATGCATTGGCACAAGCGCTCAGGTCGGATCATCTGGCAGGTGCGGCGATCGACGTCTTCCCGGTGGAACCGAAGTCCAACAAGGATGAGTTCACTTCGCCCCTGCGCGGTATCGACAATGTCATCCTGACACCTCATGTCGGCGGGTCGACCGAGGAAGCCCAGGCCCGGATCGGCGAAGAGGTGTCCAAGCGCCTGGTCGAATATTCCGACGTCGGCTCAACGATCGGCGCCGTCGAATTCCCCCAGGTGCAGCTGCCCAAGGGCACCGATGCGACCCGCTTCATTCAGGTTCACCACAACGCGCCGGGTGCGATGCGCACCTTGAACGACCTGTTCACGCGGCACAACCTGAACATCCACGCCCAGTTCATGCAGTCGCACCTCGATATCGGCTATGTTGTTCTGGATGTCGACAGCCCCGTCGAGGACCCGGTCCGCATCCTGGAGGAAATCCGCGCCCTGCCGAACACAATCCGCGCAAGACTGCTCAACCGGGTTTGAGCCCGGACCGTTCCGGCAATAGCCCCGGCGAACGCCGGGGCTCATCGGCAAAGCTTACCAAAGTTTCATTTGAATCGCTTCGGCCCGCCCCCATCTGACGCATGGGGGACGGCCTCCACTTGATCTCAATCAACCAATCGGGACGGCCCGCAATGGAGAATAGCCATGGCATGGATATTCCTGTTTGCCGCCGGTCTTCTTGAAATCGTCTGGGCCTTTGCGATGAAGGAATCGCACGGGTTCACAAGGCTGGTCCCGACACTCGTCATGCTGGTCGCAATGGTGGCCTCGTTTGGACTTTTGTCCCTTTCAATGCGTACGCTTCCACTTGGTAGCAGCTACATGATCTGGACCGGGATCGGCGCCGTCGGTGCTTTTGTCGTTGGGTATTGGTTCCTGGGCGAAACAATCAACATTCAGCGCGCTGTCGCCGCGCTTCTGATCGTCGCCGGGATCGTCACCATGAAGCTGGCCTGAACCGGAGCCGCGCCCGGTCGGCATCGGATCGGCATGGCTGCTGCTCAGGCATTCAATCCGGCAGAACAGGCCCGAAACTCCTGCACCGCCGGAGCGGCACCCGCCAGCGGGACAGCGACCGACCGGTCCCCCAGAAGCGCTGTCGCCGTGTGATTGAATTCAAGCCCGTTCAGAACATTTCCGAAGCCCCTGTCCGTAACGGTCAGGGTCGCTCCGCCTCCGGACAGCACATGCCGGTCGGTCGTGATGGTCAACCCGCGCGGCCCGTCGAACCGCATGGCGAACAGCGGACCCTGCTGCCAAACGCCTTTCGGCGTGATTGCAATGGCGTATTCCGGGATCGACGGGTCAAAAGTGACACGGACGGATGCGGTGTCGCCATCATGGATCAGCTCGCAGATCCGCCCTATCCTGGCCTCCCAGGCAAACGCGGACGAGGTAGTCAGCAAAAGTAAGACGAAGGCACGCAGTATCTGAAATGTCATGAAGAAGGACCTAGCGCAGCACCATGGAAAGTCCAGAACTGGTGGCAGCGCGATCCCGATGCCCTGTTCGGTTCTTGCAATCATTGCCGGCAGGGTCGCTGGCCGATACCGCAAACACCTCACCGGTTCGATCGCCGGAAAACGAAGCAACAAGTAGTCGTCACACCAGAACCGGTTTCACCTGCACCGCACCCGGAACTAGCTTGCGCGCCTGTTTTTGAAGGCTTTGACAATCGGCCATACCAGGACAAGAAGGGTTGCGATCGCCAGCGTTGCGGATAAGGGCCGCGTGAGCAATTCCGTTGCATCGCCTCGGCTGATGAGGAGTGCTCGGCGAACGCTCTGTTCGGCCATGGGCCCCAGGATCATTCCAAGGATGATCGGAGCGAGCGGTACTTTCACCTTCTCCAGGAAGTATCCGGCAACACCGGCCAGGAACATCACCCACAAATCGATCGGGCGTCCGTTGATCACGTAGACACCGACACACATCAGGATCAGGATCGAAGGCACCAGAAGCACGCCTGGGAGGCGTTGGAACTGGGCGAAAACACGTGTCGCCAGGGCGCCTCCGAGAAAGAGAATGAGGATCGACGTCAGTAACATCTCCATCATGAAGCCACCGACAAGAACCGGGTTTTGATGGAAAAGCTGTGGTCCCGGCTGCAAACCGTGGATCACCAGGGCGCTGAGAACCAGTGCGGCAACGACATTCCCCGGAATTCCCAGCGCAAGCGCCGGGATCATGGAAGCGGCATTGTCTGCATTGTTGCCGGTCTCCGCAGCCGCGACGCCTTTCGGGTTTCCGGTGCCGAAACCATCACCGTCCCGGGCGCTGTTTTTGGCGGCGTTGTAACTGAGAAAGGCGGCAATGTTGCCACCAGCTCCCGGCAGGATACCGACGGCGATGCCGATGCCGGACGAGCGCAGCCAGGTCGGTACAAGACCCAATATCTCGCCCTGCTTGAAAGGGACCTCCCGCAGCTTGAGCGCGGCAGCGGAGAGACCCTTGAAATCGGATTTTTCCGCCAGATGAAGCACGGGTGGCAGCGCGTAGAGGCCAACCAGCACGACAATCAGGTCGAGACCACCCAGAAGCCAGGTTTGTCCAAATGTATATCGCGCCTGCCCGGACAGGCTGTCGATACCCATAGTACCGATCAGAAGGCCAAGTGCCGCGGCCATGACACCTTTCACCGGATCGGAACCGACCATGACCCCGACCGAGGCCATGCCAAAGACCGCGATCCAAAAATACTCCGCCGGACCGAACAGCAATGTGACCTTCGCCAGCAAAGGACCGATAGTCATCAGAGCGACGGCGGACGCCATGCCGCCGATGGCCGAAGACCAGCAGGCGATTTTCAGTGCCTTGGATGCTTCGCCCTTTTCGGTCATTGGAAAACCGTCGAACGTGGTGGCGATCGACGCGGGTGTTCCCGGGATACGCAAGAGGATGGACGGAATTGCACCGCCATACATGGAGCCGTTGTAGATGCCTGCGACCATTCCGAGTGCAACAAGCGGGTCCATGGAGTAGGTCAGGGGCAGCAGCAGTGCAATCGCCATCACCGGGTTCAATCCCGGCAGAGCCCCAATGAACACGCCGAGCACCGTTGCGCCAATCATGGCGAGCAATGGACCGGGAGTAAGGACGCCCGTAAGCGCATTGAGGTAAAAATCCATATCAGGCGCCCCCGTCGATCACTCTCACGATGGCCTCGCGTGGCAGCGGCTTTTCCAGAAGGACGGAAAAGACACCGTAAACAATGGCTATAAAGATGACGCCGACGCTGAGAGCATAGGCGAAACGACGGAAACCGAGCGCAAACGGCATCGCAAGCATCAAGAGGAGCGAGGCGGTATAAAATCCGAGCGGCACGACAAGCGCGATATAGAGCGCGCCTGCCGCAACTGCCATCCAGAGTTTAGCCGGAGCTTCGATCAGGATCCGTTCCGCGGAACTGCGTGAACGGATGGCTCGAAGAGCCACAAGGATGCCGAGAACTGCCAGCAGTATACCAAGAACCAGAGGGTAGATCCCCCCTGCTCCCTGATAAGCGGTCGCCCCGAAGGCAGCGGCGATTCCCACAGCCATGAAAATGGCTCCGAGCGCGATGTCCTGACGTCTTTCCATGTCCTAGAGGCCGAGCGCCTTGGAGACTTCTGCCAATCCGTCAAACTCGTTTTGCAGGCGCTGGCCAAGATCCTCGCCTTTGACGACATTTGGCACTTCACCCTTCGTCGCAAGGAACTCCACATATCCCGGATCGTTGACAGCGGCCTCGATAACATCAGCGAGCTTTGCAACAACTTCGGGATCAAGGCCTTGCGGTCCGAGGATCGCGCGCCAAAGCAGCGTTTCCTTGTCCGCAAGTCCGAGCGCGGCCAGTCCCGAAGCACCCGGAAGGGCCGGCACATCGGCAGCAGAGGTCACAATCGGACAAACCGCCGTCCCGGCCTCGACATGGGGCAGGACGGTCGAAATGGACCCGCCATAAATGTCGACATGACCGCCCAGGAAATTCTGCAGCGATTCCTTGGCTCCTCCGAAGGGAATTGCAACGGCCTCGATGCCCTTCGCCTGGAAGATCCGTTCAGCGGCCAGCTGCATGGTCCCGCCGATCCCGTCGTTGGCATATGTATATTTGCCCGGGTTTGCCTTCAGCTCCGCAAGAAATCCTGCTCCGTCAGTCGCCGGAAAATCGGATTTGACGCACAAGGTATACGCGGTCTCGGAGGTCGACGCGATTGGCGTAAAGCTCTCGAGCGAATAGGCCACGTTTTGGACTTGAGGTACGGTTGTGAGCGGGCTGTTCCAGGTTGCGAAAAGCGAATATCCGTCCGGCTTAGCCTGCATGAACTGCGTCGCACCAACCGAACCACCACTACCGGACACATTCAGGATCGCGATTGACTGTCCAAGAGCTTCTTCCAGCAGGATGGCCAGTTTGCGAGCGCTCGTGTCGGTGCCGCCTCCGGCCCCGGCCGGAATGGTCAGCTCAATGCTGCGCTCCGGATATTCCGCCAAAGCAGGCGTTGAAAGGATCGTGGCCGCGGCAAGGCAGGCCAGTGTCGTTCCAAGTTTCATTTTTTCCTCCCTGTAAGGTGTTATCAAGAAATCTCGCTGCGGTAGCGAAACTGCGCCGCGCTGCCGTGTGCGATGCGCCATTCCACCGGTTTGTCTTTGAGGTCAAAGGCAGTGCGGCGGATGACCGCCATGGGATCCCCGGCTTTCAGCCGAAGTTGTTGTGCGACCGGCTCGCTTGCCAGCCCGAAAGACAGGTCATCGACAGCGTGTTTGACCAGCACGCCGAAGCGTTCGAAATAAAGCGGATAGAGCAGAGGTCCGAAACTCTTCGCCGGCAATTCGACGAAACCCTCGAAACGGTTCGCCGGAATGTAGATTTCTTCGTAAAGAACAGGGACATCCGAGAGGCTGCGCAAGCGGAGGGTCTTGAAAACTTTGTTCGTCCCTAGAGCTTCGGCCGCTTCCTCGGGCGCTGTTGCAACCGCCCGCACGATAAGTTGGCTCGACGGGATTGCGCGCTTCGATCCGTCCGCTTCACGAAGTTGAAAGAAACGAAAAAGGGTCGCGTCAAACGAAGGTGCACGGACATAGGTGCCGGATCCCTGCCGCCGTTCCAGCAGCCCCTCATCGACAAGTCCGTCGACACCCTTGCGAACCGTACCGACGGAAAGACCGTATTCCTTGGCCAGTCGCATCTCCGAAGGTATCGGCGCATCCGGCGTCCATTCCCCCGCAGCGATGCGTGCGGTCAGCGTATCCCGCAGCCTGACATAGGCTGGCAGACGATCATCCGAGCTTAGCGAACTTGTGGCCATGAACACTCTCCTGTGCATCACACTAAAACAGGCTTGATTGATTTAGTCAACTAGTCATATATATGAATTTAGAGGAGTGAGTGATGTTTCAATTCGATTGCCATGCCCATGTCTACGAGACCGTCACAGCAATCTCGCAAGCAAGGTATGTCCCGAAGGCGCCAGCTCCACTCTGCGCATGGAAAGAAAAGCTCGATCGCCAGAAGCTCGCGGGGGGAGTGATTGTCCAGGTCAGTTTTCTGGGAACAGACAACACCGAGCTCTGCAATGCGCTTGAAGAGCTGAATCCGGAAAAATTCGCAGGAGTTGCGGTTGTTCCACTCGATGTCGCCGGCCAGGAACTGGACCGGCTTGTGCGCACAGGTGTTCGCGGCGTGCGCTGGAACCTTGTTGGAAGCTCAAACCTCCCGAACTCGGCCTCGGTACCTAGCCAGAAGTTTTTCGAGATGCTCCGTGCGCACGGTCTTCATCTCGAGCTGCATCTGGAAGGACCACGGCTTGCTTCGCAGTTATCGATTTTGGCCGATCAGGGTCTCGATCTTGTCATCGATCACTTCGGACTGCCATCGGATCCGAAGCCCCGCGAAGACCCCATGATCAGAGCGGTTGAAACCCTGAAGGACCGATCGAATCTTTTCTTCAAGTTTTCAGCTCCTTATCGAACACCATTCGATGTCAGGCCGCATGGCGAGGAACTATTGAATATGCTTGAAGACGGGCATGTCGTTTGGGGTAGTGACTGGCCACATACCCAATACGAAGACAGCAAAGTCGAGTTTCAGGTTCAAACAGTCGCGTCGCATTGGAGCTCTGTCAGCGATCATACGACAGTCGAGAAACTCTATGGACTTCGCACGGATTGAGAACACAGCCTGCGCGCGTTCCAGCAATCTGTGTCGCTTTGTTCAGGCCACCGGATCGATCACGAGAAGCAGGCGCGCACCTCCGCCCGCTGCCGGATCCGGTGATCGATGCAAAAGACCGGTGCGCTCTTCCCCGGGCCAGGCACCACCACGGAACAGTCCAACAGCGCCGCGTCCGACCTGACTGATTTGTCGAGCGTCATCTTCCGCGCCTGCAAGAACATATTCCGTGCCGGCTCCGCGATAGGTGCACAATAGCCGCGCCGGCACATTGTCGACGTGAAACTTCGGGCACATCACCTCGTCCGAAACATCCAGTCTGATCCGGACTTGCTGCACATCCAGTGCCTTGGAAAGGATCAGCGCAAGTGCGCCAACGTCACCCGTCAGCATGTCCCGTTCCGCAGACAGGGGAAGCTGCACCTGCTCGCAGGCGGCGATCGCCGCCGCCTCGGCAAGATGGACGGGAACGACCGTACGCAACTCTGGCAGCTGCTCCATCGGCAGGCCGTCGACCCAACCCTGAAAGTCTTGACTGCAGGTGCGGGTCCAGATCGACGCCGCAACCCCGGAGCTGTTGATGTCTTCCAGGATCTCCGGGTCTCGGCCCATCAGGACGTCGCGTGCGTATTGCTGTGGCTGATAGCTTGTTTGTGCCAGGCTCATGCAGCTTTCTCCGCCATGCGGTAGACAGGAAACGGATCGGGCAGATCTTTGAACTGGCTCAGATCATCCCCGTCATCTTCTGCGATCAGGCATTCGTCGAGCTGGCACTTCAGCGCCGGCCAGTCGATGCCCGCTCCGATAAACACAATCTCCTGCCGCCGGTCACCAAACGGTTCAACCCAGTGCGACCTTGCATATTCGATCGCCCTTTCGTCTTGCGGCCAGCGGTTTGGCGGCACCGATGCCCACCATGTTCCGATTGGAGCGACACCGGACAAGGCACCTGCCAGCGAGAACTCCAGAACCCATTCCGGCCGGCTTCCGATCCAGAAATGACCCTTTGCCCGGATCACGCCGGGCAAGGCCCCATTCAGAAATCCGTGGATCTTCTCCGGATTGAAGGGCCGGCGCGCGCGATAGACGAAGGAAGCAACGCCATATTCCTCGGTTTCCGGAACGTGGTCGGCAAAACCATAGAGCTCTTTGGCCCACATCGGATGTTCATGCGCCTTTTCGAAATCAAACAGTCCCGTGTTCAGAATTTCTGCAGGTGCAACTTCGCTGTAATCGGTCTCCAGGATCCGGGCATCCCCGTTCAGGCTGCGGATGATCTTCCGGGCCGCATCCACCTGACCAGACGTCGCGGCGCTGACCTTGTTCAGAACGACCACGTCGGAAAACTCGATCTGATCGGTCAGAAGATGAACAAGCGTGCGCTCATCCTCTTCACCCAGTGTCTCTCCCCGGTCATGCAGGAAATCGTGACTCGAAAAATCCTTGAGCAGGTTCACTGCATCTACGACGGTGACCATCGTATCAAGGCGCGCAACATCCGACAGGCTTTCACCGTCTTCGTCCCGGAAATCGAAGGTCGCGGCAACGGGAAGCGGTTCGGAGATACCGGTCGATTCAATCAGCAGGTAATCGAACTTGCCTTCCTGCGACAGCCGGCGCACTTCTTTGAGAAGATCGTCCCGCAACGTGCAGCAGATGCAGCCGTTGGACATCTCGACAAGCGTCTCGTCCGTTTGGCTGAGCTCCGCGCCGCCAGATCTGACGAGATCAGCATCGATATTGACTTCGGACATGTCATTGACGATGACGGCGACCTTGAGATTGTCCCGGTTGTTCAGAACGCGGTTGAGCAGCGTGGTCTTTCCCGCTCCGAGAAATCCGGAAAGAACGGTGACCGGCAAACGGTTATCTGGCATGGAAACTCCTAGCTGGATTTTCGTAATGTTATTACATTACCGGCTAACATAGCCAGATTTGGATCTCATACAAGTCACGTTTAAAAGGACCGCAGAACTTCACTGAAGTGCAGTGGATAAAGGTAACGGCGGCATCTGCGACGAAACGCTTGTGGATGCAGTTGCCGAAATGCGCCACTCTGACGACAACCGCCTTCTGGGGCGTGTACGGGAACTGGAGCAGATCGCTTGGCCAACGTTTCGGACGACGCAAATCTGATCGTTTTCGACGCTGACTGCATCATTTGCTCCGGCTTTGCGCGGTTCATGGCAAAGCACGACAAAACATCAGATTTCCGGTTTGTGAGCGCCCGGTCCGACCTTGGGCAAAAACTGTACAAAAAACATGATCTGGATCCGGACGCTCTTGAAACAAACATCGTGATCCTTGATGGCCACGCCTATACGAAAATGGCCTCGTTCGCCGCGTCCATGAAAAGCCTTGGCAGGCCCTGGTCCTTTCTTGCCATCGTCAACCTGTTGCCGGTTTCCATTGCCAACTGGATCTATGACCGGATTGCGCAAAACCGGTATGCCTTCGGCAAAAGATCCTGCCCCCTGCCCTCGCGCGAACTGAAGGACAGGCTGATTGACTGACGGGACCGCCACAGCTCTCAACAGCGGTGCAACCGACAGCACCGATGTGACCTCCGGCCTGTTCCGGCTGGCACTCGGAGCGCGTTTCGACCACTTGCCGCAAGCCGTCCGCGATCTTCACACGGTTACGGGTAAGATGAGCTGGCAGGGACGCGCCAGGGTCACACGCGGGAAATCAAGGATCGGCGGCCTGATCTGCCGCATCGTCGGTTTCCCTCCGGAAGCTGACGACGTCCCTGTTTCCGTGACGATTGAGCGTCAGGGCGATAAGGAAGTCTGGCGCCGCGATTTCGGCGGCAAGACCTTCGCGTCCATTCTGTGCCTGAGAAACGCTGATGAACGCGGACATATCACTGAACGTTTCGGTGTCATGGCCTTTGATATCGACTTGCGGCTCGCGGACGATCGGCTGCACTTTCCCGTCTCGCGCGGCAGCATTTTTGGCATTCCGCTTCCGAAGGCGGTTCTGCCAGTCAGCGAGGCCAGTGAATTCGAAAGAGATGGCCGCTTTCACTTCGACGTCCAGGTCTCCCTTCCCGGCATCGGAGCACTTGTTCGCTATCAGGGGCATCTGGATCCCGCGCAATCAGACACCTGATTGCAGCCCGACAGATAAGATACATTGTCTCTAGAGACAATTTCCCGTTTGACTTCAATGGCTTTTGCAACAATTCTGCAGCTTCGACCCAACTTCTTGAATCAGAATGTGAACCGTTTCCACCGGAACCCCAGCCATGTCCGCCGTCTCCCGCCTTTCCGTCAACGTCAACGCCATCGCCATGCTGCGCAACCGGCGGGATCTGCCTTGGCCGAGCGTGACGGGTCTTGCGGCGATTGCAATGGAAACCGGCGCGAAGGGCATCACGGTCCACCCGCGTCCTGACGAACGGCATATCCGCAAGAGCGATGTCTTTGATCTTGCCGAACTGATCGAGGACAGGTTCCCGAACAAGGAGCTGTGCCTGGAAGGCTATCCGTCTGAGGACTTCATGCGTCTGGTGGAAGAAGCCCGGCCGGAGCAGGTTCTGTTCGTTCCGGACGACCCGGAACAGACAACCTCCGACCACGGGTGGGACTTCAACGGCGACATCGGTCTCCTTGAGACGGCAATCGCTGCGTCAAAGGAATGGGCCATCAGCGTGTCGCTGTTCTGCGACCCGGATCCGGCTGCCCCCGAGCACGCCGCCCGCATTGGCGCGGAACGGATCGAGATCTACACCGGCCCCTATGGCGCCTGCCATGACGACAAGGTCACGGCGGAAAGGGAACTGGAGCGTATCGTGCTGACCGCCTCAGCTGCCCGCGAAAGCGGCCTTGGCGTCAATGCCGGGCACGACCTGACCGTTGAGAACATCCCGGCCCTCATCGCCAGGGCTCCCTACATCCGGGAAATGTCCATCGGTCACGGTTTCACCGCCGATGCTCTGATTTACGGATTTGCCGAGAGCGTCAAGCGGTTCCGCAAAGCGATAGGTGAAGTCTGAATGCCTGGTGCGCTTGACCGACAGGTCGCTTTCCTGCTTGAAGCCGACAAGCTGAAGGAGGTCGTCCGTCTCAACCAGCTTGCCAGCGGCACGCGCCGGGAAGGCACGGCAGAGCACTGCTGGCACGTCATCCTCCAGACACTGACATTTGCGGATCATGCGCCCGACGGTACCGATATCCACCACGTGCTCAAGCTCCTGACCGTTCACGATCTCGTCGAGATCGATGCGGGTGATCACTGGGTGGACGAGACCAATTACGCAGCGGTCAAGGCCCGGGAAAACGCGGCGGCCGAACGCTTGTTTGCGCTGCTACCGGAGACACAAGGGGCGGAGTTCAAGGATCTCTGGCTTGAATTCGAGGCCAATGAAACAGCCGAAGCGCGATTTGCAAATGCCATGGATGCCCTGCATCCGATGGTTCTGGTGTTCGCGTCCGGTCTCGAAGATCCGACCCATGCCCCGATTTCCGTGGCTGACTTGCGAGAAACCAAGGAAGCTCGCCTCAGCCCCTTCCCGCAGCTCTGGGAGTATGCCCAGAGCCTTCTGGATCAAGCCGTGAAGGCAGGCCGCCTGCTGCCTTGATCCGCTCCTCGACTGCCGCTTCAAGCGGTCCCGCCTGATAGAGGAATTACAGTATGTCGTTTGAGCTTTGGCTTGTTTTCATTGCCGTCTCCCTATTGCCTGCCATCAGCCCCGGACCGGGTGTCATGCTCGCCATCAGCAACACGCTGCGCTTTGGAAGAAACGCGACGCTTGCGTCGGCGACGGGCAATGCTGCTGGTCTTGTCATCATCGGCTATGCCGTTGCCTTCGGCTTCGGCGCGCTAATGGCAACGTCGGCGCTGGCTTTCACCGTGCTGAAATTCATCGGTGCGGCCTACCTGATCTATCTCGGCCTGAAGATCTGGCGCGACAAATCGGGGTTCCATGTCACGGACACCAGCCAGGCAATTGGCAAGAGCGCCTGGAAGCTTTTCCTGGAGGCTCTGCTTGTCTCCGTCACCAACCCGAAAGCGATCCTTGTGATCACCGCCCTCTTCCCGCAATTCATGCGCTCCGGCAGGATCGACATGCTGGAAATCAGCATCCTCTCCTTTACCTATGCCGTGCTGTGCTTCGCCAATCATGCGTTTATCGCTTTTGCTGGCGGCCACCTGCGCCGGTTCCTGACCTCGGCGAAGCGCGCAAGATGGGTCCGGCGTATCACCGGCGGCTTGTTTGTTGGTTTCGGGTCTGCATTGGCGACCGCGAGCCGCTAGGGTGCGGACCCGTCAGAAATTCCCGGAAGGCATCGGCCGCTGGTGACGGCAGACGGTCCCGCATCAGACAGCGCAACGAGACTTGGCCGAAATCGGCACCCGGAAGGATGTTGCAAAGCGTGCCCGCCATCAGGTCATCGCGGACAGCCGCCTGCGTGACCAGCGCAAAGCCCAGTGCCTGTCGCGCCATCGAGATCGCTGCGTCGCGGTTGTTTATCTCGATGACCTTTTCCGAGACGAGTTGAAGCGTCTTTCGGCTGTCTGCGTCCGCGATATCGATCCTTTCAACTCCATAAGCCTTCAGAAATGGAAGAGCGATCACGCGTTTGCTGCCCGCCTCGCTGCGAATTTCGGGAATGGTTCGGGCGACGGCGACCAGTGGCAGGCTCTCAAAACCCTGTTCGGTCTTTCCCGACGGCACATAAGCCGCCCGAATAGCCATGTCGAATGCGCTTCCCTTCAACCCGGTTACCTGATCGTTTGCCTCGATCTTGAATTCCACATCAGGGTGTCTTTGCTGAAAGGAGGCAATCCGCTCCGGCAGCCAGTGCGCCGCCAGTTCGACAGGCAGCGTAATCGCGATTTTCCCGGCTATCGGCTTGTCCGGCGCAACTGTTTCAAGAGCTTCGCGCGCGGCCGTCAGCATTCGGGTCACTGCGGTGAAAAAAGCGCCCCCCGTTTGCGTCAGTTCCAGCTTGCGTGTGGTGCGCACGGCCAGCGTCACGCCGAGTTCGTCTTCAAGATCGGACAACGCTTCGGAGATAACCGGAACCGACAGACTGAGCTGCTCCGCTGCGCCGCGTATCGAGCCAGCTTCCGCAATCGCCGCGAAATAGGTCATTCGGCGCAGGGTCTGTGCGGACGGCAAATTATTTTTGTTCGGCATAACCTAATATTCAATTCTGTTTTTCTACTCTACCGAATAATATCAACGCCACCCAGATTGCAAGCATTCTCAAATCTGAAGGATGCACGCCATGCTCAAAGCCACTTTCAAGACCGCGCTCGCTGCAGGTCTCTTCGCGATCCTGACCGGCACAGCCGCAGCCGATGATCTGGACGTCGTCAAATCGTTCTATTCCGAATTGCTGACGACACCTGCCGACGTGACGGCGGACCAGGTTCGCTCCGTCGTTGCAGAGGACTGGGTGTCGGTCCCGACACCGCGCGGCGGTGCTGGTGCGGAAGGCTTTTACAAGACACTTAAAGGCTTCGGCGCAATCATTCCCGACCTCGCGTGGGAGCCGCAGGAAATCCTGCAGGACGGCAACCGTTTCATCGTGCGCGGCAAGGCCACGGGAACACCGCAAGGTCCGTTCTTCGGCATCGATCCGGCAACGGGAAAGAGCTTCGAAATCATGTCCATCGACATTCACACCGTCGAAAACGGAAAGATCGTGAAGTCTTACCACGTCGAGGAGTGGGCCACCGCGATCCGGCAGTTGAAGGCTGATTAAGAAAGAGGGTAACTGTCGGCTGCGCTACGTCTTGTGCAGCCGCCGGTTCCTCGATCAGGGTCTTGTCAGCTGCGCACCTTGCAGTCGAATGAGGTCCCCTGTGGCCATTCCACCATGGCTTCATCACCTTTGATCCAGAAAACGATGCCGAAATCACCGAGATAGCGCGCGCCCGATCCGGTCGGTCCTTCGACAACAATTTCGGTGCTGTCGCCACGCTCCAGACGCGCAGACGGCGGTGTTGTCGGAAAGAAAGTCGCAACGATCTCGTCTGCCGGATTGTCATTGCACATGTAGAAGACCGGCTTCTGGCCCTCGATCAGACCAAATTTCGCCGTGATCTCTGCAATTCTGTATTCATAATCCGCCTTGATGCAGGCCAGCTCGTCATCCGCTTTCCAGCATTCGTCACGGCCCTTGATCCAGCCGCGCTGATACGCCTTGAATTCCTTGAGCGCTGTCTCCTTGTCCGCAAAGGTTTCGATCGCAGCAACCGCCTTGCCGTAGACATCGGCAAGGCTCCGGTCGAGTTTTGCAAGATCCTCGTTGGAACAGATCAGCTCTTCCGCCGAACTTTCCGCCTTTGCGCAATCAAAGGCGGGCTCGGCGGCAAGAGATGCGCCCGTGGGAAAAACGAGGGCGGCAAGAAAGGGTCCCCAGAATGGCAGGCGCATTTGCAAGTCTCCTCCGATCGATCGGCATTTTCGCATGGACGAGTTTGGGGCCAATCGCCAGGACTTCCAAGACCTAAGACGTACCCCCCAAGCGGGCCTTGCGCAGTGACCGGTGCAGGCGTACCTGATAAACTACTTTGGCGCGGCGTAGGTTTTTCCGTTCGCTTTAAGTTGGGCCAAGGCGTCCGGCCAGGATGGAATCTCGTCTGAAGCGTAACTCCAGGTCGTTCCTGTGGCGATTATCGGAAAGGTCTTTATGGCCTTGCGATGCGCGCCGCGATAGAGAAAACGCTTCATGGCCGTCTCGCTCTCCCAGACCGTCAGCGTGTGGTGAACACCGTTGCGCTTAAGTACGTCCGTTAGAACATTGCCGTCTGCTTCCCTGGCCTGATTGTAGCTCGGCATGGCATGGCGCCAGAACAGGAATACATGGAACCAGCTTTTGAGGCGCAGACCTGTGACGGATATGTGATACCGAGCCATTTCGTCCCTCCGGCAATGGGAAATTTACGCATCACGCTCCGGGCTGGATTGGCGGAAAAGAACACGGGTCGCCTCCACCGATCTTTTCAAGCGTCTTTCGACACGCTGTTCCGGACAGAGAGAATGCGAACAATTTCAGCGCAGTGTTTAAGCCCGTTTTTACAATCTCCGGTTTAAGTCAGATGCTGTTTGGAGTATCTGATGTTAGCGCTTCTCAATCCTTGCCACGGCAAAATCGGCAGAAGGCACTGGTGGTTGTCTCAGCTCGCAATCTTCTGTCTCGCGATTGGCGGCCTGGCTGCCACAATTTTCCTCTTCGCAGATCTCGCGTCGGAAAACACTGACCGCAATCCGATGGAAAACGTCGGCCTGGCGGTGACGATTGTGGCGGTCATTTACATGAACCTGTGTACCTGCCTGAACAGGCTTCGCGATTCCGGCAGAAGCGGATTTTGGTATCTGAGTTTCCAACTGCCGACTGTCGGCACCGGACTGATGCTTTATTTTTGCGGGATTGAAAAGTCGCCCGGCAGGTTCAGATCGGACAATCCTCGTCCGCCCGAGGAAGGTTTCTTGCCGGTCCCGATGCAAGCTGCCCGTCCGCAAGCACAGTCCCGCTTGCCGCCGACACCGCCAAGAGAATTCGGCCGAAGAAATCGCAACGCCGTCTGAGCTTGCGCTGGTCGCGAGTCGCGCCAGGGCTTAGGCAGCTTCCGCGCGCTTCATCTTCTGGTGCTCGTCTTCGACGAGACCGATCTTCCAGTAGCCGGAGATATAAGTATCCTTATTGGGCACCTTGCGTTCGTTGTGGAGATAGTCCCGCAGCGACCGGATAACGGAACTCTCTCCGGCGATACAGGTCTGCAACACTCCGCTGCGCCAGTCGATCGACCTGATGAAGTCCACCTGTGCATTTGAAGGTACGTGTAGGTCTTCCTGGATGAGCCAGGTGATCTCGATACCTTCCGGCGCAGCGATGTCGCGAATGTCCTGTTTGGAGGGCACTTCAAAAACGGCGATCCCCTGCGCCTCCACAGGCATGGCCTCGAGCGTCGCTTCGACAATCGGCATGGCGGAAAGGTCGGCTGCCAAAAGGTACCAGTCGGCGTAAAACTCGGCGATTTTGGTTTGGCTCGGACCGAAGAACCCGAGGAAGGCACCGGGCTCTGCCGCCTGAGCCCAGCGCGTTGCCGGACCTTCATCTCCGTGAACCACGAAATCGATATCAAGTTCCAACGCGTCAGGACGATGAGATCTCACGGTATAGGTCCTGACGGGGTGGACCTTTTCGTCAGGACCGTCCGGCGCAAAGTAAGCTTCAAACGCCTCGCGGGTCTCACCATCGCGCGGCAACACCAGCTTGCAATTCGCACCCTCGTGTTTCGGCGGGAATCCCTCCAGGGCGGGCCCGGCAAAGGTGACGCGGAGAAGATGCGGGCTGAGCTGACGCGTCGATTGAACCGTCAGAAAGCGTGGGCGCCGCTTTAATCGCTTGAGCACGGAAGGACCTCCAAACATGAATAACGAACTCAAGATTTAATCGACAACCGGTCGTTTTTGAAGGGGGGCATTGTTCGACTGTGTGAAACACTGCGTAACGCACCCGTTTTCGCGAAAAAAAGCCCGCCGGGGGGCGGGCTGAAAGTGTTGGGAGATAATGGCAAGTTGATAGAAGATCTATCAGTTCCGGATAATCGGCTCTTTCAGATCTTCCGGTTTCTTGTCCTTAATGATTTCCCAGTTAAGCGTCGCATTCTCGATGTGACCTGGAATATCCTGTTCGAAACGCTCCTGAACCTTCATGGAGTTGTTCAGGTAGAGCTTGCCGTCAACGATCGACCAGGCTTCCGGCACAACCGGGACCTTGAAGCCCATGGCTGCGCCGAACGCGCAGAAGCCGCCATATTGCGGCGCGTATTTGGCAGGCTCGGCAGCGAACTTGTCGCGGTTCTCGGCGGAAGAAAACTTCCAGGTCACGTCGTCATATTCAAACGTGTACTGGTCGGAACCGGCAACGGGTTTGCCTTCGGTGAAATAGGCAACAGGATCGGTGCCGCCGATGGCAGCGCCGCCCTTGGTGAAGGTGGTGATCTCGTCGGCGGAGGCCGTGAAGGCAGCTGCCGAAAACAGGGCGGTCAGGCCCAGCAGGACGGATTTGGAGGTGTAAAGCGGCATGGACGTCCCCACAAGAGTAAGAGAAGGCATTGCGCGCGGCGCGATTTCGCACCGTGCTGGTGCAAACATGTCGCTTGACGCGGTAAATGACCAATAACCTTTGATCACAGAGACGAGCGCAGGCCGCCAGATTTTGTGACTTGACGTCCCTTCAGGTTCCCGGCTGACCGGAAAGGGGGGAAGGGTCGCGTGGTGCAACAAGGCCAAGCGCGAGCAAAATAGCCCTGTCGATCTCTGCCTGCGTGACTTCTGTGTCGGCGAAAACGAGCCTGTAGTAAATGAAGCCCAGCAGCAGGTCGATCCGTGTGTCCATGTCGGCTTCAAACGGCGTTGCAATGAGGATCTGGCGAAGGGCGAACCGCTGTTCCACCTCAGCGTTTTCAAGAACGGCCGCGAATTCCCGGTTTTGCCGACGGGCGAGAAGCGCTCGAAAAACAGACGCCAAAGCAGTGCTCTGGAAAGCCTCGGCAAGATGCCCGAGATACCGCCTGAGATCGTCCGCAACGGAACTGCGCAGCGGTGCCACGGCTGCGACCTGCGCGATCCGGTGGCGGACCGCCGCCGCGGCAAGTTGCTCTTTCGTCCGGTAGCGTCTGTAGATGGCCTGCTTGCTTGTTCCGGCAGCCTTCGCGATCGCCGCTATCGTCGTCGCATCCACTCCCTTTTCCGCCAACTCGGCAAAAGTGACGTCAAGAAGCTTGTCGCTCAACCGGATCTCGATCGGGCGCCCTCGTCTCTTTTCATGTGTGGCGAGTGCCATTTTCTTGCGTTCAACTCCACATTCGGTTCTGCTTGGTACCGTATTTATCTCTTTTTCGCGAGATCCAATGTGTTTTTCGTCCCGCTCGCGGGGATTACGGTCTAGAAGGAGGCCAACTGAAGCGGATCGACCGATAGCAACGCCGCGATTGGTTTGCAGTATTTCCGGCGAGTTTTACGCCAAACAGCATGAGGACCAGATGTCAGTAGATACCGAGACGGTAAAACGCGTCGCCCGTCTGGCGCGCATCAAGGTGAGCGAAGACGATGCCACGCGGATGACGGGCGAACTCAATGCGATCCTCGGCTTCGTCGAGCAGCTTGACGAAGTGAATATCGACGGGGTCGAACCGATGACATCGGTTGTCGAGCAGACCATGAAAAAGCGCGTGGACGGGATTACCGACGGCAACAAGGCCGGCGACATCACGCTCAACGCACCGGCCTCTGAAGACAATTTCTTCATGGTTCCCAAAGTCGTCGAATAGGATTCATCAGCAGCATGTCGAAGCTCGCCCCCACCATCGCCGTCGAAACGCCCTTGTCGGATGACATGGGTGCAATGATCGGTGAGCTGAACACGCTGCTTCTGACGCTGTCACCGCCTGAAGCCTGCTATCACATGACGCCTGAGGACATGGCCGGAGATGCGACAACGGTGTTCGTTGCCCGCGTCGGCGGCAAGGCCGCGGCCTGCGGCGCCTTGCATCGCCACAACGGCGGCGTTGCCGAGGTCAAGCGTATGTATACCCGTCCCGACTATCAGGGTCATGGCATCGGCAGCAGGATACTGGAGCAAATCGTGCGCCTCGCCGAGCACGAGGGCTATTCATCGATTGTTCTGGAAACCGGTGACCAACATCCTGCCGCATGGCGCATTTACGAGCGCGCCGGCTTCACACGCTGCGGCCCGGTGCTCGACTACCCGGACAGTCCCTATTCCGTATTTTACTCCCGGCCACTTGCGGCCAGCCACGAGACACATCAATGACCGACCTGACCAAACTGACCATTGCCGAAGCCCGCGAAGGCCTGAAGAACAAAGACTATTCGTCACTTGAATTGACCGATGCGTTCCTGTCGAACATCGAGGCGGCCAACGCACAACTCAACGCCTATGTCGCGGTAACCCCGGACAAGGCCCGCGACATGGCGAAAGCGTCCGATGAAAAGCTCGCCAGGGGCGAAGGCGGGGCGCTGGAAGGCATTCCCCTCGGCATCAAAGATCTGTTCGCGACGAAAGGCGTACATACCCAGGCCTGCAGCCATATCCTCGACAGTTTCCAGCCCGCCTACGAATCCACCGTGACCACCAACCTGTGGTCTGACGGCGCGGTGATGCTGGGCAAGCTCAACATGGACGAGTTTGCGATGGGTTCCTCAAACGAGACCTCATATTACGGCGACGTGATCAACCCGTGGCGCAAGACAGGGTCCAACCAGGATCTGGTCCCGGGCGGTTCGTCCGGCGGCTCGGCAACCGCCGTCGCAGCGCGCCTGTGCATGGGGGCAACGGCAACCGACACTGGCGGCTCGATCCGCCAACCCGCTGCCTTCACCGGCACGGTTGGAATCAAGCCGACCTATGGCCGCTGCTCGCGCTGGGGCATCGTTGCGTTTGCCTCTTCGCTCGATCAGGCCGGACCCATCGCGCATACGGTGCGCGACAGTGCAATCCTTCTGAAATCGATGGCTTCCGTCGACCCGAAGGACACAACCTCCGTCGATATCGAGGTGCCGGACTATGAAGCTGCCATCGGCAAGTCGGTCCGGGGCCTGAAGATCGGCATTCCCGCTGAATATCGCCTGGACGGCATGCCGGCGGAGATTGAGGAGCTCTGGCAAAAGGGCATCGCGTGGCTGAAGGATGCGGGCGCGGAGATCGTCGAGATTTCCATGCCGCATACCAAATACGCCCTGCCCGCCTATTATATCGTTGCCCCGGCGGAGGCCTCCTCCAATCTCGCCCGCTACGACGGTGTTCGCTACGGCTTGCGCGTCCCGGGCAAGGACATTGTCGAAATGTATGAGAACACGCGCGCGGAAGGCTTCGGAGACGAGGTCAAGCGCCGTGTCCTGATCGGCACGTATGTTCTGTCCGCAGGTTACTACGATGCCTATTACCTGAAGGCCCAGAAAGTCCGTACGCTGATCAAGCGCGATTTCGATCTCGCCTGGGAAAACGGCGTCGATGCCATCCTCACACCGGCGACGCCCTCTGCCGCGTTCGGAGTCGCGGATCAGGAGCTGCATGCCGATCCGGTTAAGATGTATCTCAACGACATTTTCACGGTGACCGTGAACATGGCTGGACTTCCGGGTATTTCGGTTCCCGCCGGGCTCGACAAG
>JGI12316J15310_10000083_pt66 | contig 32563 bp, 24 predicted proteins | sample MarCyaLeptolynsp_FD_15310 | JGI IMG/M metagenome (IMG submission 15310)
ATCAGCCACAACGGACGCAGGCTCGGCCAAAACGCCAGCGCCGCCGCCGTTGCGAGCAAGAACGCGCTCGAGATCGTCAGCCGTGGATCGACGAACAGGATCACCGACAGCGAAGCCGAGCCCGCCGCCAAGAACGTGATCGCCAGTCCGAGCGTGAAGTCGAAGTCCATCGCCCAGCAAAAGGCCAGGCTGTAGATCACGACCGACGACCCGATGGTCAGCACCCGCGCCCAGCGCTGGCCGAAGGTGTTGGCCCCGGCCTTCGTGATGCGGCTCTCCGAGAAGCGCTGCATCGCGATCAGCAACAGGCCGAAGATGATCGCGTCCGGGTAGCCCGCCTCGTGAATCCCGAGTTTGCGCAGTGTGTACAGGACCCCGACCACGGCTGCCCCGACGAGACCGATCACCGACGAGTGGCGCCAGCGCAGGTCCTTGGTCTGCTCGAAGTCGAGGGCTTGCGCGCGCCGCTCGAGCTCGGAGAGCTGCGACCGTTCGCGCTGCTGCTGCGCGAGGATCAGCGCGTCGATGAACGCATCCATCGTCGGGTAGCGCTTCTCCGGATCGGACTCCAAGCCCCGGGCGATCACCTTGCTGATCGCCTCGGGCACGCGCTCGGTGTCCACAATCACCGGTCGGGCGCGCTTGGTCTTGAGCGACTCGGAGATCTCCGTCAGGCTGTCGCCCGGGAAGGGTCGCTCGCCATGCAGCGCCTCGTAGAGCGCCACGCACAGCGCGAACTGATCGGCACGCCCGTCGACGGTCTCCCCGGACATCTGCTCCGGCGCCATGTAGGCCGGCGTCCCCACGACGATCCCCTCGCGAGTGTCGTTCGGGTTGCCCAACATCGGCGGCCGGTCGGCGCTCAGCTCGTACGCCGCCGCCCCCTCCCCCGCCGTGAGCACCAGGCCGAAGTCGAGCACCCGCGCCCAGCCGTGCTGGTCGATGATGACGTTGTCGGGCTTGAAGTCGCGGTGAACCAGGCCGCCCTCGTGCGCCGCCGCGAGGCCTCGAGCCGCCTGCACGTACATCGCGATGATCTCGGGCACGCTGCGTTCGCGCTGCTTGAGCCAGCGCCGTAGCGTCATGCCCTGGATCAACTCCATCGCAATGAAGGGGCAGCCCTCGTGCTGACCGACCTCATAGACGTGGGCGATGTTGACGTGGCCGAGCTTGGCCATCGCCGTGGCTTCGCGCCGCAGCCGCGCCTGCCAATTGGGGGCAGTCGCCGTGCTCGCGCGTAGCACCTTGATCGCAACCTTGCGACGCAGCTCGTCGTCGCGCGCTTCGTAGACGACGGACATACCGCCCTCGCCGATGCGCTTCTTGATCCGATAGCGCCCTACGTTAACCGGCGCGGGCTCACGCCCCACGAGGTTCTTGATCGCCCGACCGACGCGCAGCTGGCTTTCGATGCCCCCGGCGTCGTCGTTCGATGGCGGGTCACTCGCCTCCTCCTCATCGAGCGAGCCCAGCAGCGAACGGGTCTCGTGTTCCATCCCGGCACCAGCAAGCATACCGGCTGCGCGGCCTCGCGCGGCCTTTTGTAGCGCTCGTACGAACCCGCACCATCCGTTCAAGCACCCGGACAACACCGTCCGGCCGTGATCCGGTCCCCAACACCCTGTGGGTGCGAATAGGGCTCACCCGGGAACCTTATGTGAGTCTAGTTGCACGGCTGGGGTGGAGGTCGGAGTCATGAAGCGTGCTTTCGTCGCGGGGAGCATGCTCGGGATCCTTGCGGTCTCGGGTTGGTCACCCGAAGCCCATGCAGCCCCTTACGGTCTGCATGGAAAGAAAATCAAAATCGAAGCTCCTCCCGGGGGCTTCACAGTGCAGGACACCCAGACCCAACAGGCTGGGCACATCCTATTCATCAATCGCTGCCCCGGTGGCGTCAGCGTGTCGTTCGGCAACGACGACTCGCGGACCAACCAGTCGAGCATCGTCCAGGGCACGATCTTTCTGAACGAGTATCCGTTCGGAGATGCATCGTGGAACGCCGTGATGGCGGACGTGAAGGAAATCTTCGCGCCGTACGGCGTGACGGTGACCGACGTCGATCCGGGCAACGTGCCGCACGACGAGGTCTACGTCTGTGGCAGCGATACGGCGGCCGGGTTTGCGCCCGCAGCAGGCGTCGCCCCGTTTTCGTGCGGGGTGATACCGAACGCGGTGACGTTCGTGTTCCCGGAGACGATCGGCGACGACATCCGCTTCACGGCGGAAACCGTCGCGCAGGAGGCCGGACACGCCTGGGGACTCGATCACCTGTTCGAGTGCACGGACGTGATGACGTACCTCGAAGGCTGCGGCGACAAGGGATTCGTCGTCGGTGATCAGCAGTGCGGGGAATACGAGCCGCGGGCGTGCGACTGCGGTGGCAACACCCAGAACAGCGGACAGCTCCTGATCGACCTGTTTGGCGACGGAGCGCCCGATACGAGCGCCCCGGTCGTGTCGGTGGTCGCTCCGGTCGACGGCGATTCGTTCGACCTCGGCGCGAGCTTCGACGTGCTGCTCGAGGCCAACGACGACACGGGCGTCACCCAGGTCGCGCTATATCTCGACGGCGCCATGATGGCGACGGACACCATGACCCCGTTCGAGGGTTGGGGAGTCAACGATCTGCCGGCAGGCGAGCACGACTTGTACGTCGAAGCGAGCGACATCGCGGGCAACATCGCCACGAGCAACGTGGTCACGGTGTGGGTGGGCGACGGTGCTCCGCCTGATGGCTCGTCGATGGACGACGGCGGCGATGACCGCGGCGACGACGATGATGACGACGACGGCCGTGGCGACGACGACGACGATGATGACGACGACGACGACGCGGGCAGCGGGGGCGGACTTCCGTACTTCCCCGGCCTCATGGAACAGCGGGAGGACGACGGCTGCGGCTGCACCACGTCCCCCAACGGATCGAACACCCTCGGCTGGCTGGCGATTTTGCTTGCGCTGGGGCTCGTACGACGCCGTTCTGCGCTGGTCTGAGCCGTCAGAGCCGAGTCGCGAAAAAAAATCGAGGGGGACGTGCTCGTTTCGCGTCCCCCTCCGTCTGGCCGGAGTGAAATGCGCATCGCAGCTTTCATTCTCGCAATCCTGGGCGGCCTGGCCGCTGCTGCTCTCGGCATGACCTGGCTCTCGGATCTGGCGGAGTACAGCGAGCAGCTCGAGCTCGCGGAGCAGGCGGGCATCTCGGTCACGAGTCTACGGATCTCGGCGTACTTGCTGCTCACGGGTCTGCTGACCGGGATCGCGGGGGGCGTTCTCGCGCTTCAGCGCAAGGGCAAGATCGCCGCAGCGGTCTTGATCGCCAGCGCCACGGCACCGGCCGTGCTCGAGCCGAAGGCGCTCGTGTTCACCTTCCTGCTGCTCATCGCCGGACTGCTGGCGCTCGGGGCCAAGCCCAAGCAGCCGATCCCGGCGTAGTCCTGCTACTCGGAGGCCTTGGAGGCGAGCAACCGCTCGACGGACACGTCGAGCTGGCTCCGTACCAGCGCGACGAGTCCTCGTACGGTCGCCTCCTCGCCGCCGAGCCGGTCTTGGAGCGCGGCGTGGGTCAACTCGACCAGTCGCAAGCGTGCCTTCTCCAACCAGCGCGCCGCCGTCGTCCGGTGCACGCCGTACATTGCCCCGAGGTCGTCGGTCCCGAGGTGGTCGATGAGAGCGCCGCGGAGCAATCGGCGCTCCTTTTGGGTGAGCTCACCGAAGGCGTGCTCCATCGCGCCGTGCACGTCATCCCGGTAGCGCTCCCGTAGCAGCTGCAGACTGGGATCGAGTCCGGCGTCCCCGAGAGCATCGGCGAACGACGGCTGGACTGGCGCTTCGGGCTCGGCCGCATGCGAGCGCATGTGATCGATGACGAGGCGGGACACGACGACGCGGACCCAGCCCTGCAGGCTCCCTCGACCACCGTACTTGGCGATATGCGGGGTGCCGTCCCGACCGGCGAAGAGCTTGACCTCGACGGTCTGCCGAAGCTCCTCCTGCGGGGTCCCGGTGGAGCGTGCGCGGTCGAGCACCCGGTCGATGTCCGCACCGAACACCCGACGAAAGCGCTCGATGGCCTTCGTATCCCCGGTCGCACATGCGTGCGTGAGGTAGAGCTCACCCGCTCGAATGTTGTCGAGCGTCGTCGACTCGTCAGCGGCGACACACTCGCCGAGGCGTTGCGCAAACGCCAGCGTGTCGACCTCGAGCGTCGGGTGCTCCGCCTGTGCCTGCGCGACCAGAGCCTCCAGAGCGCGCCGATCGTCGTCCGTCGGGTTTCCGATCCCGGCGGCGGAAGCGTAGGCCGCCAGCCATTGGTCCACGTCACTCATCGCGGCTTGGGTCGACTATAGCGCCTCGGGGGCCGATTTCGATTCGGCGGCAAGAACTGGAGCGCCAGACCGGTGGGCCGTCGCCATATTCGAGTGTATGCAGCGGCTGAAGGCTCGATCGACGGGCATGGAGCACGAGTGGACCCACGATCCCCGCTGGCACGCCGTGCTCGCGCGGGATTCCAGCGCCGACGACGTGTTCTTCTACGCGGTCGAGACGACCGGGGTCTTCTGCCGTCCGTCGTGCGCATCACGACGAGCAAACCCTGCCAACGTCAGCTTTCACCGCACGCGTGAAGGGGCACAGGCCGCGGGGTTCCGGCCGTGCAAGCGCTGCCGACCCGACCTTGCTGCGCCGGCCGACCGTGCACGCACCAAGGTTGCCGCGCTGTGCCACTTCATCGAGGCACATCCGAGCGAGCCGTCGCTGGACGAGCTCGCGGCGCGAGCGGAGCTCAGTCCGTCCCGAGCTCAGCGGCTGTTCAAGTCGGTGATGGGGGTATCGCCCAAGGTCTACGCCGCCGCCCTCCGGGGCCGTCGCGTTCGCTCGGCTCTGGGACAGGGCCGCCCCGTGGCGGAAGCGATCTACGAGGCCGGCTACTCGTCGTCGGGCCGGTTCTACGAGCAAGCCGACGCTGTACTCGGCATGACGCCCTCGCAGTTCCGAGACCACGGCGCCGGTACGGTGGTCCGGTTTGCCGTTGGGCAGTGCACACTCGGGGCCGTTCTCGTCGCGGCCACCGAGCGCGGCGTGTGTGCAATCGAGCTCGGTGACGACCCCGACGCGCTCGTGCACGCGCTCGAACGACGGTTTACCAAGGCCGAGCTGGACGGCGGCGATGCCAGCTTCGAGAGCATCGTCGCTCGCGTGGTCGGGCTCATCGAACGGCCGGGCCCCCACGCCCTGCCCCTCGACCTGCGCGGGACGTCATTCCAGCTCGAGGTTTGGACCGCCCTGTCACGCATCCCCGTCGGGGCGACGATGACCTACGCCGAAGTCGCCGAGGCGATCGGCCGTCCCACCGCCACACGTGCGGTGGCGCAGGCATGTGGTGCGAACCCAGTCGCGATCGCGATCCCGTGCCATCGAGTCGTGCGCACCGATGGCGGGACGTCCGGCTATCGGTGGGGCGTCGAGCGCAAGCGCGTGCTGCTGGAGCGAGAGGCCTGACGACGGCACACAACGAGCAAACCCAGCAGGGCGCTCAGCCACGGCACGGTGGGTGAACCAGCGCGACACGAGCAACCGGACGCGTCCTCGTCGGAGCTCCCAGAAGGCATGCCCGTATCGAAGGGCCCGCCGGTCTCGTCACCCGTATCGTCATCGCTCCCGTCATCGCTGCCATCGTCGGCACCACCCCCTGAGCTCTCGTCGCCTCCGCCCGACTCGTCTTCCACGTCGTCGTCATCGTCGTCGTCATCGTCATCGTCGCCGGGGTTGGCCGGGGCGTCTCCGACGACTTCGTCGATCCAGTCGAGGTACGTCGACACCCGCGTCTGGTAGTCCCACGACCCGTACAACGCGACGCCACCGCCCGCATCGAAGTCGCCGTACGAGTTCAGCCCGGCGATCTGAGCCACGCCGTCGACCTCGATGAACACCGGGCATCCGGAGTCCCCGGCTGCGCCGACGCCTTCGAGCGGAAGCACGCCCGGCTCTTCGGGCGACTCGAAGTAGATCTCGATGAAGTGTTCTTCGACGCCGCTGACCACGTTGTTGGCCCGACGAAGCAGGCCGTCGGTCGACCCCCCGGCTTCGCCCTCGAGCCCCGTCGCCGTCGTGCCGCGCCCCACGAGCGTCACGACGGCATCGAGCTCGGCCGTGTCTCGATACAACGGAAGTGGGTCCACCCCGACCACGGGCTCCTCGAAGCGAACGAGGGCGATGTCGAAGTCCTCGATATCCTCCCACTCGGGGTGCAGGATCACATCGGCGATGGCGTGCGAGGTGCCGGCGACGTCCAGCGTTTCGCCCGCGCTGAGGTCCATGGCGCAGTGCGCAACCGTGAGCACGTAAGACTCGTGCACGAGACTGCCGATGCAGTCCCCGGGCTCGAACAGATCGACGAGCGCCGGATAGTCCTCGTCCGCGACGACGTAGTCCGCATCGGGCACGTCATCGCGAATCACGATCGCGCCCGCGTCCGCCACCAGTCCTAGCCCGAACACGGGCACCAAGCCACCGATCCACTTTGCGTTCACTGAGTTCAATCTCCCCGCTGAGCTGTCGGTGCAACACCGACGGGTCGGGTTCCCGTCACCGCCGCAGCAACGCCTCGGCGGCGCTCAGCTCGTGCGCCCCGCCTGGGGTAGTCCGCGCGAGCTCGCGGCAGTGCACGAGGGTGACCTGTGCTGCCTCCGTCTGCCCCGCGAGTTCCTGCGCGCCGGCAAGCAACCGCAGCGTGTGAACCGTCAGCCGATCCTGTTGGCGACGTTTCGCAATCGTCAGCGCGAGTTCGAAGGACACGATCGCGTCCTGTGGACGCCCGCTACGAAGCTCGATCGTGCCTCGAGTGCTGTGGAGCGCTCCCGCCCGCTGGTGATCGGCGTCGCGCGCTCGGTCCAGCTCGATCGCGTCGTCGATGGCCTGTCGCGCTTCTTCGAAACGCTGGCCGTCACGCAGCACCAGCGCGAGGTGCTCGAGCACGTCGCGGCGCAATCCCTCGCGAGCCCCCTCCAATCGCTCGAGCAGTGCCAGCGCCTCCCTTTGGTAGTGCTCGGCCAGCTCGAGGGCGCCGCGCTTTCGTTCGACCGCCCCCCGCATCATCAATGCGGAAGCTCGCTCGGGATCGTCGAGGCCCTCACGGTGCTCGCGAATCTCGAGCACTTCGTCCAACAGCCCGGCCGCGGTACCGAAGTTGCCCAGATCACGCTCGACCGACGAGCGACTCCGGAGCGCAGACTCGAGCACCACGTGATCCGCCGGATAGCTGGCCCGCGTCGTGTCTTCCGCCAGCGCGTGGTAGCGCGCCGCCTCCTGCAGCCTCCCGAGGTCGGCATGCGCCGTCGCGAGCATGCTGCGGGTGCTGGCCACGTCCGGATGGGCTGCGCCGACGGCATCGACCAGCACCGACTCGGCGCGCAGCAACAACGGAAGTGCTTGCTCCGGCTCGTCGTGCTCGAGGTGGACGATCGCGAGATTGTCGAGCGTCGCGGCGAGCGCCTGCGTTCGCGGAGCATCGCCCTGCTCGAAGACCTCGATCGACCGGCGGTAGAGCGCCTTGGCTTCGTCGTCGCGGTCTTGCATGTCACGGGCGACGGCCAACGAGCTCGCAATCGTGCCCACCGAAGGGTGCAGCAGCCCGTATTCCACTTCTGCGTCGCGCAGCGCCTGCTCGAGCTGCACCGCGCCGGCATCGACCTCACCGGTACGCAGCAGCGCGAGCGCGAGGTTGTGCCGAGGCTCGATGAGCTCGGCCGGCTCGGTATGGTGAATGGCCTCCCGCAAGGCGAGCGCCTGCTCGAGGTCCTCGCGCCCCTCGTCGTAGCGTCCGGCCTCGAGCAGCGCCAGGCCTCTCGCCGCATGGAGCTCCGAGCGCTGAGCCTCCGTGCCGCCTCGATCGATCGCCGACTCGGCGTGACGCGACCATTCGAGCGCTGCTTCGATATCGACCCGGGAGGCCCCGTAGAAGTGCACGAGGTTGACCGCCGCGAGCGCGGCCGCCGGCGCGTAGCCGATCGACTCCGCTCGGTGGTAGGCCTCGGACATCTTGGCCTCCGCGTCGTCCAAGCGACCGTGAGCGGCCGCAATGAAGCCTTGCAGCTGCCGGATTTCGATCTCGACCGGGGCAAACTCGAGCGGCAGCGCCTCTTTCCAAGCCACATCGAGCTCGGTGAGCGCTCGCATTTCGTCGCCAACCCACATGTGCCCATCGGCGGCGGCGATGCGATTGCGAACCCGCCACACGGCCTCGTCGAGCATCGCGCTCTCGGGCTGCGGCAGCCTTGCGGTTCGCTCGTCGTCGCGACATCCCTCGGGCTCCACGAGCCCGCCCATCGCTGCGATCGCCCGATCGACGACACCAGTCTCACCACGCCTCACGGCGTCCACCACGGAGGACAGCCGCATCGCCGCGCCGTCCAAACACGCAACCGCAGCGCGCGACGCCTGCTCCCGGCACGCGAGGACTCGCTGCGCGACGAGGGACTCGTCGTACGCCTCCATGCGGGTCAGCAGCGTCGTGCGCTGGCCCGTGGCTCCGGCTGGCTCGGCCAATGCCATCCGAATCGAATCGTCGACAATCGGCGTTGCCTCGCACTCGGTGGTGGCCTCTCGCGGACCTGCCCCGACGATCATGGCGACCGCAAGCGCGGCGAGCCCCGCAACCCAAGGCCACCGTCGAGTCGCTTGCGGCTCGAGCTCCTCGGCCAACGCGGCCATCGACGCGAAGCGATCGCGCGGCTCGGGTGACAGCGCGCGTCGAAGCACCGCGTCGAGCCGATGCCGCTTCGGATCCGACTCCGCACCTGCATCGGCAGCGCTCGAGGCCTCCTCGCTCGTGCCCGAGCGCGTCGTCGTGCTCCACCCCGGACGATGCCCGTGGAGTGCTTCGTAGAGCGATACGGCGAACGCATATTGATCCGCCGGCGGACCGATCGGCTGACCGCGTCGTTGCTCCGGCGCCATGTACCCTGGCGTTCCGGCGACCTCGCGACCGGCCGCGTCGGACAGCGACCGCGCCAGGCCGAAGTCTGCCACCCGCGCCCGACCATCGCGGCCCACCAAAACATTGCCGGGCTTGAAGTCGCGGTGAACGATCCCTGCCTCGTGCGCGGCGTGCAGACCACGCGCAGCATCGGCAAACACGGCCAGAGTCTCGGTCTGTGTCCGTGACGACCGAAGCCACACCGACAGTGGCTGACCGTCGACGTACTCCATGGCGATGAACGCCCGTCCGTCGACCGAGCCGACATCGAACACAGCGACGACGTTGGGATGTGCGAGCCCGGCGGCGTGGCGCGCCTCGTTGAGCAGCGCCGCTTCGCGATCACTGGACGTCCCCTTCCTGGGCAGAACGATCTTGAGGGCGAGCTTGCGGTCGAGCTCCGGATCGTAGGCGACGTAGACCTCGCCCATGCCCCCGCGCCCAGCCAGCGCCATGATCACATAGCGGCCGAAGAGATCGCCTTCGGTCAGACCAAGACCGAGCGGCACAGTCCGGTCACCCGCAGGAACCCCGGGCGTCGGAACGCCCGCGGACGGCAGCCCGAAGGCAACCGCGTAGTCCTCAACGAGCGCTGAGCACACCTCACACGCGGCGATGTGCTGACGGATCTCCGCCGCCGCGTCCGGCGTTGCGTCGCCTTCCACGAACAGCGCGATCGCATCGTCGTCGAGGCACGCCACCGGGCGAGGATACGACGGGGCGGTCGGCCCCGGGTGCCGGCGCGCACGCCGCTACTTGGGCGCCATCGCCCAGTCGTGGTTGCCTTCCCCGTCATTGAACTTGAGGGTCGCCACGTAGGCCTTGCCGTCGTTGTTGTCGACGACGTCGCACGTCCACTCGGATTTCGGCACGGAAACGAACACCTTGTCGGAGCAGGTGACGGCCACGTCGTGCGACGCGAACTCCGGCTTGGCCTTGATCTCCTTGGCCAGCTCCTCGCCCTTCATCGTCAGGTACTTCGGCTTCCACTCCACGGTGCCGGTGCTCGGGTCCGTCACCGTAACGCTGACCGGAATCTCCTGGTCGTGCACCTTGCACGTGCACTCGAAGACGTTGCCCTTCTCCATGTACTGGTTGTCGGGGCAATGGATGTCGCTCGCCTCGAGCTCGTGCGCCTTGAGCCAGTCCGCGAGCGCACCCTCCATTTCCTTCTGGGAGACCTTGGGGCGAAGCAGGTCGCAGCCGAACGAGCCAAAAGTCAGCAGCGAGACGAGAGCGATGGGCAGGGCGCGCACCCGCGAAGCATAGCGCGATGCTTCACGTTCGGCGCAGCAGGGCGAAACTGTACGCAGGCCAGCGAACCGACACCTCGGCATCGAGCGTCGCGGGGAGGAAGCTCCCCTCGCCTCCAAGCTCTGAATCCCCGCTCTCGAGCACGACGTGCCAGCTCCCATCGAGGTCGAGCCGCGGCGTACGTTCCTCGGGCTCCAGGCTCGCGATCAGCAGCAAGCACCCATCGGTTCCGAAATGAACCTGTAGGACGCGCTCTTCGTCGAGCAGCACACACCGGGGCGCACAACGGACCAGCGTGTCGGCGTACTCGTGACGCAGGCCCAGCAGACGCCGGTACAGGGCGAGTCGCTCCCGATGGGGGGACATCGTGACCACGCTCGGGTCGATGCGACAGGCCTCGTAGGTCTCGGGGAGGTCCGGATCCGGCGGCGTGCCCTCGTAGCCGAACTCCGCCAGCTCTCGTCGACGGGCCGCCCGAACGCGCTCCCGAAGCTCCGGCCGTCGGTAGTCGACGAAGAAGTGGAAGGGGCGGGTCTCGCCATACTCCTGCCCCATGAACATCAACGGAACGTGCGGCGTGGTCAGCAACAACGCACTCGCGAGACGCTGCGCGGCCGGGGACACCAGCGTACCGAGCCGCGCCCCGTCGGCTCGGTTGCCGACTTGGTCGTGGTTTTGCACGCACACCGTGAACGCCGACGGCGGAAGGTCGTCGGCCGGCTCGCCCACGATGCGCTTGCGGTAGACCGACGGCTGACCCGTGTACGAAAAGCCCCCGGCAATTGCGTCCACGAGGTGATGTCGTTCCCGGTAGTCCGCGTAGTAGCCGAAGTCTTCCCCGGTCAGGAGGCGATGCAGCGCGTGGTGAAAGTCGTCGGCCCACACCGAATCCATGCCGAGTCCGCCGACGCTTCGCGGGCGCAGCAGGTTCGGGTCGTTCGCGTCGCTCTCTGGCATCAGGTAGCAACGACGACCGTCGAGCTCAGCGACGCGCCGAGACAGCTCGGCGAGGAATGACTCGGGCGAAGGATCGATGATCGCCTGCACCGCATCGAGGCGCAGCGCATCGACGTGAAATTCGTCGAGCCACATCAGCGCATTGTCGATGAAGTAGCGCCGCACGGCAGCACAGCTGAAGTCGAGCGCCGGACCCCAGGGAGTCTCGCGATCGCTCGCGAAGTACGGCCCGAATTCCGACAGCACGTTCCCCTCCGGGCCGAGATGGTTGTAGACGACGTCGAGCACGACGGCGAGACCGCGCGCGTGGCAGGCGTCGACAAACGCGGCGAACCCGGCGGGACCGCCGTAGGAGTCCTGCGCGGCGTAACAAAAGACGCCATCGTAGCCCCAGCCGCGGGTGCCGACGAACTGGTTGATCGGCATCACCTCGACCGCGTCGATCCCCAACTCGGCGAGGCGATCGAGCTCCTCGACTGCGGACTCGAACGTCCCCGTCGCGGTGAACGTGCCGATGTGCAGCTCGTAGATGGACCAGTGCGCGAGCGGGGGCGGGGTAAAACCAGCGTCGGTCCACGCGAAGCTCGTATCGAGCACCGCGGATGGGCCGTCGATACCCCGAGGTTGCGAGCGGCTCACCGGATCCGGTCGTCGCCGGCCGTCGAGGTGCAGCCAGTAGGTGTCGCCAGCCCGGACCCCCTCGACGCTGCCCTCGTGGTAGCCGCCCCGCCCGGGTTGAAGCTCGACGACGCGGCCGCGGGTCTCCACGGCGACACGGGACGCAATTGGCGACCACACCACGAATGTGGCGCCGCTGTCCGTCAGCGTTGCTCCGAGACGGTTCGGCAGGCCCATGGCAGCGGCAGAGGGTAGCAAGCGGTGGACGTCGAGGCCGGACTCGCGGAACAATGCGCCCCCGACGATGAGCGACGCCGACAAAGCGGACGACGACGAGCGCGACGACGACGAGCGCGAAGACGAGGCCGACAACGAGAACGCCTCGACGCTGCCCACCGAGGACGACTCCAAGGCGGCGTTCAAGTCCGCGAAGAAGTCCAAGAAGCCCAAGAAGTCAGGCTCCAAGAAGTCGGGCTCCAAGAAGTCAGACGCCAAGGAGACCGACAAAGGGCGTCCTGGGTGGCACTACGCCATCGTTGCCGCGGTCATCGCCGTCGTCGCCTGGCTCGCACTCGACCAGGACCCGACCACGATTCAGCCGTGGCCGCAGGCGCTCGCCGCAATCGACGACAACGAGGGAGACCTCGACGGCGAAAACGCCAAGCCGCTGATGGTCGCGATTCACAAGGCCGTCGCGGGTGGCACGGCCGTCGAGATTCCGGATGCGCTGTCCGGTGACGACGAGTACCGCGTCGTGTTCTTGTCCATCGGCGGTGGCACGAGCGCGGCCCGAACCTTCGTCGGGCACGGGCCAGGCTGGAAGACCGCAGTCGAAGACGCAACGGCGCAGGCGGTCGCCGCCAAGCTCGGCGTCAACTCGCTGGTGCGTCTGGAAGTCGTCGAAGATGCGCGCCAGGTCAAACGCGGCAAGGGCATGAAGCTGCGCGTCGCCAGCGAGGGCCTGGGCTTTGCAACTACAGCTCCGCTCGCGCTCAGCTCGCACGACGTCGTCGCGTTCGACCTGCTCAAGAAAGGCAAGATCAACAAGGAACGCCTGCGTAGCCGACTCGAGGAGCTGGGCTTTCCTGCACCACAGATCAGCGAGGCGGTCGGCGCCAAGGAGCTGTTCGCGCTGAAGACCGCGGGCTTTTTCTACGACGCCGAGAGCGATGACTTTCAGGCGCTGGTCGAAGGCCACCCACTCACCGGCGAGCTGACCCCGGAGAACCTGCTCGCGCGGACCGTTGCCGGCGCCGAGTACCTGGCCAACGCCCAGGATGCGCGGGGTCGCTACATCTACGAGCACGTTCCGGGGATCGGCAACCCAGCACAAGCCGCTTGGGCCGCCGACCCCAGCGCCGAGTTCGACTCGAGCAAGATCGACGACAACTACAACATGCTGCGGCACGCCGGCACGTCGTTCTCGCTGGCCCAGGCCGGCGGAGCTTCGGAGGACAAGCGCTACTTCGAGGCGGCGCGCAAAGGAATCGAGTTTCTGGTCGGCATCTCGCGCCAAGACCCGCTCGTGCAGGGCGACCACCTTGCGGTCGTCGACAAGGGCGCGACCAAGGTCGGCGGGAACGGGCTCGCCCTCGTCGCCTTGGCCGAGTACACCAAGCTCTCGGGCGACACCCAGTTCGTGCCCGATGCCGTTCGCTACGGCGAGTGGCTCGTGCAGACGCAGCACGACAACGGCGACTGGCCGCACAAGCGCGACATTCGGACCGGCAAGGTCACCTTCAAGAAGGGCAAGGAATGGAAGTCCGGGTACTACCCCGGCGAGGCGATCCTCGGACTCGTGCGGCTCTACGAGATCAACGAGGACCCCAAGTGGCTCGACACGGCAGAGAAAGCGACGCGCTTCCTCATCGACGTCCGTGACAAGGGTCGGCCGATTCGGCAGCTCGAGCCCGATCACTGGTTGCTCTACGGTCTCGAGGCGCTGCACAAGCACCGCCCCGACGACGTCTTCGTCGCGCACGCCAACAAGATCATCGACCGCATCCTGGGCGATCAGACGCTCGACCAAAACGACCGAGCAAACTACGGCGGCTTTGGCGGACGACCGGCTCGCGCCACGCCGGCTGCCACCCGCGTCGAAGGTCTGGTTGCTGCCCACAAGTTGCTGACTCGCGCCCAGGCCGAACAGACCCGGCGCGATCAGGTCGCGCGGGCGATCGACCTTGGACTGAAGTTCACGCTCCAGCACCAGCTCGGTCGACCACGCACCATGACCTTCGCCAACGGTGCCACCTACGACGGTGCCTTCAGTGAGAGCGCCGAGACCTTCGAGGTCCGCATCGACTTCGTGCAGCACAGCATCTCCGCAATGCTGGGGCACCGAGAGATGCTGATGGAGTAGGAACAAAAAGCCGAGGACACCCGGGACACCAGGTCGGGGGGTTTGGTGACCCGAGCGCCCTCGGACGCCCTCCATCTTCGGTTTTGGTTGCCTCTCCTCGGTTCTCAGTCGTCGGTCAGCACGCCTCGAGGCATGCGTTCAACAGCTCGTCGCAGATCTGGGGATCTTCTCCCGCGAGGAAGCACGCGTCAGCCTCCTCGAAGCACTGGTCGATGGGATCCGGGCCGCCATCGCCCATCCCGCCTTCGTCCATCCCGCCGCCGTCGCCCTCGCCGCCCCAACCGCACAGCTCGTCGGCCTCGGCAAAGCACGCGTCGAGATTCTGCTCGCACTCGATCGGGTCGGGCGACTCGTACAGACACGCATCGAAGTCCTGAAAGCAAGCATCGAAGGCGTACTCGCAGGGATCGGGCTCGGGGGGCTCCGGCGGTTCAGGCTCGCAGCCGAACAGAATCTCCTCACACCCCGCGTCCTCGCCCAGCTCCTGAAGGCACCACTCGTACTCCTCGAAGCACGGGTCGATCGGGGGCTCGGGTGGAGGCTCGGGCGGCTCACACCACTGCAGGATCTCGTCACAGGACTCGTCGCCCATCTCGGCGAGGCACCACTCGTACTCCTCGAGGCACGGATCGAAAGGCGGCTCGCCACCTTCTTCACCCGCTTCGTCGGGCGGCTCCATGCCGTCCTCCCCGGCGTCATCATCGTCGTCGCCGGGCCACCCGGCATCATCGCCACCATCGCCAAGGCCATCATCGACGCACAGCTCGTCGAGGGCTTCGCACAGCTCATTGACACTACAGCCACCCATCACCATCGTGATGGCCACAAATCCTACCCATCGTTTCACAGGGGTCTCCTTCGGTTGTCGAGCGCCGTATCGCCGCGCTCGTCGTCATCGCGTTCACCCTGGTTGATGTCGGCCGAAGCCGCTCGTCGTCCGCGAGACCGAGATTTTTTTCACTCGGTGACGCAGGCGTCGAGCTCGACCTCGCAGACGATCGGATCGCCAGGGGCCTCGTTGACGCACAGGTCGAACTCGTTCCAGCACGCTTCGTCGGGCGTCGGTCCTCCGTAGAGCCCGGCGAGGCACTCCTCGTACGCGCCCTCGCACATGTCGATTGCCTCCGGCGGGGCCGTCTCCATGCAGTGCATGAACTCGTAGTCGCACTGCATCATCGGATCGATCGAGGACTCGCACGCAAACGCGACGTCGTCGCACTGCAGTGGATCGCCGATCGCTTCGCACGTCGACGCGATCTCGCCGCACTGCTCGGGCACGACGCCGCCGTAGTTTCCGAAGCACACGGTCAGCTCGCCGATGCAGAGCTCGGCTGGGACCTCGAGCGCGCAGAACTGATAGTCGTCGAAGCACTCGAACGGGTCCGCCGGCGCCGGCTGGTCGAAGCTCGTGCACATCTCGTACTGCTCGTGGCAGACCTGCGGGTCCTCGCCAGCAACGGCGCAGTGCTCGAGATCGATGTCGCAGAGACAGTGCTCGTACTCGAGGTGGCAGTCCGGCCCCATGCCGGAGTCTCCACACTGTTCGAGGATCGGCTGGCACTGCTCGTGCGGCGGCTCGCCTGGGTCTTCGGGCGGCGGGGGCTCGGGCGAGTCATCGGGCTCGGGCGTGGGCGGTCTCGGCGGGTCTGCGTCGTCACCTGCACCACCGCCGCCGCCTCCACCACCTCCGCCGGGTGACGGGCGCGGACTCGAGGGGCTCGGACTGTCGCCATCGCCGGTGCCGTCGCCGTCGCCGTCGCCGGACTTTTGGCCCGAGTCGTCCTTCTTGCTCGGCTTGGTCGAACCGCCGCCACCCCCAGGGTAGGCTCCACCGACGGCGCCCGCCGGCTTGTTGCCGGGCTTGGGACCTGCCGGACGTGGGTCGTAGAGCGGAGCGCCCCAGCCTGCCGCGGGGTCTGGCACGACCGCCGCCGCCGCTGGTTCGGGAGAACCGACGCTGACCCCCGAAGCCTCGCCGGGAGACCCAGACGACTCCGGGGTTGCGGCGGCGGGCCGGGGCACGACGTGGGTCGGCGCGTCATCGAGAACCACCGACTCGTCGGACTCTGCATCGCTGGCGTCGACTGCAGAATCCGGCTCGACCTCACCATCGAGCAAGCGCCGGGGCACGATCCGTCGCCACCACGGAAGCTCGGCTTCTTCGACGTTGGGCGCCTGCCAGGGTGCCATCTCGCTCGCGGGCGAGAGGAGCTCTCCGCGCACGGACAGCGCGAGCACGAGTCCTGCCGCCACGGCAGCCGTGGCCAGCGCGACGGGCAACACGACGGAGCGACGCCGACGCACGGCCTGCGGCGACGTATTCGCGCTGAACTCGTCCTCGGACGCGCCCTCTTCGAAGTCGTCTTCGAACGCCTCGAAGTCGTCCTCGAGCGCCCCGAGCTCATCGAGCTCATCGAGCTCATCGCCGGTACCGCAGACGGCATCGACGAGGTCCTGGTCGTCCGTCGTGACGATCCGACGAACGATCGCGTCGAACAGCGCGTCGTCTCGATCCGGTCCGGGCGCCGTGTCCGTCCGGTACGCCGCAAGCAGCTCCTCGCTGGTCATCGCGCCCCCTTTGCTGCGGCAGCATCCAGCCGCTGAACGTAGGCCTCGAAGGCTTCACGGGCCCGGCGAAGTCTCGAATAGACGGTATTGCGATTGGTGCCGACGAGCTCGGCGACGTCCTGCGCCGGCAGCCCTTCGATCTCCATCAGCTCGAATACGGAGCGCTGCGCCTCGGGCAGGCGCTCGAGGAAGCGTGCGACCAGCCGCGATGCCTGACTCTGGCCGGCCAATCGCTCGGGGCTCACGGCAGGCGCGGGCGGTGGCGCCTGAGCTTCGGTCTTCGCGATTCGCATCGCGCGTCGGCGACGATTCGCCGCGACGCGACGCGTGATCCCGTAGACCCACGTCTTGGTCGTGCATCGGCTCGCGTCGTACTGCGGCAGTTTGGCGTGCACCACCACGAACACCTCCTGGACGACGTCCTCGAGCTCGGCCTCGGCGATCCCGAGGCGTCGCAGCGCCCGAAAAACTGTGCCCACGCAATCGCGGTACACCAGCGCGAACAGCTCGGCGTGGGCCCTGGCATCGAGGGCCGGCGGGTTGTTGGCGGCTTGCACGAAGATTTCGACCCGACGGGAGGTGGCTCGAAGTACGTGCCCCTCCGACTCGTTGATGTGCACTCGAGCGTCGGATCATCGATCTTTTTTTCCCACGTCATTCCAAGCGCTTGCGCCCATGCCTGGTCACCGGGGCCATGCTGGGAACACCCTGGGCCTCAGCGCTACAGTCACCGCGTGGACCGCACAGACGAGGAGGGCCTCGACACGAGGGCGCTGCGCGGTTCGCTGGAGAAGCGACTGTTCGGAGACGCCGCGGAGGCAACCCATGTCGGTCGCTTCCGGATCCTGCGGAGCCTCGGGCGCGGCGGCATGGGTGTCGTGTACGCGGCTCACGATCCACAGCTGGATCGCGAGGTGGCCCTCAAGCTGCTCCACCAAGACCGCCGTCGCGAGTCGAGCGCCTCGTCGCAGGACTTGCTCGCCGAGGCCAGAGCCTTGGCTCGGTTGACCCATCCGCATGTCGTCACGATCTACGAGACCGGGCTCCACGAGGGCGCGCTGTTCCTCGCGATGGAGTTTTTCGACGGGGACACGCTCGCTTCTTGGGGTCACGATCATCCCGTCCGCACGCGAAGACAGGCCCTGCACACCGTCGCCTTGTACCGGCGCGCGGGTGAAGGGCTTGCGGCTGCCCACGCGGCCGGACTCGTGCATCGAGACTTCAAGCCGGCCAACGTGCTGCTCGGTAGCGATGGACGCTTGGCAGTCGCGGACTTCGGCCTCGCTCGCGGCCCGTCGGCGACGATCGAAGAGCTCGGTGATTGGGATCAAGAGACCACCGGCGACCGCATGGCGACGGCGACGCTTGCGGGTACGCCCGCCTACATGGCCCCCGAGCAACTCGATGGCGAGGTGGACGAGCGCAGCGATCAATTCTCCTTCTGCGTTTCGTTGTGGGAGGCCCTCTACCGGGTTCGCCCCTTCGTGGGAACGAGCCCGCTTGCACTCCGAAGCCGCATGCTCGACGGCGAGGCACCGAGCGTGCCCAGCGACTCGCCCGTTCCGCGTCGCATTCATCGCGCGCTGCTGCGAGGCCTGGCGCTGGACCCCACCGCGCGCTGGCCATCGATGCGAGCGCTGCTCGACGAGCTCAGCCACGACTCGACGGCGCGTCGTCGCCAACTGCTCTTGGGCGCGACGGCCGTTGGAGCCCTTGCTCTCGCAGCATGGCAGCCGTGGCGAGCCGAGGGGGCGCCGTGCGACTCGAAGGACGATCCTCTGGAGGTCGCGTGGGGTGAGGGGCCGCGCGCCGAGGTGACCGAAGCGTTGACGCGCATCAACGCCGAGCGCGGCCGTCAGACCGTGGACCGGGTGCAGCGACGACTCGACACCTACGCGACGCAGTGGCGCGAGCTCCAGCAACAACGATGTGAAGCGAGCCTCGTTCGGCGCGAACGTTCGCAAGAAGCTTACGACCTGACGATGGCGTGCCTGCTGCTACGTCGCGACGAGCTCACCACGCTGACCACGGCGCTGGCCAACCCGGACGAGGACACGCTGCGCAATGCCGTGGCCGCGAGTGCAGCGCTGACCCCGATCGACACGTGCGGCGACGTCACCACGCTCCGGCAGGACGATCCGTCCGCTGATCCTGCACGGCGTGCGGCCTTGGCCGCGTTCGACCGCTCGCTGATCGCCGTGCGGGTCCAGCTCGACACGGGCAAGCACGCCGAAGCGCTCGACACGGCGCAGTCCGTGGTCGCCACCGCGCGCACGCTCGAGGACGACGATCGCCTGGGGCGTGCCCTCGAGCGACTGGCCGTGGCGTACTACAACAACAGCCGCTTCGAAGACGCTCAGCCCGCGATCGAGGAAGCGATCGGCGCTGCGGCTCGTGCCGGCAACGCCGGACTCGAGGTGCGCTTGTGGCCGATGCTCATTCGCGTCGTCGGGGCGGAGCTCGAGCAAGCAGAGCGCGGACGCGCCTGGGCCCTGCCCGCTCAGGCCGCGCTCGCGCGCTCCGGTCAGCGCCCCACCGACACTGCGGATCTTCATCACGCGCTGGGAGCCGTCGCCTTCGAAGCCCGCGAGTTCGACGTCGCCGAGCGCGAGCATCTCGCCGCACTGGCCATCCGTCGGGAGCATCTCGCCGACGACAAGCTGGGCCTGGCGTCCTCGCTCAATCGGCTCGCCGGCGTCTATCACGGGCGGCGTGACCTCGAGGCCGCCGAATCGGTGATGCTCGAGGTCGTGCAGACGTTCGTCGAGGCGCTCGGCCCCGACCACCCGCGCGTCGGAACGGTCCTCTACAACCTCGGAGGCATCTACGCGATGCAGGGCCGTTACGACGAAGCGATCCAGCGATACGAGCGAGCGATCGAGATCTACGCGTCGGTCTACGGCCCCCGGAGCGCGAGATATGCCGGGGCACTCGCCAACATGGCCGCCGTGCTGGGCCGGGCCGGGCGCAACGACGACGCGATCGTCAACGGCGAACAAGCGCTCGAAGTGTTCAAGGAGGTGCTCGGGGAGGACAACCCAAAGCTCGCCGCGGTCTACAACAACTTGGGAGCGGCCTACGACGCCGCCGATCGTCTCGAGGACTCCCTGCAGGCCCACGTCAAAGCAATCGCGCTGGTCGAACACGGCGGCCCCTCCCCGGAGCTTGCGATCAACCTCAGCAACCTCGGCCTCATGCAGGCCGCGCTCGACCGGCCCGAGGAGGCCGCGAAGAGCTACGAGCGCTCGATCGAGATCTACGAGCAGGCTCTCGACGAAGAGCACCCCGACCTGTGGCGTCCACTGGCGATGTACGCGCGACTGCATCGCAAGGCGGGTCGCTTCGAGCAAGCACTTCCGCTGGCCGAGCGCGCCGTCGCAGTTCTCGAAGGCCACAACATCCAACCGATCGAGGTCGCCGACGCGCATTTCGAGCTGGCCCGAATCCTGCGGGAGGCGGGCCGAGAGCCCGAACGCGCGAAGCAGCTCGCGACCAAGGCCCTCGGGCTGTGGAAAGGCACCGACGAGGCATCGGCGGCGATCGTCGAGCGCTGGTTGGCCGACCCCGCCGAGCGGTGATCAGAGCGCGCTGCGAACCAGGTTCGTCATGCAGCTCATGGCATCGCTGAGGTCCTCGTCGCAGATCGACGTCATACAGCACCGCGTTCCGTCTGCGCCCTCGAGGTTGAGGGCCTCGCAGACCTCCCGCACCCGCACCGGCGGCATCGCCTGACCGGTGAAGTCGCCCAGTCCGTTCTGGCCCGTGCAGCCGGGGCCAATGCCGAAGTCGAACTGCTTGTCGTCGGCGGTCAGCCCGTTGTTGAAGTCGGTCGGCAAGATGTCGCCGGCCGGGAACTGCCCATCGACCCAGTTGCGATAGACGAGATCGAAGACTCCGCCCGCTTCCGGCTGGTGCGGGAACTCGGCTGCATACTGAGTCACGGTTGGAATACCGGAGACCGCGAGCATGAAGACCTCCTTGCCCTGGAAGTCGCGCAGGTCGTCGACCAGGTAGGTGGTGTAGCGGGCGACCGGCTGGAGGTTCTCCACCGCGTCGTTCGACATGCAGTCGCTGTACACCCCACTGGCATCCGGCCCGTTGCACTCGACGCCCGCGTTCCAGCAGATCGCACTCGAGGACGCGAGCATCCCGGTGTTGGGGTTGGTTTGCTGGAACGCGGGGTTTTCCATCATCGAGTAGTCCTTCACCGAACAGTCGTACTCGTCGGAGAAGATCACGATCGCGAGGTTGGCATCGTCGCGCAGGAACGGCTGCGAGCCACCGTTCCACTCCGCCCCGGGATTGAGCGCCTGCAGCATGTTCTCGAGCTGCGACTCGTAGCCGCAGCCGTTGATCCCCTGAGGAACGAGACACGCGAGCGCCTGGGCCACCTCACCGTCCTCGATCCCGTCGCCGTCGATGTCCACCGGCGGCACATCGGGAATGTTGTTGTCGGCGGGGTCGGGCCCAACGAGTGTGATGAAGTCGTCGACCGGAGCCACTCCATTGGGGCACAGGTTGGTGCACGCCTCGGGGGCGGAAACCGTGCCCGTGAGGTTGTTGAAGTCACCGAGTCGGTCGGTGCACGCGCTGCTGATCGGGGCTCCGCGAGCGGGCTCGTAACCCTCGGGTTCGAAAGGCGTGCACAGCGGGTTGCCGAAGTCGACGGTCGTAACCATCACCTGGATGTCCGGCGCGACGGGGTTGCCCGAAGGATCGGTCAACCCAGTCAGCTGCTCGGCCAACAACGGCATGGCCGCCGCCAGCCCGGCCTGTTCCTCTGCCATCGATCCGCTGTTGTCGATGACGAACAAGACATCGAGCTTGCCGCAGTCTTCTCCCTCGCAGGACGGGCTGCCGGTGTCGTCGCCTGTGGAGTCGTCGCCCGTGACCTCACCACTGGTGGGCGGCGTGGTGGTGGGCTGCGGCGTGCCAGTCGTGCCCGCATCGCACTCGCAGGCACCAAACGCCGACCCCGCGTCATTGCAGACCTGCGCCCCCGAAGCACCGTTGGGGCACACGCAGGCCATCGTGGTGCCCGGCGTACAAACGAGCAGGGGCGCTGTATCGCTGCCACTATCGTCGCCGGACTCCGACTCGGAACTGATCGGGACCGTGACACTGGGTCCACAGGACGCGACCAAGAGAAGCAACGGAGCGACGACAGTACCCAACCGACCCATCGCCGCGATGGTACCCGACGAGACGAGTCAGCGGCTGTGCTCTGGCGCTCAGGCCGAGGATTGGCGCCAGCGCCCCCATGCGGGCTCGTCCAACGCCTCGACGAGCGTATCGCCCAGCATTGCGGCGTTCTCGAAGCGATCCGCCCGATCGGGTCGCAGCCCGCGAATCAAAGCACCACGAAGCCGCGCCGGAACCGATTCGGGCAGAGGAAGCGGTCCCCGCTCCATCGACTCGATCAGGGTTTCGCGATCGTCACCTTCGAACGGGCGCCGCCCCGCAAGCACCTCGTGCAAAGCGACACACAGCGAGAACACATCGCTGCGTCGGCTCGGTCGGCGACCCGCGAGGCACTCGGGCGCCGCGTAGGCGAGCGTATCGGTCGGACCTTCCGCGAGTCCGAGGTCGACGAGTACTCCGCGACCATCCGCGTCGAGCACGATGTTGGTCGGTTTGATGTCGCCGTGAACCTCACCCGCGGCATGCGCGGCGGCGAGACCGATCGCGACGCCAGCAAAGATGGCGACCGCGCGGTGAACCGTGATCGGCGAGTCAGCCGTCCACTGGGTGCTGAGGTCGCCTCCCTCGAGACGTGACATCGCGACCCACGCGTAGCTCTCGCCTTCGAGACACAAGCCGCCCGCGTCGAACACTCGAACGACATTGACATGAACGATTCGCCTCAGATCGCGCAGGCGTTCGACGGTGGCCTCGAGTCGATCCTCCGGGCAGCGCGCCACCTTGATCGCGAGGTCCTGTCCGTCGGGATCGACCGCGGCATAGACCGAACCGCGCGGACCACCACCAATGCGATCGGCGATCGCAAAGTGGCGCAGGTGGAGCGCCCGACCGAGCGGGTCGGTGGGGGAGGTCGGTGCGAGTCGCGTGGCTGCGGTGCGCACCCCCGTCCCGTATCACACAATGTGGGACATGTCGGGTTTGAAGTCATCGGCGACTTCGACGCCTTCGATAGGTGGGCATTTCCGACCAGTTACGCGAATTCCCGGCATTCCTGGAGTTGGCGGCGACCCGGCCGAAAGGCCAGATGCGGAAGTCGCGCAGCATTCGCCCGCCGTGGCCACCGGTAAGCTCCGCGGGTCATTCGACGCTGGTTCTCACCCGTCGTCCTCACCCTGCTCGTCGTTGGCGGGTGCGGCCACGACGACCCGGCGCCGGTTCGCGAGGCACATGCCCCGCCGAAGCCGGTCGAAGAAGAGTTGCCCCCGCCACCGGCAGCGATCGCCCACGACGATCCTGCGGGCTCGACAACGGGTGCCGCCAACGAGCCCGGAGGTAGCTCGGGGCTCGAAGGGACGACGGACACCGGTGAGCCCGAACCCGTTGATCCGTACCACGGCGTCGTGGAGTCTGGGGACAACCTCAGCCGGATCCTCAACCGCGTCGGCCTGGACGCGCAAGAGATCCATCGCTTGTCGGAGGCGATGACCCCGCTGATGGACCCAACCAAGATCCGGGTGGGCCAGCGCTACGACATCGAGGTCGATGAAGGGGGCGCCCTCGTTGCATTCACGTTCCGCCGCACGGCCACGGAGGGGGTTCGCGTCACCCCGACCGAGGACGGTGGCTTCGAAGCGGCACTCGACGAGCTCGAAACCGATGTTCGCGAGGAGGAGATCGGCGGCACGATCGCATCCTCCCTCTGGGGTGCGTTGACCAATCGCGGCCATTCTCCGGCCCTCGTCGACGTCATCACCGACACGTTCGCCTACGACATCGATTTCTTCACGGCGACGCGCAAGGGCGACGTCTTTCGGGTGATCGTCGAGCGGCACGAGATCGACGGCGAACTGGTGCGCTACGGCCGAGTTCTCGCCGCCGAGTACGTTGGCGACGCCGGCGAGTACACGGTGCTGTGGTGGCAACCGTCCGAGAAACGGGAGGGGCGCTACGTCAACGAAGCGGGCGAGGGCGTGGCGCGAACCCTGCTCAAGAGCCCGCTCAAGTACGCCCGGATTTCGTCGGGGTTCGACCCCAAGCGCATGCACCCCGTGCTCCACACCGTCAAGAGCCACAACGGAGTCGACTACGCCGCGCCGGAGGGCACACCGATCTGGGCAGCCGCCGACGGGAAGATCGTGCACCGCAAGAAAGCGGGCGGTGCCGGCAACATGGTCATCTTGTCGCACGACGGCGGGCTGAGGACGCTCTACATGCACATGTCTCGCTTCGAGGATGGGCAGAAGGTCGGGCAGAAGGTGAAGGCAAAGACCGTCATCGGCTACGTCGGCTCGACTGGGCTCGCCACGGGTCCGCATCTGCACTTCGGCGTGAAGAAGAACGGACGCTACGTCGACCCGACGAAGGTGGAATCCGTACGCGGAGCCGGTGTCGCGAAGAGCGATCGCGGCAAGTTCAAGAAGTACGCCGCCAAGTGGCGCGCGCGGCTGGACGCGACTGCGGTCGAGTGACCACGACATCGATGTCCGAACGGCAACGACGGTCGTAGCCACCTCGGGGTTACCGACCCCCCAAAACCCCGGTTCACTGCTCGTGGCGTGAGGCTTGTGCCCAGAATCGAGCGCTGACGCCCTGCAACGAGCCTGCAGCGGGAGCGTCGATTTCGGCGAGGGGGTGAATCTGTGCAACCTGCCAAACCGCTCGCGCTCACGGATGCACATGCGCTGTCGCATCTGCGTCCGCTGATCGGAGACCTCGAGGGGGTCTACTGCGACCCGTCGATTCCGATCAAGAAGCTCAACAACGCCAAGCGGACCCACGCCGCTCACCTGCCCTTCGACGAGACCGTGCTGGTCTACTACGACGGCGCAAGCCTCGGGGTCTCCGGCAGCACGTTCTTGCTGACGACGCGGCGCGTGTGTTGGCGGGATCGGGTGGGCATCGCCCGCTCCCTCGAATGGAGCGCCGTCGATGCCGACGAGATGGTTCGTGCCGACGGTCGAGAGCTCGTGATCGGCGATGCCCGGCTCACCATTCACTATCGCCGCGAAGATCAGGCGATGCCGAGGTGGGTCCAAGCCGTTCAGCTGCTTGCGCGCTCGGCGAGCAGGGTGCCCGTGCCGGCTCCCCAACCGCGACGTTCGGCGTTGCCCAAGGTCAAGACTGTGGTCGAAGCCGAGGTTTGGGACGACGCGGATACCGAGCCGCTGGCCGCCGCGAGCGGGGCACGGTTGGTCACGCCTCCGAGCGAGGCTTCGTCGATCGAGCAGCTTTCGCGCGCCCCCTTCGAGGCCGGTGTGGCCTGCCGGGCGGTCGCGGTTCACCCCGGCGGCCTTCACTTTGCCGCCGCAGTGGGCGGCGCGATCGAAGTCCGTTCCGCCAAGGACGGCGCTCGCAGCCTCTCACTCTCGGCTCCCGATGACGTCGGATGCCTCGCGTTCTCCGGCGACGGGCGCTGGCTCGTCGTTGGAGCGGCAGACCATCGGGTGTACCTCTTCGACGCAACCAACGGGCAGCACGTCGGGACGACACGGTCTCTCAGCGACGCATGCGAGGAAGTTGCCTGGCTCGGCACATCGAGCCGCTTCATCGTAGCGACGCACACGGGCGAGTCCGTGATCTTCGAGTCCGGCACGATGACGCCGGTCCGCCCGTTGCTTCCTCCCGACCCGGACTACGCCACGCTCGGCGGCATCGCATTGACCCGAGACGGAGCACGTGTCTTCGCCACGGTCGGATCCCGCATGGGTGTATTCGACACCACGACCGGCCAGCTGCTGTGGGGCTTCGATCGCGCCCATGCCCGCCCCCCGCGACTGACGACGACCCCAGGTGGCGAGACGGTGGTCACGGCCGGGCTGGACGGCATCGGCATCTTCGACGGTCCCTCGGGTCGCGTCCGCGGGCGGTATGCGTTCGCGGGATACGAGGGCGTCAGCTGGCCCGACTTCGACGACGCCATGCTCGGCCAGATGCTCGGCGGCAGTCAGCCGTCGACACACCGCTGGATGCCGCAACCTCGCTGCTCGCCGCAGGGCGATACGGTCGCGGTGCAGGACCTCGCGGGCAACCTCGTCTTCATCGACGTAGCGACCGGAACGCCCTACCCCATCGCTCGCGGCCAGGGTCGGGCGTGGATCCACGACATCGCGTGGTTTCCGGACAACAACTCGATCGTGCTCGGCATGAGCGACGGAAGCGTTGCTGTGTGGTCGGTCCGACCAATGAACTTGCTCGTTCATTGCCGGGCGCTCGAGCCCAACGGCGGACGCACCGACATCGACGCGGCCGGCTGAGATCGCGCCACGAGGGTCGGCACCCAGCCGCGCTCGCGCGCGCTAGGGGGTGTAGCCGATTCGACAGCCGCGAAGCTGGGGCTTGCCGTTGAACGTCGCCTCGAGCTGGTAGACGTTCGAGAAGTTGTCGACTCGGTGATCGAGCTTGGCCTCGGCACGCTGCACCTGCTTGCTCGACGCGATCACCGGTTTGGCGAGGATCGCTCCCCCGTTGACTGCGTCGTGCGGCATCTCCCGCAGCCGGATCGCTTCGCCCGCGTTGTTGTTGCCGTCGAAGTCGCCGAAGCAAGCCACCTCCCGGATCTTCGCGCCATCGGGCAGCATCACCGGCGCGACGACATAGTTGAAGGAGACCGTCCCGGCGGTGGTCCCTTTGGTCTGCGATGTCCACATCATCGGCTGCCACGCGGCGGGCGGAATCGAGAGGTATCGCAGCTTGGCTTGGCGTTCGCCGAGTCCTGTCTTCGCCTTCGGGCCTTTCAATGTGGCCTTCGCCGCCTTGCCGATCGTCGTCTTGCCCGGCTTGGCCACAGCCACCGGTGCGAGGATCCCGGACAGGGCGGCCACGAAGAACAGGCTGTGTCGGCGGCGCAGGTGCATTTCAAAGGGTCAGAGACCGCTCCTCCGGGGTGTGACGCGGCTTTTTTCATCCCGTGCGACGAACGCTTTCGAGCACTTCGCGTACCGAGGCTGCCCAGTCCTCCAAGCGCTCGATCGTGGACTGCAGGACCTGGGGAGTCGATGCGCTGCGTTCGATCTGCTCGAGGAGCAGGGTCCGCGCCCGCCGGGTCCGACTCGCCACGGTGCCCTCGGGAAGGGCGAGGGCTTCGGCCACTTCCGCGCGCGACATGTTCTCGAACAGCGACAACTCGAGGACGATCTGGTGCTCGATCGGGATTGCCCGCAGTGCCCCGAGCAGCACCTGCTCCTGCTGGCGTCGCGCCACGACGGCGCTCGGCGAGGGACTCACGTCGGCGACTGCGATCTCGAGGAGCGAGCCGGAGGGTTCCGGCCGACGCTTGCGCATGCTGTCCCTCAAGACGTTCGCCGCGATGCCGTACAGATAGCTGCGGAACCGCTTGGGTTGCTCGAGCGTGCCCAAGCTCCGCGCGCAGCGCTCGAAGGTCGTAGCGACCAGGTCTTCCACATCGGACCCAATGGCCACCTTGTTCGCAAAGAATCGCGACATCGCGGCGAGGTAGCGATCGACCAACTGGGCCCCCGCGTCTCGCTGGCCGGCGCACCAGGCCTCGTACAGCGCTGCGTCGTCGGTCACGGCACGATTGTAGGCTGATTGGCGCGCACGAAGTCCCGCAGCGCTTCGGGCTGAGCAGGGACGGGCTCGGCGCGAACCCGGATCTCGCCGCGCTCGGTGCCGTAGGCGAGCATCCCACCGTCGGGCGACAACGCGACCGTTCGGACGTCGTCGTCGAGGGCCAGTGCCGGGTTGTAGACGAGGTTGCTCGCCAGGCTGACCATGAGGAGGCGCTGACTGTCGCGCCCGGCCGCCCACGCACCGGTGGGATGAAACGCCAGCCCGAGGACGGCATCTTGGGCGGGTCTCGATTCTTCGGTCGTGCGATCCAAGATGAGCGGCTCGTGATCGGGCCACACGCTGCCCTTCCATGCGTAGCGCCCCGAAGGACCCAGCTGGAGTCGATCGAGGGAGCCCGGTCGTTCGCCGGAGGCCGCCCATGCTTCCGTCATCGGAGACTCCCAAACCAGCGTCCCATCGCGCCGCCAGATCCGAAAACGATCGTCGTCGCAACGGGTGGCGACCTCCCCCAGGGTGGTGGCATGCAGCACCTGACATTGGGCCGCGTCCGGAACGACCGGCCGGGTGCTCTTCGTGTCGATGTCGTATTCGACGAGACCGCTCGCCCGCGCCATCTTCCCCGTGTCGGGGTCGAGCATGAGCACTCTCGGCGTGTACACGAGCGTGCGCTCGCCCCAAAAGTGCGCCTGTCGGGCGGCTTCCGGAAGCTGCCACCGCTCCCGCGACTCGAGGTCGAGGATAAAGCTGCCGTTACCGTGCGCGGTCACCAGTGCCATGCGCTCGTCCGGCGAGACATCGAAAGCGATGACCATGTCCCCCGGGCCCTCGCGGAGGACCTCCGACTCCCCAGTCTCGAGGTCCCACAGCCGGATCTCGCGATCGTTGACGCCGGACGACAGCAGACGATCGCTGCCGACGAATGCAACGTGGTCAAGGCCGCCCACCTGGCCCTCGAGTACGGCGACGTCGGGCACGGTCCAGGTTCGCAACATGTCTTCGGAACGTGTCTCGAGCGTCGACCCGTCGACCCAACGAGCGGAGAGGTAGTCCGCCGGGTGCCGAAGGCGTCGAACGACCTGACCGGTTCGTGTCAGGACATAGACCTCATCGCCGACGACCACCGATGCGTACTTGCCTTGTGCAGACATTGGCCCGCCGCGTGAGGACGAAGTCTCGATCTCGATCTGACGGCGTCGACCCGTCTCCAGATCGAGCGTCATGATTCGCTCGTCCTCGGTGACCGCCGTCAGCCAGGTCCCATCCGTCGACAAGCAGACCCCACCGATCCGCACCGTGGTCGGGTCGAGTGAATCCGGCTCCGAGCCCCGCTGAAACGCGTAGAGCCTGCCGTCTCGCTTCTGCAAGACTGCGCGACCGGGTCCGCGCGAGCGAGCGGCGATGACTCCCCAACCGAAGGCATCAACGAGGCCCGTCGAGAGCTCGAGCATCCCGGCCCGCGCCCCGCCGATCGCATCGTCGTAGATGAGGTCCAGCACGTCGGGGTGGCTCCCGAACCTGGCGGCCCGAAGCTTGCTGAATCCGTCGACGTCGCCTTCGAGGGCAACGGCCAGGTCGAAGTCGAGAGCCGAGATCGAATCGGCTTTCCAAACGCGCAGCCGCGTGCCCTCCGCCAAGGTGACAGACCCGTCTGCACCCAAGACCGCGTGAAAGTCCTCTTGAACCGAGCCGAGGCGGCGGTCGCCCTGGAAGTTCGTGACGAAGAGGCTGCCCTCATGCTCGAAGAGCAAGTGATCGCGATTGGCCTGGACCACACGCGGCTTTCCGTCCTCGCAGCGACCACCGAACGTCCACGTCACGTCGCCATCGGAGTTCGTGAATCGCAGCAGACAATCGTCGACGTCGGTCTCCAGCACTCCTGCGGCGAACGTTGCGACGTACTGCTCCGAAAGGGAACGCTGCGACTTGGCCACTCCGGTCGTGAACGCGTGGGTGGCAAGACCGAAGACCTCATCGTTCCACGTCGTCGGGTCGTCCGGGAGCTGCGCGAGACGGCGCCACGTGGCCGTCGGATCGCTGGGGAGCAGGTTGCGGGCCTCCGCGATGATCAGCCGCACGTCGGCCTCGGAGGACGGCGATGACTCGGTGGGCTCACGGGCAGTCGACTCCGGGCGCGGCTCGAGCCACGCTCCCAGTCGCGCGCCGGTGAACAGGGCCGCCACCATGCCGGCCGCCGCCAGCCCGCCCAATGCCCACCGCCGTTTGGTCTCCGCTCCCTGCAGAGCGTCGGCGAATGCGAACAAAGAGGCGTGGCGCTGGGTCGGATCGGCAGCCAGCCCCTGCAGTACCGCTCGTTCAATCCGCGGCGACACCCGAACGGCCTTGGGCCACCGCAGGTTCTCGAGCACGTCGGACGCGAGGCGCTCCTCGGTCGTCATGCCGTCGAAGGGCCGAATCCCCGACAGCGCTTCGTAGAGCGAGACGCACAGGGCGAACTGATCGGCAAGCGGATGGGCCGCGCCACCCCCGAGCTGCTCGGGCGCCATATAGGCGGGCGTCCCGAGCGTGGTTCCGGTTTGCGTGAGGCCGTCGTCGGTCAGGATTGCGGTCGCCGGGACGGGCACCTCGGTATCGACGCCGATCGCGAGTCCGAAGTCGACGATGCGCGCGTGCCCATCGTCGCCGACGATGATGTTGTCCGGTTTGACGTCGCGGTGGACGACCCCCTTGTCGTGCGCGGCGGCGAGTCCACGCGCGGCTTCGGCGAACAGCGTCACAATGCGCTCCGGCGCGCGCGACTTTGCGTCGAGCCACTCGCGCATCGACGTCCCCGGCACGAGCTCCATCGCCAGGAAGACCTCGCCGTCGTGCTCACCGACTTCGTAGATCTGACACACCGCAGGGTGAGAGACCCGAGCGAGCGCTTGGGCCTCGCGCAGGAGTCGACGTCTCGTGCCGGTCCCTCCGGTACGCAGGACCTTGACCGCGATCTTGCGATCGAGGTCGTTGTCGTAGGCGGCGTAGACGACTCCCATCGCGCCGCTGCCCACCCGCTCGAGCACCGTGTACCGGCCGATCCGCACGGGGTCGGCGTCGCCGAACACTCGCCGGTGGACCACGGTCCGCAGATGAGCGTGGTCGATGCCGAGCGAGCCGGGCTCGGGGTCTGAGCCGGTGGACACGTCGGGTCCGATCGTAGCGGGCTGCTGACGGAGAGGTCGCACAACCCTAAGGGGTGCGAGTCGGGATTCTGATTGCGGGGTGGCGGGGTTTTTTCGCGTGCTCGGCGCAGTGCGCGCTTCAGCCTGATGAAACGATCGTTTAAATTGTTGTTGCGATCGATTCATTCGGATCCTATCTTTCGGACCATGAGCGGCACCGCGGACCGGATCCGTACCGAGGCGACGCGTCTGTTCGCCGAGCTCGGCTACGCGGGGACCTCGGTGCGCGCGATCTGCAGTGCGGCGGGGGCCAACGTCAACGGCGTCAGCTACCACTTCGGCGGCAAGCAGGCCCTATACGAGGAGATCATCAGCCGTATCGGGGACGATCGGCTCGCCAGCGCCCAACGGTTGCTCGGGGAGCCGCCGCTCGATGTCGCGGATCTCGAGCGAAGACTGGTGCTGTTCGCCGAGGAGACGCTCGCGACGCACCTCCGCGACCCGCACTCGCTGGTGATCCTCTACGCAGAGACCCAGCAACAGTTTCGCAACTGCAAAGCGGACGTGCTCGGAGCGCTCAGCGAGCACAACCGGGTCCTCGTCGGGTTCCTTGCTTCGGCGCGTCATCGCAAGCTGCTGCGCAAGGGCGTCGACATCGACATCGTGGCGGGGACGCTGCTCGAGCGCCTCAACAATCAGGTTCACTACGCGGACTTCATCGGGTCCGCCTACGGGCAATCCATCAAGGATGCCAAGTACCGCCGGCACTGGGTCCGGCACACCATCGACCTGTTGCTGTTCGGCGCTGCCCGGGCACCCACGGAGTAGTCATGTTCGTCGACATCGTCACGTACCACCGGCTCGCCAAAGCCATCGGGGGCTTGCTGACCCTGATCGGGCTGTCGCTCGCCGCCGTCTTCGCCACGTTCGTGCTCACCGGGAGCAGTCCACTTGCCGGGAGCCCATTGGACCTCGACGGGCCAGGGCTGCTGGTGCTCGCTTCGATCGGCGCCTTCACGCTGCCGCTGGGGCTGTCGCTGTTTTCGGACGACGACGCGACCTCGGCCCGGCTGCGCATCGCCGGGTATGCGCTTGGGCTGATGGCGTTGCTGCGGCTGGTCGCCTTCTCGAGTCCGGAGATCCGAGCGACGGTTGGACTGACGCCGCTGATCGAGTTCTTCGTTCTCGGGGGCATCGGGGCGACTGCCTGGTGGGTCCGGCCGAACACGGAGCCGTCGATCGAGCTGGCGCTCGACTTGGAGCTAGCCGCCCCGGCGGCACGGGTCTGGACGGTGCTGGGCGAGGAGTTCGGCGAGGTCGACAAATTCGCATCGGGGGTGGTGAAGTCGTCGATGGAGGGACCCGTGGGGGTTGGTGCAGTACGCGCTTGCCAAACGCCCGCGTTCGGGCAGGGTTGGGATCCCGGACCCGAAGGGTTGGGATCCCGGACCCGACGTCATCTGAAACCGCAGGGGTGAAATCGGTGCGCGGAGTGCTCGGATTCCGAGGGGCCGGGGGTTGAGCCAGCGCTCGAGGGGGTTGCCACGGTGTTGCCGCTCGGAATGGCGCTCGCGATGACCTGGGGGCACTTGCGGAACCAACGCATGCCGGCGGCGTCGCTGTTGCGAAACCGCCGGCATTGGTCATGTCGTGAAGGCCTAAGGGGGCCGAGGGGCGACGCGTACGTTGTAGCGGACGCGGAGAAGGTACGTGCCGTAAGGGAAGAGGGGATTCTCGCCGCGGGCGTGGGCTTCGCGAGAGCGAGCGTAGTGGGCCTCCCACTCGGCGTTGCGTTGGATGGCGGCGATGCGGCGCCACCGGTCGGAGGAGGCGACCTTGGGCTCGACCTTGAACTTGTCTTCCGATGTCGTGGGCGCGTCGTGCCACTTGGTTTTGGCGAGCTTCTTGAGCCCCTTGAAGCGGCTACCCTCCGCCTTCATTTGGCGCTGTTTCTCGCGCTCGAGCTCTTGGCACATCTCCATGAGCTTGTCGGAAAGCTGTTCATCGGAGAGCTCAGGGTAGATGCCCGGCGGACGGACCCGA
>JGI12316J15310_10000351_pt8 | contig 32486 bp, 27 predicted proteins | sample MarCyaLeptolynsp_FD_15310 | JGI IMG/M metagenome (IMG submission 15310)
GCTCATGATCAATTTGATCATGCTCGCCGTCGGCATGGTGATCGACGGCATACCCGCCCTGATCATGGTCGTACCGATCGTCCTGCCTGTCGCCGTGTCGGTCTACGGCGTGGACCCGTATCACCTGGGCATCGTGCTGTGTCTGAACCTGACGCTTGGGCTCGTCACACCGCCGGTCGGCGTCGCGCTTTATGTCGCCGCGACCGTGTCCGATGTCAGAGCCGGCGCCATATTCAAGTCGGCATTGCCGTTTGTATTGGTCGCGGCAACGGTCGTCGTCCTCCTCAGCATCTTTCCGGGATTGGCGATCGGTTAACGCGGTTTGCGGCCGCTGTCCTTGCTTTGCGCGATCACTGGCCGGCGGGATCCGGATTGTAGACATAGCCGATGCCGCGCACCGTCTTGATGATGGACGGTTTTTCCGGATTTTTCTCGATCTTGCGCCGCAGGCGGGAAATGCGAATGTCGATGCTGCGATCGAAAGGATCCCAGGAGCGGTCATGGGCCTGCTCGAGGATCTGATCGCGGTTAAGGACCCGTCCCTTGTTTTCGGCAAACGCTTTCAGGAGGCTGAATTCCATGGCGGTCAGGGGAACCTCGCTGCCGTCCGCAGCCGTCAGCTTGGCCGCCTCGATATCAAGGCTGAAATCGCCGAACCGGGCAATGTTATCAGACTCCTTTTCCGGCGCCGCGGCCGGCGCCTTGCGCCGCAGGACCGCCTTGATCCGCGCCTCCAGTTCGCGCAGATCGACGGGTTTGCCAAGATAATCATCGGCGCCCATTTCCAGACCGATGATGCGGTCGACCACGTCGTCGGCCGCGGTCAGCATGACAACCGGTGTCTGATTGTCCGGACGCAGCGACCGCAAGACGGCCAATCCGTCTTCGCCGGGCATATTGATATCGAGGATGATCAGGTCGATGTTGATCAGGCCGAGGACCGTCCTCAGTTCCTTGCCGCTCGACGCGATGGAAACCTCATATCCGCGTTTTTGAAGGTATTCCTGCAACATTTCCCGAACATCGAGTTCATCGTCGCAAACCAGTATGCGGGTGTCCGTATTTTCCATCTATGCGTCGTCTTCTGTATCGTTCAGGATAGTGTACACCAATTGCCGGAGTTCCGAAGGAGAAACCGGTTTTTCCAGATAGGGTCGATTCGACATTTTCAGGAGAGACTGTGAAGCCCTGCCCATCGTATCGCCTGTAATGAAGCCGGTCCGGTTCAAAAGGTCCGGAAAATCGCGTGCGATGGCATCATAGAGTGCCGCGCCATCCATGTCCGGCATGTTGAAATCGCTCAGGACAACCCGGTAGCGGGTGCGTTTCAAGCGCTCCACGGCTTCAAGTCCGGATTGCGCGAGATCAACAAGGAAGCCGTCCTTCTTCAGAATTTCGGCCGCCAGCTCCGCGACCTCGACTTCATCGTCAACCACCAGAATTCTGGCCCCATCGTCGTTTCCCGGACCCGGCTGCGTTTTCAGGGTCTCTTTGCCGTTTGCGCGCGCAACCGGCAATCGCATTCCGAACCGGCTTCCCAGCGCACGGTCCTTGTCCAGCCATATCTGCCCGCCGTGTGAGCGAATGATGCGGTGACAGAAGGCCAGACCGATCCCGGTGCCGTCGCCCACTTCCTTGGTGGTAAAAAACGGTTCGAAAATCCGCGCCCTGATCGCATCCGGAATGCCCGGACCATTGTCCTCGACAAAAACCTCGATATCGGATCCCGCGCTGCTCCTGCGCGACGAGACCAGGATCCGGTCGCCGATTCCGGACTTGGTGATCGCCTGCTCGGCATTGATCACCAGATTGATGACAAGCTGTGTGAGCTGATCGGCATCCGCGACAATGTCCGGCAATCCCTCTTCCAGATCACAATCGATCGCAATTCCACTGCCCTGCCCGCCATAGCCGGCAACATCGATCGCGGTTGCAATGACGGCATTGATCTCCGTCGGCTCCATCCGCGTCGGTTGTTGACGCGCCATGGCCAGAAAGGTCTTCACGATCTTGGCGCAACGCTCCGCCGCGCTGCTGACCTTTTCGATGCGCCGGATCATTTCCGGCTCGACCGCTTCTTCGCGCAGCATCAGCGAATGTCCGACAACCACGGAAAGCGGATTGTTGAGTTCGTGGGCCACCCCGGCCAGCAATTCACCAAGGGCCGACATCTTTTCATTCTGGAACAGCAACTGGCGTTGTCGCTCCAGTTCATCCTGGATCGCCAGTTCATCGGTGAGGTCGCGTGTGTTGGACACGATGACCTCCTCACCTTTGAACTTGATCAGACGCGAGGAAATCGCCGCCCAGAAGGACTTGCCGTCGCCATTGGACAATTCGACCTTGTAATCGTTGACCCAGCCCTTTTCGCGAAGCTTGTCCAGATATTTCCGGCGGCTTCCCGGCACCGGATAATAGGAATGCGAACTGTCCACGGCGCCGAACATCGCCGTCGTTTCCGGGCTCGTAAACAGCACCTTTCCCGTTTCGGCATTTGTCATCTGGATCGGAACCGGACAGGCTTCCAGGATCTGTCGGATCATCTCCTCGGTTTTGACCTGTTCGGTAAGGTCGACGATGCTGGAGACGAGCGCTTCCTCCCCCTTGTATTCGGCGATGCGACCGGACACGGTGGCGGGAAACATCTCGCCCCTGGCATTGACGAATGTCAGCCGGTAATCGTCGACCTGGCCGTCGACCAGCATGTTGGTAATGTAATCCGCCCGATCGACCTCGAAGGCATAGTGCTGTCTGGCGTTTTTTGTCGGTCCGAAAAGATCCAGCGCGCCGGGAGAGCGGTAGAGGATTTCCCCGTCTCCGATGCGTGCCATGACCACAACGGCGGAACTCGCATCGAGCACGGTACGGACCAGAAGGTCGCTGTCGCGCTCGAAGGCTTCAGCCTGTTTTTTTGCGGTAATGTCAGTACGCGTGACGACGAAGCCGCCGAGTTCGGTTGGGTGCACCGAAACCAGATAGCAGGTTCCGTCGGTGTGATGGAGTTCATAATCCTGAATGTATTGCACGCCATTGTGCAATCGTTCCGAGACCCATTGGTCTTCGCGTCCGAGCGCCTCGGTATAGATGCCGCGGCGCGCGGTTTCACGCATCAGGACTTCCCAATCGAGGCCGGGTTCCAACAGATCCGCAACCGAATGATTCATTTCGGCATATCGCTTGTTGAACATGACCAGGCGACTGTCTTCATCGTAAAGCGCAAATCCCTCTGAAAGGGATTCAATTGCATCGCGCAGCAGATCCCGCGCCTTGTGTGCCTCACGTTTGTCCATCTCTTGCGATCTCGCCATGTCGGGTTCGTATCAGGCAATTGTTTCAGTCGGTTTTCAGTGCCTCCGACAAATGTTTCATTTGTTGCCCAAATTCGCGGAAGATCCGCCCCGAACCGCGACAAGCCATTGAATTTGCTTGCATTAAAAAGTTTCACGCTGAATGTGTCAAACCAACAATTGAAACACGGCTGGATCGTATCCGACACGCAACTGAAACCGGAAGCCCTCATTTAGCTGTCATCGCAGATACAACGGAACAGTTCGATGACAGTCACCATGATGAGGAACGACCGGGACAACGCACCGGTTATTGCGTTGCATTCGTCCGCATCGAACGGCGGGCAATGGAACAGGCTGTCATCCGATGTCGAGGGACGGTTTCGCATTCATGCCCCAAATCTTCCGGGTTACGGCGCAAACGCCCTGACGCCGGAGCAATCGGCAGGCGGTCTCGCAGCCGCGGCAATGCCGGTGATTGCTGAAATACTCGCCTTGCAACAACCGGTCCATTTGCTGGGCCACTCGAACGGAGCCGGTGTCGCCCTCAAGGTGGCAATGCTGCGCCCCGACCTGATCAAGAGCCTGACGCTTTACGAACCCGCAATCTTTCATTTGCTGCGGGACGGCAGTCCGAACGACCGGAGCCTGTTTGCCGGGATTGAAGGCATTTACAGGACCCTGGCGGCCGGGTCGGCATCCGGCGACCCGGAACCCGGCATGCAGGCCTTCCTCGATTTCTGGAACGGAGCCGGCACCTGGAGCCGCCTCCCGGACAGGCAAAGGCAGAAATACAAGCAGATCGCTGGCCAGGTCGTCACCGATTTTGAAAGGGCCTTCGCGGAAGACTGGGGTCCTGATCGGCTTCAAGCCCTGGACATGCCGACTTTGTTGCTGATGGGTCTGGAATCTCCGGAAATCGCCCAGCGGGCAACCACTCTTGTCCACGGTGCTGTTCCCCGCGCCGACCTCGCTCTCCTGCCCGGTCTCGGGCACATGGCGCCGGTCACCGATCCGGAATGGGTCAACCTCAGAATTATCCATCACATCGCCAAGACCGAGCGCGCGGCGCAGGAGTGCCGATGGTCGCTTCAGTCGGCGGCGTGATCTTTCAGCCGTGCGGCCTTGCGGGCCGTATCTCCCCCTCCCCCAAGCCTTCCCCAGAAAGGAAACTGCTATGACCATACACAGCGAAACCGCGGCCGCCCCCGACTACGCGGCGATCAAATCCAAACAGAATGCCGCCTGGGCCGCCGGAGACTATGGCAAGGTCGGCGTGACCCTGCAGATTGCCGGCGAGGAACTTGCCGAGAGCATGGATATGGCTCCGGACACCAGGGTTCTTGACGTTGCGGCCGGCAACGGCAATGCGACACTGGCTTTCGCCCGCCGGTTTTGCGCGGTGACGTCCACCGATTATGTCGCGGCGCTCCTGGAAAGCGGCAAGGCTCGCGCCGATGTCGAGGGCCTCGACATCCGGTTTCAGGTCGCGGACGCAGAAAACCTGCCCTTCGACGACGACGCGTTCGATGCCGTCGTCTCGACCTATGGCGTCATGTTCACGCCCAACCAGCAGCAATCGGCCGGCGAGATGATCCGGGTCTGTCGATCCGGAGGCAAGGTCGGAATGGCCAACTGGACGCCGGAAAGTTTCATCGGGCAATTGTTCAAGACGCTCGGCAAACACATTGCCCCGCCGGCGGGCGTCAAATCACCCGGGCTCTGGGGCAGCCGGGAATGGATTGCGGAACATTTCGGTGCCCAGGCCGAATCGGTGTCCTACACGTTGAAGAATTTTGTTTTCCGCTACCGCTCGCCGGACCATTTCGTCGACTATTTCCGCACCTATTACGGGCCGATGCAAAAGGCCTTCCTGGCTCTCGACGCCGAGGGCCGGATCGCGCTTGCCCGGGACCTGCACGCCCTGATCGATGCGTTCAACACCGCTACGGACGGCTCGGTGCGCATCCCTTCCGAATATGCGGAGATTGTCGTGACAAAGCAGTAACGTTCCCGGCTCCCGACCTGTTGTCGGGAGCCGCAATCCAAATCAGGGCTTTCCATCGGCCCGCTTTGCCTGCACATGTGACGAAGCGTGAACCGGTTTTTGCTTTCGGCAGACTTTCGCGCCAGCGGCAAATAGGTCATCATGGCTGTCGCTGCGTCGGATTGCTATCAGGAAGGAGTTCTTTGACCATGGCGACCCAATCGCTTTTTGAAAAATATGGCGGGTTCTCGAAAGTCAGCAAGGTCGTACTGGCATTCTACAACACTTTGCTGGACAGCGATGAAATCGGACCGTTCTTCGACGATATTGACATGTCGAAGATGGTCGACCATCAAACCAAGTTCATATCCTCTCTCCTTGGGGGGCCGGCATCCTACAATGACAATCAGTTGCGCAATCTGCATTCGCACCTTGACATCAACGACGCTCATTTCGACGAATTGAAGGTTGTCCTGGGCGGCACACTTGAGGAGCATAATTTTGCAGCCGAGGACATCGAGGCCGTTCTCAATGAATTTGAAAATCGAAGAAACCTGATCGTCGGCTAGGGTCTGTGGACAGTTCAACGGGAAATTCCGATGTCGATACAAACGATAAACGAACAATTGTTGCGTGCCATCGGCGTCGGCGTGGCCCTCCTCGACCGCAAGACTTTCAAGTTTCATTTCCACAACGACACTTTTGAAGACTGGTTCGGCGACCCGGCCGACTTCGGCTCCCTGAGCGCCATGTTCCCGGATCTGGCGATGGATGAACTCAATACCCGGCTTACGGAATCCGGGCGTTTCACGGCGGAGACCAAATTCAAGAAAAAGCGCAGGACCATGATCATCGCGCTGGACTTTACCGCCGCGACAGAAGGTCAGCAGGAACTGACGGTGCTGGTTTGCCAGAACATCACCCGAATCCGCGAACTGGAATCCATGATCGATTCCTATTCCATGATGGTCGAACGCAACACCCGCGAGATCAAGCGTGAGAAGGAGCAGGTCGAAAAGCTGCTGCTCAACATCATGCCGCGTTCGGTCTATGACGAGTTCAAGACATTCGGCGTTGTCACGCCGCAGCTCTACGAACCCGTCTCCGTGCTGATGCTCGACTTTGTCGGCTTCACCGACATGGTCGCCTCGACCGATCCCAGCGTCACGGTCACCGAATTGAACGATATCTACAGCGCCTTTGACCGCATTGGCGAGCAGTTCGGCTGCGAACGCATCAAGACCATGGGCGATGCCTATATCACTGTCGCCGGACTGCCCGATCCCACGCCGGATCACGCAAAGTCGGTGGCCAACGCGGCGATCCGCTTCATTCGTTACCTGGAGCGACGCAACACCAGCCATCCGCATCAATGGCAATGCCGGATCGGCCTGTCGACCGGATCGGTCGTCGGCTGTGTCGTCGGCATACAGAAATATGTCTACGACATTTTCGGACCGGCAGTGAACCTTGCCTCCCGGTTGCAGGAACTTTCCGAGCCCATGCAGATCATTGTGCAGGATGAAATGGCCAGGGATCTGCGGGACCAGTTCGATATCGAAAATATCGGCACGGAGAGCATACGCGGATTTTCCGAGCAGGAGGTCTGGCGGCTGAACGACAACAAGAAACTGTCGGTCGGCGAGTCCTGACACTCCTGCCGACTGTCCTGCCGGCGCAGATCGCGATTTTAGCCTTTGCCGGCCACCAACCGCCGGATCCGCTTCTCATCGACATAGTCCGCCTGCTTGTCGATGATCAGGGGAAGTCGGCGCCCCGCGACCCGCAAGGCGCCCCAGGGCGTGTGAATGGAGCGGGCACCGGGATTGAGCCGCGTCTGCCAACTGCGCGGTTTGACCTTTCCCTCGACATGGTCGAAGGCATCCAGATTATCCGTCTCGATGCGGTACGGTTTTGAAAACAGCGCCGCCGTCCGCAACCAGACCGCACCGTCATGCTCCATCATTGCCGTTACATAGAGGTGGGAATAGACGAACATTCCGATCACCGGCAGAACACCGAGCGCCACAATCGGAATCCATTCCGGACCGAGAGCGCCCGCCTGCCATTCCACATGCGCCCCCCAGAACGTCCCGATCGCTGCGAATGCCGTCAGCAGGTAGACAAAATGGACTTTTCTCGTCTGCTTTCGATTGACGAAGAGCGTACCGCGCGGATAGGCCCGTTCACCCGTCTCGTCCCCTACGCCGGAGAGATGCGGCAGGCCAAGAGCAGCCGCCTTTCGCCTAACAGTCTTGGCGCCGATCTTCGATGCCGGCGCAATGACAATCGGAACCGAAAGGGCGGGATCAGGATGTTTCAGCACGATACTGGAAATGGGAATCTTGCCTCCCTCGACATCGTGAGTGCCCAGATTGAGCAGGGCAACGCCGTCGAATTCGGACAGGGCGATGGTCCGGGATCGACGGCTGAACGGTCTGGATTGAACGATAGCGACGCCGGTCTCTCCAAGGTCCACGTCAACCACGTGGAACGCACGCACCAGCATCGGCCAAAGCCAGAAAGGACCGGCGAGACAGAGGTAAAGCGTGGCCGCGGCCAGTCCGATGAAAATCCCGTTGGGCTCGGCCCCGGTCCCCTCCAGGACACCATGTGCGAGCACGTAGAGCAGCACCGCGCCCCCCAATGCGAAGCCGACTGCGGTCACGGCATCAACGGCCCTGTCGACTCCGTCGGATTGCAGCCTGTAGCGCAAAGGGCGTTCGCCGGGATCGATATCGAGCGGGAACGAAGCGGGAATGGTGTCGAAGAGGCTCATGGGATCTCACATCGACCGCAATCCGAAAGGGGCGGGATATCCCATCCAACGTCCCATCTTCCCGATACCCGAACGGCCATTGCCTGAACCTGCATATTCGCCGTTATCGATCGCCGGCACCGCCACTGTCACCGCCGTCTCCATTGCCTTGCCCACTGCTTTCACTGTCGCTGTCATCATCACTGTCACCATCGTCGGGGCCGTCTCCCGGTGCCTCACCGGGGCCTCGCCCCCGGCCTTCCCTGCCCGGCGCGCGTCCGCGTCCTCGCGCCGGTCCTCGGCCGGACCGGGAATCGGACGATTGCAGCGCATCCTCGATGTTGCGCTTCAGCGCGCGTTCCAGCGCGGGCTCCCCGGGAGATTTTTCGACAAGCCGCGGTGTATCGGCCGGTCCGGTCATGACATATTTCCTGGTCGTTCCGACCGTGTCCCGGTTGACCGTGGCGATGACTGTCTGGGTGCCCTTGCGCACCAGGACATATTCTCCGGTCGTCCCGTCGCGTTCCGACATGATGGTGAAGGAGGTTGCCGGGCCAACGGTCACCCAGGGCTGCGTTCCGCGAATTCCAAGCTGCGCGACCGACGTTTCGACGTTCATCGAACCGGATTTCGCAATGGCTCCGGTGAGGAATGCGAACGATCCCTCGACAAGATCGACCGCCATCCTGTTGGAACTGCCGTTTGCGTCATAAACGAGATCGTTGATCGCAAGCGTCGCATTGGCGGACATGGAAAAGACGGTCCGATCGACGAATACTATACCGATTGTCGTTCTCCTGCCGGTTTGAATCGTGTCGCCGGAATAGACTTCACTGCCGACCTCCAGGCGGTCCCTGCGGTTGCTGGCGCGAAAGGCAAATGCACGGCCCTTTAATGTCTCGACCTTGCCGATGGCCGATGCCCGTGTCTGGGCGGATGCGGGACCGGACAACAGCGTGGCAAAGCCACTCAGAAGCAAAACCGCGCAAAGCAGCAGTAAGGGTCCAGGAGACGGTTTCCGGTATGAAACGCTTCTGTCGTGGCGCGAATTTCTGGTGACAGGGCTCCAATGCCCTTTCAGTCGGCCAACGCAATCCATGCCTGTCTGTTCCTATCGAATTGTGGCGATCACGAAGACCGAAGCACCCCACATGATAGAGGCTGAACTGATTTTGTTCGCCGCATAACTTGTCATTTAGGGAGGATGCGACCAGGTTTCCACTGATTTGACGCGAGGGAAGAAGCCGGGGTCGCAAAAAACTGCTCCGGCTCCAATATCCGCACTGATCGCCCGGCCGCACACGGCGACTTTTTCAAAAACCCCGATGGTATCGCACTAAGACCGGTTCAGGACCGAACGCCGTTTGCCGACGCATTCGGGAGCGCTTCCTGTCACCCTTCCCGACCGATGATCCTCAAATCCCGCTCCGCGGCAATCCGGTCGCACGTTGCAGGGTCGAGCAGGCAAAACGCCGTCGAATAGGCATCGGCAAGCGTTGCGTTTGCCGCGATCACCGAAATCTGGCGCTGTGCGGGAGCCGAATATCCGGTTCTCGGATCGAGGATATGGCCGTAATGCGATCCTTCATCGAACACGGTTCCCGCGGTCGCCGAGGTGGCAATCGCGCGTTCGGCAAGATCGATTGTCCGGACCGGCTTTTTTTCATTCGGCCCGGCGGCAATGCCGACCTGCCAGGCCTTTCCGTCGCCCCTTTTGCCGAGCGCCCGGATTTCCCCGAGATCGATCAGGACGTGTGCCAGCCCCCGCGCGCGCAGCAAATCGGCGACCCGATCGGTGATGTAACCCTGGGCAATACCGTTCAGCGTCAGCGCCATGCCCTCGTTGTCGAACCTTACGCCCGTCTCCGAGACCGCAACCTTGCCGAAACCGACCTGGCGCAAGACAGCCTCGATCTTTTGTCCTTCCGGCCCCTCTTCGGCGACAACGCCGCTTTGGTTGAAATGCTCCGCATAGAGCCGCCACAGGGGCTGAACGCTCGGGTCGAACGCGCCCTGTGTCGTGCGATGCACGGCATCGGCAACGGACAGGAGACGCAGGAAATCGGCCGGCGGATTGTCGAGCCGGCCCGACCGATTGAGGCGCGACAGCGCGCTGTCGGCGCGGTACAGGCTGAACAGGGCTTCCAGTCTCTCGATTTCAAGTGCGCAGTCCCGCAGGATGCGGTTGGCCGCGTGCCGGTCCATGCCTTCGATGCGGATGGATGCCGCGGCGCCAAGCGCAACGCCGCGCCAGGTGGCGCCGCGGCGCGGATCCGGCGTGGCCACGCTTGCTGCCGGGAAACTGGTGGCAACCGGGAGAAAAGCCGCCGCGGAAATCGCGATGAATCGCCGTCGGGTCTGCATGCTCATCCTCCTGCTGCGCCTTCGACCTGCGGCGCGTCGGGAATTTCGACCGGCGCAAGCACATAATCTTTCGGTATGTCGGCAAACCGGACTATACGCCCTCCGCGCTGATTGGCGAAATCTTCGGCGGCTTCAAGATTCCCGAAAGGAACGGCTTCGGGCGCGCCCATGCCGCCTTTCTGTCCGCTTTCGATCACGAAGTGCGCCTCATCGACGGCAATCCAGTTGCCTCGGCCCGGATCCTCCCAGTCGGCGTCTGCCATATCGTTGACATAGATCGCGGCAATGCCGTGGCTTTCCTCCGGAGACTGGGCAAATGCCACCGCATCGCGCACCTGGGTAAACCAGATCGGAAACGGATTGCCCGAGAGATGAATCTGGGCTTTCGGCCCCGGATGGTCCAGCACCACCATCTGGCAATAATGCGCCGCATTCTCTTCCGTCAGCGGCACCGGATCCGGGCGCGCGGCGACGGTTTCTTCCTGACAGCCGGCAAGCAGGAGCGCCGAAAGGCCGATTGCCGTGCAGAAAGCCTTGACACCAGGGACAGGTTTGCCGCTCATAACTCCATTCTCCTCAATCGATTGACGGAAATCGCCAACCCGGCTGACGTCCAGATGAGCATTCCGACAAGTGCGGCCATTGCCGTAGGCGCCGACACGCCGGGCGGCGGCGCGAGTTCATCGGCCAGGCTGCCGGCCGGCAGCCCGGACAGGGCGAACAGGCGAAAACCGTCCGCCGGATTGCCGACAAGGAGCCATGGGAATACCTGCGTCGTGAATGTCCCGCCCTTGTCGGCAACGAGCGCACTCAAAAGCACGAGATCGAACAGGACAACCGCGACCAGCCACAGCCCGACGGACAGGGCGGCGGCCGTCGTCGTTTGCCGGGACAGCGCGCTCAGCACATAGCCGAGCGTCAGGAACGCCATCCCGAGCAACAGGGCGGACGCCGCCAGCCGTCCGTAGGCGATGAGCGCCGATGCGGATGCGCCATCCCAGGCAACCAGCAATGCCGCGGCCCCGAAGCCGGTTCCAATGGCACAGGCCAGGATCAGCGAATGTCCGAGAAACTTGCCGAGCACGATTTCGTAGCGGTGGATCGGGTATGTCAGGAGCAGGGACAGGGTGCCGCGTTCGCGTTCGCCGGCAAACGCGTCATAGGCCAGCAACAGGCCGAGCAGCGGAACCATATAGACGGAGAGGCTGACCAGGCTGACATTCAGCACCGTCAGCGGTTCCACTTTCGTTGCGCCCGAGGGCGCCGAGCCGGCAAATGCCAGAACGCACGAAAACAATGTCATGATCATGACCGCCGTCAGCACCCATTTGTTGCGCAATCCGGTGCGGAATTCATTGCCGGCGAAGGCAAGGAGTTTTGCCGGGTTCATTGCCTGCCCTCCGATCGGGTTTGTTGAGCCAGATGCAGATAGATCTGATCGAGCCCGGGCGGCTGGATTTCAACATCCGCGATTTCGGACCCGAGCGCCGCAAGACGCCCCATATGTCCGGCAAGGTCGTCGGGCATGCAGGTCAGTTCGACCCCATGGCCGTTGATGCGCCGCATGCCGCTGCTTTCGGCGGAATCGTCTCCCCGGACGTTCTCGAACCCTTCCGCGAGACGGGCGATGGCCGCGGGCGTGTTGGTTTGCACCCGGATCCGGATCGGCAGCCGCGTCTGCCGACGCAGCGCGGCAAGCGATCCGTCGGCAACAAGCTCCCCGTCGCGCATGACCAGAATGCGATCCGCGTGGGGTTCCATTTCCGACAGGGCGTGCGACGACATCAGAATGGTCATGCCATCGGCCGCGCACCGGTCGACAATATCGTAGAAGGTCTTGCGCGAGGCCGGATCGAGCCCGCTTGTCGGTTCGTCGAGCACCAGAAGCCGCGGCGATCCGATCAGCGCCTGCGCCAGGCCGAGCCGCTGTCGCATGCCCTTGGAATAGGTTCGCACGGCGCGGCCGGCCGCATCCGCCAGCCCGACCCGGTCGAGCAGCCCGTCAATGCATCGAACGGGCTCGCCGCGCAGCCGGCAGTAGAAGGCCAGGGTTTCGCGGCCGGTCAGCGTGCCGCTGAAGGCGACGTTTTCCGGCAGGTAAGCCGTCATGCGGCGGGCCTCGAGCGATCCCGGTTCCACGCCGAACAGTTTGATGGACCCGGCACTGACTGCGCTCAACCCCAGCACCATCTTGAACAGGGTTGTCTTGCCCGCGCCGTTGTGCCCGACCAGCACCACCCGTTCACCGGCGGCGATCGACGCCGTCAGCGCCTTCACCGCGTGAACGGATCCGAACGTTTTGACGACCTTGTCGAAGTGCAGGATCGTGTCGGTCATGGCAGGGCCTTGCTGTCGGTCAGGGCATGGTGCATGAGCGGCGCGTTGTCGACGACACCGCCGGGAAGCAGGGCCGGAAACCGCGACTGCGCCCAGCGCACGATCTGCAGCGCCGGGCTGCCGAGGAGAAGCTTGGCCGACGGCTGCGTCCACAGGATCTGGTCGACCAGGTCGTTGGGGCGATAGCGACCGTCGGCGATGCCATTGCCATCCAGATCCACCGCCGGATGATCGCTCCAATAGTTGCCGCGCCCCTCAAAATCCCATTCGTGCCACTTCGAACCGACATATTTCACCTGAGTCCGGTTGGACACGAAAGCATTGCCGTCGATGCGATTGCGCTCCGATCCGGCGGTGAAATGCACGCCGATACGACAATTGCGGAACAGGTTTTCGGAGATCCGGTTCTTGTTGGCATTGTACATGAACAGGCATTTCTTGCCGCCGTCCCGGACGCTGTTGCCGGTGATCTCGGCACTGTTGGTATAGTTCAGAAAAATCCCGTGATCCCGGTCGCCGAGAGAAACATTGTCGCGCACGACGAGGCGTTTCGAATACATCAGCGCATAACCGACATGATTGCCTTCCGACCGGTTGCCGGTGATCTCGGTGCTGTTGGTATACATGTAGTGGATCGCGAACCGGAGATCGCGAAACCGGTTGTTGCGGAACACGTTTTTCTTCGACGTGTTGACGAAGATTCCGTCGCGGCCATAGCGGATATCGTTGTCCTCGACCACCAGGCCAGGCGCGTTCCAGACATAGATGCCGTTGCCGCGGGCATTCATGCGATGATCCCGGCGCCCGACAATGACATTGCCGATCACCTTCGACTTTTTGGCACCATGCACGTCGATGCCGACAAGATTGTCGCTCAGCCGGTTGTTTCTGACGATCCCGCCATGCGCCGTCCTAGTCAGCTTGATGCCGGAATCCATGGTTTCGTGCGAGGTTCCGGACCCGGAAACATCCAGATCCGCAACCGTCACGTCGGGCGCCGTGACCTCGATCACCGTACCGCTTCCGCTCCCGACAACCCGAACGTCCGGGCCGCCGAGAAGGGAAACGGACTTGTCGACGATCACGCCGCCCTCGTGACGTCCCGGTTCCAGCCGGAGCACATCCCCCGGCCGGGCCGCATCCAGTGCGGCGGCCAGCGCCCCGGGCCCGGGCGCGACGAGGATCTCGCCGGCACGGGTTTGCGGTGACGCCAGACACACCAGCAACGCAAGCAGCAGGATGCGGCTTCGGGACATCGCGACCGCCTCCTATGCGCTTTTCGGTTCGACGAACATGCGGCCACGCATTTCCATGTGCAGGGCATGGCAGAACCACTGGCAATAGAACCAGTGCACGCCGGGACGGTCGGCGGTGAAGGTCACCGATGCCGTCGCCTGCGGTCCCACTTCGAAGGCAATGCCGTGATTGCCGAGCGTGAATCCGTGGGTCAGATCGTCGACGTCATCCAGGTTGGTGAGAATGATCGTCACCTCGTCGCCCTGTTTGACCGTGAACGTCTCGTGCGAGAATTCCGGCGCCACGGAATACATGTAGACGCGGACCTTGTTGCCGTCGCGGATCGGCTCTTCGGCGCCCTCTTCCAGATCGACACCGTCGGCGGCGGCCTGTTTGCGCGCATCTTCCCACATCGGGTCGTCGCGCGACCAGATCGACACCGGATTGACCACCGAGCGGTGCACCAGAATGCAATCGTGCGGCTCCGCGAAAGTCGGACCGTCATGCACCACGGCCGGCTGATCCGTCGATATATCGATCAACTGCTCGTTTTCCGGCTTCAGGGGGCCGACATTGATGTAGCGGTCCTTGGAAAACTTGTTCATCGACACCAGCCACTTGCCGTCGGCATCCTTGGTCTCGCCCATGGTCGTGTGATTGTGGCCGGGTTGATAGTGCACGTCGGTTTTCGCAAGGATCGGATCGACGTCCTCGCCGTTGAATTTGGCGATTGCCTTGTCCATGTTCCATTTCACCATCTGGCTGTCGAGGAACAGGGTGGTGTAGGCATTGCCCTTGCCATCGAAGGCAGTGTGCAGCGGCCCCAGACCGAGTTCGGGTTCGGCCACCACGCAGGTGCGCGGTTCGGCGCCGTTGAAGACATCTTCGAACTTGGTGACGTCGAGCACGGTCACGGTTGGCGACAGTTTGCCGTTGATGACGATATGCTTGCCGTCCGGCGCCGTGTTGCACCCGTGCGGGGAATTCGGGATCGGCACGTAGAACGTATAGGGCGAGCCCTTTCGGCCGTTCAGCACCGGAATGCCGTTATGTTCCTCGTAGTCTCCGTTCTTCACGCCCTCTTCGATGCGGGCGATATTGAAGACGACAGCCCAGTCGGTTTCGTTGGCGGTCATTTCCGCGAGCGTGACGCCGCCCTCGGAATTATAGCAGGTGGAAACGGCATATTTACCGCCGTAATCGGCATCGCAATTGTCCAGGTTGCCGTCGACGATCACCTGCCATTTGACTTCCATACTGTCGCCGTCGATCGCTGAGAAGATAGCAACATATTTGTCGGATTCATCCAGGATCTTGCCGTCGTTCGGCAACGGAATCCGGTGTTCGCCGTTGGCAAAGACATAGCCGGTGCGCGGGAATTTCTGCGGGCGCAGCCCGTGAATGTCGCTGGCGTTGGGAATCTCGATGATCTTGTCGCATTTCATCACGTCGCAGCGCACCCGGGCGACCCGTGTGTTGGCCTTGTCGTTCATGAACAGGTAGCGACCGTCATAGGTGCCGTCGGTGAACGACATGTGCGGATGGTGCAGGTCGCCGTTGAGGTAGGTCTTCTGGCCGCTTTTTGCCAGGAATTCCTTGCTTTCCGGCAACAGGCCGTCGGTCAGCACCTTCAGGCTCTCGTTGGTCTGGCCCCAGCCGGTGGCACTGCAGCGGTTGAAGACCGGAACCCGCATCAGTTCGCGCATGGAGGGCACGCCGAGGATGCGCATTTCACCGGCCTGCCCGCTCGACCAGAAACCGTAATATTCGTCCAGTTCGCCCGGCTGCAGCAGATGATTGCCTTCGGCGGCTTTTGCCTCGCCGGGCGCCAGCATCGCGGTGCCGGTCGCACCGGCTGCGCCAACGGCCGCTGCGGCGACAAGCGCCGACGTCGAGGTCGCGTTTTCAAGCAATGCGCGTCTTGAAATCCCTTTGGGTTTGTCAGGCTTGTCGGTCATGATCTTTCTCCTGTCATGGGTGAGTGGAAAGCCCCGGGGCGTGTTGCGGTTCGCGCTTGGGGGCCGATGGTGCCGGCGCGACGCTGTTGCGCTGCTCGAAACGGGCGCGTTTCTCGCGAGCCTTGATACGGACCGGGCATTTCCGGTCATGCTGGTAAAGGACCTGGCAGTGCAGGCAGTTGAGGCATTCGTTGGGGTTGATATTGCCTTCGGGATGGATCGCCTGGACCATGCATTCCTTGGCGCAGCGCGCGCATGGCGACCCGCATTCGCGGTAGCGCTTCAGCCAGTCGAACATGCGCAGCCGCGCCGGGATCGCCAGCGCCGCGCCGAGCGGACACAGGTAGCGGCAGTAGAACCGCTCCACGAACAATCCGATGCCCAAGAGCGCCAGCGCGAACACCACAAACGGCCAGTCGCGGGCGAACTTCAGAATGATCGCTGTCTTGAAAGGCTCGATTTCGGCGAAATGTTCCGCCTCTTCGACCGAATAGAGCGACAGTCCGAACAGGGACAGGAAGATGATGTATTTCAGCGGCCACATCCGTTCGTGCAGCCCCCACGGCACGGTCCATTGCGGAACCCGGGCGACCTTGGCCAGCCGGTTGGTCAGTTCCTGCAGCGCGCCGAACGGGCACAGCCAGCCGCAATAGGCGCCGCGACCCCAGAACAGGAGGGCGGCCGCGATCGAGCACCACAGGATGAACACCAGCGGGTCGGTCAGGAACGTGTCCCAACGAAATCCGTGCAGGGCGGCATTGGTCAGGGCGAACACGTTGACGATCGAAAGCTGCGCATTGACGGCCCAACCGAGCCAGAACAGGGTGAACGACAGGAACCCGATCCGGAACCAGAACATGAACCGTTCGTTGCGGGTGATCGGCATCTGGAAAAAGAACAGTCCGGTCAGGATCGCCAGCGCTACAAGCAGCACGCCGACCTCGATCTTGCGATCGCGCCAGATCCGTTTCCAAAGGTCCGATCGGCCCGGGTCTGTGGCGCCGGCGGCAGGAGCTGCCGCGACGGGACTGGCCGCCGCCTCTGTAATCACATGCCGATCCGGCAAATTGTATCCCAGGTCGAAGGTCACGAAGGCACGATCGACCGCACCGATCGCGCGTTGCACCAGCAATTGCAGGCGCCAGGGCTTGGTCGGGTCGAAGCCTGTTTTCGCCGGGATCACGAACAGGTCGGTTTCGCTCAATGTCGGCGCGCCGGCCGCCATCACCGCGCCGAGCCGCTGGTGGTTGCGGTCCCGGAACCGGACGCTGAGATCGCCCTGGATCAGTTGGATCCGGTCGAACACGCCGCCGCGCACATAACCCGATCCCTTGAAGGAATAGCGCCCGCGTCCGCCAACGACGATTGCCTGATCGCCTGTCTGGAGCCGCTTTTGCAGATTGGCATATTCCGCGGCGCCGAGCAGGTTGCGGCCGATATTGGGAACCGAAACCAGACCGGCATAAAGATCGATATAGGGATCGGACGGCTGGCCCTTTTCCGCGCGCTTGATCGCCTTCTGGTTTCCGGTGTCGGCGAAGGCATCGTTGACCTGGCCGACATCGAGCGACAGCCGCCGCACCGACCCGTCACCGACCAGGGTCTGCCAGTCGGCGTCCTCGCCCGGTTCCGTGTTCACGCTGCGTTTCGGGCCGGTATCCTCCGGCGGTGGCGCCAGGCCGCCGAGCCCGAGGGCGCGTGCGACTTTCAATCCGGCGCGCACGATCGAATCGTCGATGACCATGATCGTCACGGTGGCGCCTGAGATAATGTCCAGGGTCCGGTCGGAGGCGACCTCGCCGGCCTCCTGCTTCAGATCGAACCCGGCATAGGTATCGATCAGCGCGACGATGCGGCGCTCCGGGATGCCGATCAGCACGATCGGCTCGGAATGTTTGACCAGCCGTACACCGGTGACGACGGCGTCGAGATCGACGCCCATGACGGTGTGGATCGGTTTGCCGGAATAGCCTCCGGTTTCGACGAAGTCGGATGTCAGGAGCGCCCAGCCGATGGTTTCACCGTTCTTGAGCAGCGGCGCAACCGGAATGTCGGCCCGGATCGGACCGAACGCATCGGCTTCGGGATGGAGATCGGCGGGCGCGAGTCTTTCCAGGAATCTCGGCAGGGACCGGGCAGAGACCGGCCCGCCCGCCAGGGCCATGAGGGCCAGCGAAAGCACGCAGCAAAAGGCGACAGCGGAGAGGCGGGACAAACCCTGCATGACAAGAACAATCCGAACAACGTTTCTTGTCACTCACCATGAACGCCGGTCGGTTTCCTTGTGCTGCCACAAACAACTAGCGTTGGAGGCGGTCATTCATCCCATAATATTCAATTGGAGAGGACTGCCTCGTCCGGCGAAACAAACATCCGCAACAGATGGGTCATTCTTCAATTCTTTTGGTATGACCTCACGCTTCCAGTATGTGCATGGTGACGAAATCCGCAACGCAGGCCGGTTTGTCCGCGCCTTCCAGTTCGATCGTCATCGTACCGCGCAGCTTCAGCCGCCCTTCTGTCTCGTCCTCGATGGAATTGATCATCAGCACGCCGCGCACCCGGGAGTTAACAGGCACCGGCGTGATGAAGCGCACCTTGTCGACCCCGTAGTTCAGGGAGATCCTGCGCGGTTCCAGGTCATAGATCTGATAGAGCAGCATCGGCAGCAGCGACAGGGTCAGAAATCCGTGCGCGATGGTCGCGCCATAGGGCGTTTCGGCGGCCGCCCGTTCGGGATCGACATGGATCCAGTTGTGATCACCGGTCGCCTCGGCAAACTGGTCGATCCGCTCCTGATCGATCGGAATCCAGCCGGTCCGGCCGACTTCGTGACCGATGCAGCGTTTGAGATCGTCAACCGATTGAAAGACGCGGACTGGCATGAAAGATCCCCCTGGAAATGGTTCGGTCTCGATATCAAACTTTTGTTTGCCGCGCCATTGCCGGCCTGCCGTCCCTTCACGCCGATACAATTGATACCCTTTTCCGGTCCCGCTGACATTTTGCGGATACACGGCAACGCCATCTCTCCCGACAACGGCATTCCAAATCGTGCTTCAAGGAGACAGGTCTTGGCTTTTCATCCCGGCAATCTGCCCCATTCCCTGCAGGTCCTTTTCAACAACCGGCTCCTGCCCTGGGAAACCGTCATCGAAGAAGCGTTTCGCTTGGGGATTACCGACACCAATGTGCTTGCCGACATCGTGTTTTATCACCAGCACATGGAGCTGATCGGAACGCCGCTCAGCAAAAACATGCCCAATTACCAGGCCCTGGCAAAGGAATGGACCACATGGCACCAGACGGTCAAATCGATCATGCCGGACTATGGCAACCCGGCAAGCGGAAAGAAAAACGGTGGCGGAAAAAACGGCGTCTGGAAACCCTATGCGGACAGTTCCCTGCCAGAGTCCGGCATACCGGGCGCGCCCGCCAAGTCCTGGATGTCGGAGGCGCCGACCCATGAGCGCGAAGTCGGCATCTTTCGCAGCACGCGCCGGGACGGCGGCAACACGCTGCGTTATTACGTCTGGAAAACCAGGGACCCGCGCATGACCTGCCGGGATCACAATGTGCACAGGGACGAGGCCTTCCATACCTGGCTGGAACTGGAAACGTCGCTGTCGGCGCTCCGGTCCAAACATCATCTCCACAAGGACGTCTTCACCATCCTCGGCAACGATTGCGGCACAAAGGGCATTGCCGCGATGAACCTTCTGGTGAACCAGTTGATGTTCATCTACGCGTTCAAGAAGGGCATGTGCCTGCGCCGCGCCGAAAACACGGCATGGCGAAAGGCGCGCGAGGACGGCAAGGTCGCGCTCGAATATGCCGCCGGCGTCATCGGTGCCGCCGGAGGCGCCAAGCCCGGCGCCAGCGGCGGCATCCCGGCCAAACCGCACACGGCACCGCACAAGATCTCGGAACTGGACTGGAAGGGATTCGTCTCCGAACTGAAGAAACTCCACGACGGCAAACCGGCCAGCGCCGGATCCAGCGTATCCGACAAGGCCAGTTCCAGGGCCGACAAGGTGGTTCGCAACGGCGCCGGGGATCTTGTCGGCGCGATTCGGTATTTTGATTGAGAGCTTCCGGACAAATACCGACGATTGAGGCAGGAGTGATTCGAAAACGGATGAGAAACTGAACCATCGGAAGATCAAGCGGATGCGTCACCTCTCCCCTGGGGGCGTCGTTAACGGGCTCGTCGGCAATCCGGCCGGGAATAGAATGACAAGCGGGCAGTTTCATGCCGGTGAATTGTTCGAGAAGATCGAGTGTTCTGGATTTCAGCAATGCCATTATCTGTCGCGACATTTTGGTCGCCTTGGATATTCCTGATGTTGCACAGTTTTTTAGGCGGTTGCTTGAACGGAACGTAGCGTGCAGTTGTCCCGGTGGACTTTCATTGTTACACATCGGTTTCAAAAGAAAGTGGTTGACCGAATATTGAGATACCGATGCTGTTTCAATCGAAATGCGGCGACAATTTATTGTTACAAATACGAAGCCATAGGGTCTTGTTTGCTGTACTGATTCTGTCTGTTCTTGTGTTTTTAAACACTGCCCATTCACAAGAGCTCGAGTCACGAAGTGACAAGCCAGGAAAATTGGCCTTTGTCATTGGCAACAGCGCCTACACATCGTTGGGCAGCCTCCCCAACGCCACCAATGACGCACAGGATTTGGCAAAGAAGTTACGCCAATTGAATGTCGACACGATTTTAGCGGAAAATCTGAATGAGGAAGAATTCCTAGTTTTGCTGAAAAGCAAAGAAAACTTGATCGCGGAAGCGGAAGCCGTGCTGTTCTTTTACGCGGGGCATGGATACCAGTTCAAGGGACAAAATTATATTGTACCCGTGTCAGCGAAATTTGGCTCGGAAGACGATCTTGCAAACAATGCCATCCGCCTCAACACCATTATCGATCTGCTGCAGGATCGCGAGCGTCCAACGCTCATCTTTCTCGACGCCTGTCGTAACAATCCCCTCGCAACGGGAGACACGGACAACGACTATGCTGCGGGATTGGCCCAGTTGGAAGCCGGTGACAGCACATTCATCGCGTTTGCGACGCAACCGGGGAACGTGACAGCCGATGGGCTGGGACGGAACAGTCCGTTTACGGAAGCACTGCTGGAGCATATTGACCGCCCGGGACTTTCAATTTCGGATCTGATGATCGAGGTTCGCAAGTCAGTGGAGCAGATTACTCTCGGACGACAAACGCCGTGGGAACAATCCTCCTTGCGCCAGCAATTCTATTTCACCGATGATGTCGAGATCGAACCATTCGTGCTTGCGAACAACTTCGCCGCGATCATGCAGGATCCCGTTCTCAGGGAAGAGATGAAAATCCGGCTCGATTCCTCGGACCCGAACTCCTTGCACCAGTTCATTTTACGCCATTCCGGAGCCGTCGTAAGCGCCGACAGAAGTGTTGAAGAAAACCCGCAGGGCTCAAAAGTAACGACGGAGGTCAATGCACCCCAGTTGAAAATTACTGCCGTGGACCCGAACCTTGAGCGGCCAAGTCGGCCTGTTATCGAAAATGATATCGCTTCCGGATTGACTGGGCTTTTTGTCGACACAAGTAAGGAAAATGGCGGGGCGATAGAAAACAAAAACATAACAAGGCGGGTCCAGACCGAACTGGCAAGATTGGGCTGCTATCGATTGGAAATCGATGGGTTGTGGGGCAAAGGCTCCAAGGCGGCGCTTGCGGACTATCACCGGCGAAAACGCTCGTCGTCGACCTCCAATGCGCCGTCAATTGACCTGCTTACCAAATTGTTCCTGGATACCGGCCGAATATGTCCGGAACCGCGGCGCAAGAAACCGGTCGTGAAAACCAGCACTCGTACCAACAAAAAACGCGCGGCATCACGCTCGTCCTCACGCCCTACCAAATCAAAGCGTCGGTCGTCACGGAGCGGCAAAAAAGTACGGAAGAAACCAGCAGTTTTACCTCCCGACATTTCGGCTGGTGTCGGTATAGGCGGGATATTCTGAGACCCCAACAATTCCTCCTGCATCGAATTGCGGATCGGCAAGCAATTGCGCTTGAAATTGAAGTGAAGTTCATTTTATATCTGGTTTAAGGGGCAATTATGAAATTCTATCAAGGCTTGACTACTGCTGTAATCACCATTTGCTGCGCTGCATTTGCTGCGACGGCAGAACCTGTCTATACGGCAGATGACGTCATAAAGTACTTCTCACAGAACGCCAATCTCGGCGCCAATCGAACGATTTGCGTCGGGACCGAACAGGAGTGCGATCAAAAGACCAATGCCGCGCGGAAACCCGCGAAAGGCTTTAACCTCACTGTTACCTTCGATTTCGGTTCCGCTGCGCTCACCGCTGCCGCACGTGAGAACTTGATAGAATTTGCAACCGCACTTCAAGATGACCGTTTGGCGCGCGCCAGATTTCGATTGGAAGGACACACCGACGCCATCGGCGATTCACGGAAAAACCTCAAACTATCCGAAGCGCGCGCCCGAGCAGTAGCAAAATATCTGGTCACATTGGGAGTCAGCGTCGTGAAATTGACGCCCGTGGGATTTGGAGAAACCAGGCCGGTGATGGTCGAGGACCCGAACCATCCCAGCAATCGACGCGTGGAAGCTCAAATAGTTTTTCAGTAACGTGCATTGATGTGTAACGGATGCACGCCCCTTCAGTAGTGTCATACTTTCTCTTAGTAAAAACAGATCATGGTAGGCCAGAAGAGCTTATGTGATCGAATCTAGGAATATCCATACAGGGATAATTAGATGGCCTCCATGTCTTTCAAAGAATTTTCACAAATATTTGCCATTTCATTCGGCTTGTTATTTCTTTTCAACTCCGGCGCCGCCAACGCTCAGGCCAACAATGTAATTATTGACAATAGCACGGTGAGTTTGCCGGCGCAGACCTACAACTTTGACAGCTTGACAGTCCGCAATGGCTCAACAGTGAACTGGGGCATTGGCAGCGGTTCGTTCCGGACCCAAACAAACACGTTTGGAACACTGAATATCTCCAACAGTACATTCAGCTTCATAAACGGCCAGACGGGCGACCGGTTGGAAATCGGAAATCTGACACTCAACAATGCCATCTTCGGCACGGATATAAATGCAGCGGCCGGCACAGGCGATCAATTGATTGTCAACGGCGACGTGACCCTGACCGGCAGCGCCTCGCTGAACGTCAACAGTACGGATGGAACCCTGATCTCTCAAACTGTGATTATTCCATTGGGTCCGGTTGCCGGAGAGATCGCGCCGACCGCCAACACAGCAACAACCAGCCTGTTCAATGTCACAACGACGGACACCGCCGGATTGAATACGTATCAACTCGCCTTTGGCAGCGGAGGCGGCGTTTATCTCGTTGTAACACCCAATCAGATCGCTCACGCGCACAGCCTGATTCCCAAAGTAGCGATCGATTCACGCCCCCCCAATGTGGTCTCTCGAGAAGTGTCCTCTCTGACAGGAGACGCGATCGATGCGGCCATGGAGACTGCGGGTGAGACCGATTCACGCACCGGCGGGCAGATTACACCGCTGTTTGGCATATTCGCTTCAGGCAACGCGGGACGGCTGTTGCATGATGGGTTCGACGTCTCTTCGTCCGGGGGAACCATAGCGGGTCCGGACTTCACGGCCAATGAGTTTTCGACCCTGATCAGCCTTGAATACGATATCGCCAAGGGCTTCGACCTGGGAGGCCCGGTGAACGCAAAGGCAGGTCTGTTTGGCGGCCTTGCGACAACCGACGTTGACGTAGGCACCTCGGCCTTTCTGACCGGGCTTGGTTTCGGCCGTGGCGGTTCGGCACAGAACAGAAGTGGAATCTTTGGCGGGTATGGTCTTGCGAGCCACGGAACAAATTACGCGCTTCTCGCAGGCACGGGTTTTTTCGGTACAACGGATACACGAAACGGTGTCTATGGATCCGTAGGCAGTTACGGGACGCGCGGATACGCCATTTCCGGATCGATCGGAAAAATTCTTTCCTTGGGAAAGAATACGAAGCTGGATCTCAGAAGCAGCGCGTTATGGGCACAGTTTTTCGGGGATGCCCATGTAGACAGCCAACGCAATTCATTCGGAAGTTCGGAGGTTTCCTTTGGCGCCTTGAAGTTGCAGCCGGGTATCTTCACGAATGTCGCCGTGGGCGATGTCGTCCTGCAGCCATTTGTTCGAGGCGAATTCGCGACGCGACTCGGCTACGAGAATTCCGCGCAAGTGTTGGGCACGAACTTCGATTTTGAGGATTCCGACTTATCAGGAACTATTTCGAGCGGCGTGACGGCAAAGGTGTCGTCGAACATATCCCTGAAGGCCGAGGGCGCCTGGAAATATTCTGGTGACTTGAATTCGATAACCGGGAAGCTGGGCCTGAAGATCCGATTCGGCCAATAGGTGACGACGTATTTCACACCACCATAATGCAAGATATTTGGCCGATTCGGAAATTTTGTTGTTTGCTTCGGGCTGTTTTTTCTCCGGCATGCGGCTCATGTTCCACACGCGCGCTAACCCTGCTTGTTGCGACACTTACAATGGTGGGGGGCGCACCTCTCGCTTCTGGTGAAGAAACCAAACCAGTTCCGTCCACAGAGATCTATGATGCATGGACAGTGCGCTGCGTCGCCGCCGGGAGCGATGCCACCACCAAAAACTGTGAAGCAACCCATTCGGTCCGCAACGACAAGGGTGCCGTCATTGTCCACACGGCCATAGGCCAGGACAGAAAAAGGCAGGATGGTTTGATCGTTGTCTTTCAGGTCCCGCAAGGTCTCCTGCTGAGCCAACCGGCACGATTGGTTGCCGAGGGAAAGGTCGCGGTGCTCGCTGCCCCCTATTTCACCTGTCTGCAAAATACCTGCCTCGCTCGCGCTGATACGACAAAATCCAGTCTGGAACTCTTTGTCCCTGCCCAAAAGGGTTTCCTGGAGGTCAAGGAACGAACCGGACGCACCGTGCGCATCGAGATTTCCTTCAAGGGGCTTGCCGCCGCTCTCGATCGGCTCGTTGGCCAACAGTGACTGGTCCGATTTGGGCATGCAAATGGCCGATCGCCGAAAACTGGCGGGCTTGACTGAGGAAAGTTCGAACCCGCAGGGTTCGCAAGCCCGAACGGGCGCCGGGCGGTCAGCCCGCCCCTCGGAGGCCTACGGCCGTGAGAGTAAACAAAGAAGAATGGGGGACCTGACTGAGGAAAGTTCGAACCCGCAGGGTTCGCAAGCCCGAACGGGCGTCGGGCGGTCAGCCCGCCCCTCGGAGGCCTACGGCCGTGAGAGTAAACAAAGAAGAATGGGGGGCCTGACTGAGGAAAGTTCGAACCCGCGGGGTTCGCAAGCCCGAACGGGCGCCGGGCGATCAGCCCGCTCCTCGGAGGCCTACGGCCGTGAGAGAAAACAAAGAAAAATGGTGGGCCCGGCTGGACTCGAACCAGCGACCAGACCGTTATGAGCGGCCGGCTCTAACCAACTGAGCTACAGGCCCCACCGTCCCGGTTCGGGATTCACAAACCGGTATACGAAGCCGTCGCAAACGGCAAGATGCATCGTGACAAAAGCACCTGCCGATCGCCACCGTCTCGACTGCCTCTGCGAAACCGGATCCTGCGCAAACAAAACCCCGGCCTTGAGACCGGGGTTTTGTCCGAACGCCGAAGCGCTCGAAAAGTCATGGAACCGTCAGACTATTCGGTCTTGATGCGGTAGTCTTCGTCCGGGAAGAACTGGGCATCCTGATCGTCGAGCACGCCGAGATGGCAGTCGTGGCAGAACTTGACCTTCTTCGCCGTATCGGTGCCGGAGACACCGACGACCTTGCCGTTCGGGAACATCAGAGTGTATTTCCAGTCATCCGTGTCCGGCAGGGTGCCGGCCGCGACTTTTTCCATCAGGAAGAACGGACCGTTGCGCACCTGGCCCTTCTTGTTGACGTTGAAGCTTTCTTTTGCCGTGATCGAGCCGACCGGCATGTTGCGGCCGCCCATCTCTTCCCATTTCAGATAGGCCTCCTTGCCGATATCATTCACATAGTGGCGAACGAAGCGGTTGCCGTGCGTCGCGGAGATGAACGGAGCCGTCGAGACCAGAGCCCAGTCGCGATAGGCCTTGGCTTCTTCCAGACCGGATTTCTGAAGACCGGAATAGATCTTGTCCTTGATGCAGTCATAAAGCGCCTGTGCCTGCTCGTCCGTCAGATCGTCTTTCTTGACCTCCGTCGTGCAGGCGTCGGCGGCGTGCGCCGGGGCGATCGAAAACGGCGCCAGGACCGAAGCCGGGGTCGCTGTCAGGGCAAAGGCGAATGCGCATCCCGCAGCACATCCGATCAGGGTCTTCAATGTCATTCTGTTCTCCTAGACTTGTTATTCAGTTTTTCAGTTCGTCGGCTTTCCGCCACCGAGCGCATTCAGGCGCTCCTTGGCATAAACATTGTCCGCATCCGCCGCCTGTTGCAACAGCGTTCGCGCTTCCTTGATTTGCGGCGGATCCTTCTGCAAAAGCAGATCCGCAAGACTGATGCGTGCGATCACGTCACCTTCCAGCGCGGCCGCACGGTACCAATCCTCCACCCGTTTCTGATCGCCGCGCCCCCCGATCTCCCGATAGGTCACGGCAAGCGACACCATGGCCGAAACGGAGCCCCGCTTGGCCGCCGCCGTCCAGAACAGAACCGCCTCCTCCAGTTCGCCCGCATCATACGCTTCGCTGGCAATCGCCTCGATATCCGAAAGGGGAAGAGACCCAAGGCTGGACTGGGAATCCTGCGACCGAGCCGGCCCGGACAGCAACAAAGCACACCCCAAAACTGCGACTGCTTTGACCTGCCGATTGAAAACCATCGGGATTACCGCCTTCGGTTAAGATAACCGTTTGAAAAGAAACAAGCATAGGAGCGTCGGACAGGCCAAACACTCCTCTTCACAAGGCCGTGACAAACGACCGCAGTGGAAACAATGCCGCGCGTTGAGAATAGAAGCCCGCTCAAAAAAACGGGGCCGTTGCCGGCCCCGCAAAACACCTGTTCGATGGAAAACCGCCGCAAGCGGCCGTCAGCTGTCCAGGAAGCTGCGCAGTTTGCGGCTGCGGCTCGGATGTTTCAGCTTGCGCAGCGCTTTCGCCTCGATCTGGCGGATACGTTCCCGGGTCACCGAGAATTGCTGCCCGACTTCCTCAAGCGTGTGATCGGTATTCATGCCGATCCCGAAACGCATGCGCAGCACCCGCTCCTCGCGCGGCGTCAGCGACGCCAGCACCCTGGTCGTGGTTTCACGCAGGTTCGACTGGATCGCCGCGTCGATCGGCAGAACCGCATTCTTGTCCTCGATGAAATCGCCGAGATGGGAATCTTCCTCATCCCCGATCGGTGTTTCCAGCGAAATCGGCTCCTTGGCGATCTTCAGGACCTTGCGCACCTTTTCCAGTGGCATGGCGAGTTTTTCCGCCAGTTCCTCCGGTGTCGGTTCGCGGCCGATTTCATGCAGCATCTGGCGCGAGGTCCGCACAATCTTGTTGATCGTTTCGATCATGTGCACGGGGATCCGGATCGTGCGCGCCTGATCGGCAATCGACCGGGTGATCGCCTGGCGGATCCACCAGGTCGCATAGGTCGAAAACTTGTAGCCGCGGCGATACTCGAACTTGTCGACCGCCTTCATCAGGCCGATATTGCCCTCCTGGATCAGATCCAGGAATTGCAGGCCGCGATTGGTGTATTTCTTGGCGATCGAAATCACCAGGCGAAGATTGGCCTCGACCATTTCCTTCTTGGCCTGGCGTGCTTCGCGTTCGCCCTTTTGCACCGTCTGCACGATGCGGCGGAATTCGGTGATCTCGAGACCGGTCTCGGTCGCCAGCGTCTGGATGTTCAGGCGCAGCTCGCGCGCCCGTTCCTTGTCGTGGGTGATGAAGTCCTTCCATCCCCGTGACGACAGGCTGGCAACGCGGCGGATCCAGTTCGGATCGAGTTCCGCACCCTGATATTGTTTCAAGAAGTCTTCCCGGCGCACCCCGTAGGATTCGGCAAGCCGCAGCAGACGCCCCTCGAAGCCGACCAGCTTCTTGTTGATCGAATAAAGCTGCTCGACAAGTGCGTCGATCCGGTTCTGGTTCAGCGACAGCGACTTCACATCGGTGACGATATCTTCGCGCAGCTTCTTGTAACGCCGCTCCTGGGACGGGGTCAGCGTCTTGTTCTGCATCCGGTTTTCAACCAGCTGCTCCTGCAGCCGGCGCAGTTTCTTGTAATTGTCGGCAATGTTGTCGAAGGTTTCCAGCACCTTCGGCTTCAATTCCGCTTCCATGGCCGACAGCGACAGGTTGGACTCGAATTCGTCGTCCTCGTCGTCGTCCAGCTGGTTTTCACCGGCTTCGCCTTCGGTCTGGCCTTCGGCGCCGGCCTGGACCGGCTGTTCGGAGCGCGCGGTGTCGGCTGCCGGCGCCTCCGGCGAACGATCCGAATGCACGATCTTGAGATTGGGCTGGCCTGTGGCAGCCATCGGTGCGCCCGCAGGCTCGGCGCCGGCTTCCGCGGCGCCCTCTTCACCGGTCTTTTCGCCCTCGGCGCCCGGCGCAACGGCGGCATTTGCGTCCTTGCTGTCAGGGCCTGCGTAAGTCGCTTCGAGATCGATAATATCGCGCAGAAGGATCTTGCCTTCGTTCAGTTCGTCGCGCCAGATGATAATCGCCTGGAACGTCAGCGGGCTCTCGCAGAGCCCGGCGATCATTGCGTTGCGACCTTCTTCGATTCGCTTCGCGATGGCGATCTCGCCTTCGCGCGACAACAATTCGACGGACCCCATTTCGCGCAGATACATCCGTACCGGATCATCGGTCCGGTCGGTCGGTTCTTTTGCGGTTGTCGTCTTGACGACGGCCGTGGTTGCCGCCTCGACCAGGTCTCCGCCCTGGCTGGTCTGGTTTTCCTCGGCCTCTTCGGCCTCCTCGTTCTCGACGACATTGATGCCCATTTCCGACAGCATCGACATCGTGTCTTCGATCTGTTCGGAGGTAACCTCCTCAGACGGCAGCACTTCGTTCAGTTCGTCATAGGTGACGTACCCGCGTTTCTTCGCGAGTTTGATCATGCGCTTGACCGCGGCATCGGAAAGATCGAGCAGCGGGCCGTCTTGCGTTTCGGTACCGGCCGGCTTGCCGTCTTTTGCCTGCGTCGCGGTTACAGCCATTCTTTATTCTCCACTTGCGCGCCGGCGGCACGAGCAACGACGATGCTCAAGGCATGGCCTCAATCATGATCCCGGAACAATCTCTCCTGAGCGAATCGGATCGCTGCTTCCGGTCTCTGTCTCACACACTGTTTCCGAAACACCGGCGCCGCAGTCCGGCCCTTTGTTCCGGGTTGAGCCCTATCGTTTGTTGCGCCCCGAAGTCCTTGTCATGTTTCAAACTTAATTATAGCAGGACGACCGTTAAACCGCTCTTAAGTTTAAGATTTCGTGACCATCGTCCCAAAATCCGGTTTCGCGCTGCCGTCCCTGGCATGCACCGACAACAACCGTCCCATTGCCAACGGCGCCCTATGACTTGAAAGGAACGGTCCCGAAAGAATTCGCTTGAAGTTTCAAAAGCGCACACCACCGTTCAGTGCCAGCTTATTTATGGAATATGGGGAAAACTGCAAGAGCTTACTGGTCATTTCAGGCGCAATAGAGACGGGATTCGTCGCTTTTTCAACGTGAATCTCATTCACCATCCCATTTTGCCGCATTTTGGGTCGCAACGACTCCGAATGATCTGTCGTCTGCGCAACAAAATATCCGAGCACCTTTGCACAGGTTCAAGGCGATCATCCGGCCAGACCCGGCCCGGCGCCGGAAAAGGCCGACCGAACCTGCCGCGCCTCTTCAGCCAGGGCATGATCGCGTTGCGCATAGGTTTCACGCAACTTGGCAATCTCGCGCGTCAGGGTCAGGATGCGGTCTTCCTGGCCGGAGGATTCCTCATTGCCAACCCCTGCGATTTCCTCATCGAGTTCGGCTTCCATGGCGCGCAGATCAAACCGGTCGAGAAGGTGTCGAAAATAGTCTTCCACAAACGAATCCGGAGGCTGGTACCTGAGAAGCGGCACCCGTTTCAGGAGTTTCGAGGACCGCACCGGCCCGTCCCCTTCCACATCGCCGCACACTTCCTGCAGGATCGCAAAAAACCGCGGGTCGGCCTCCTCGGCCACCCGCACCGCATCGGTCTTGTCGAGCGTCGTGGTCAGGCGTTCCAGCTCGTCGCGGAACCGGGCGTGGCTGTCGAGTGAAAACCGCAAGCCGGTCATGCGCTCGATATGGGCCTCAAACAGATTCGGGAAAGCAACGGAAAGGCCGAGAACGATTCGCTCCAGGCCAATCAGATCGGCGTCGTCCGCCAGCAGTTGCGACGATGCGGCCATCTGTGCGCCACCGGCATCGTCGCGTCCCTGGCCCGCCGGCCTTGCACCGGATTCGCGGGTTTGTTTGCGCCGCCGCGACCAGAACAGTTCCGACAATCGCATGCGGATGGCCAGGCGGTAGCCGCGCTGGACGGTTTCGTCCTTGATCGAAAAGACCAGATTGTTGATCTGTTTTTCCAGAGCGGCCTGGCGTTCGGGCGTATCGATGCGGGCATGGGCGATTTCCCGGCGCCAGAGCACGTCGGCAAGCGGAAGCGCGTTTTTTGTTTCCCTGAGAAAGGCGTCCTGCCCGCCCGTCTGGATCAGATCGTCCGGATCCTTGCCGTCCGGCAGGAAGACAAAATTGAAGGAATAGCCGCCCTTCAGCTCCGGCAGGATCCGGTCCACCGCCCGGTGAGCGGCGGCCACACCCGCCTTGTCGCCATCGAAACAGACGATCGGTTCCGGGGCCAGGCGCCAGAGACGGGCGATCTGTTCTTCGGTGAACGCGGTTCCCAGCGACGCGACAACAGTCTTGATCCCGGCCTGATAGACTGCGATCGCATCCATATACCCTTCCACGACGATGGCCGTTCCGGTATCGTAAGCCGGTTTTCGAACCCGGTGCGCATTGAACAGCGTCGTGCTTTTGTAAAACAGCGGCGTCTCCGGAGAATTCAGATATTTCGGTTCCGTCATCGGATCCAGCGCCCGGCCGCCAAAGGCGATGACGCGGCCGCGGTCGTCCTCGATCGGAATGATCAACCGGTTGCGAAACCTGTCATAGGCCGGACGTCCGTCATCGGGTCGAATCACGAGGCCTGCCAGCGCCATCTCCTCTTCCCCGACGCCGAGACCCTGCAGATGCGACTTCAGGGCGTCGCGGTAATTCGGTGCATAGCCGAAGCGGAACTCGCGCTGGGTGGCGTCCGACAGGCGGCGCCTTGCGGCGTAGTCCCGCGCCTCGCGGCCGCGGTCGCCGTAGAACTGGCTTTCGAAAAATTTTGCCGCAAATTCCACAACGTCCCGCAGATCGGCGCGCCTTTCCTCCCGCCGGGCGGCCTGCGGGTCCGGAGCGGGCAGGGAAACGCCCGCCGATTCGGCGAGCCGTTCAACGGCTTCGGGAAAACTCAGGCCTTCGGTTTCCGTCACAAACCGGAAATGATCGCCGGATGCGCCACAGCCGAAACAATGGTACCGCCCGCGCCGGTTGTCGCAGTGAAAACTCGGGGATTTTTCCTGGTGAAAGGGGCAACACGCCCAATAGTCACCCTTGGCCGGCTGCGACTTTTTGCGGTCCCATGCGACCTTTGGTCCGACAATATCGGATATCTGAAGCCGGTTCCGGATATCATCGAGAATATGGGGTGAAAAGCGCATCGCGGAAAACTATCCGAATTGCCCGCCGATTACGATCACCGGCAGGTCAGGAAACGGACTGGCCGGGGAAAACGAGGATAACCTGGCGACGGCCGGCCCGCGACAGCGGGCGAAAGATGCGCATAAAACAAAAATTTCACCGCCCCGTCCGGTTCTCTGCCGCAACGCCGCTGAACACAGATGCACCGCATTTACGGCAGTCTTCAGGGCGGTGCGCCGCAATCGCGCCCTCAGACAGCGTCGCGCAGGATCTTCTTGACCACGCAACTGGCCTGGCCGAAATCCATCTTGCCCGCAAACCGTTCCTTTAGGGCACTCATGGTGCGCCCCATGTCGCGCAGCCCCGTCGCGCCGATTTCCTCTACGACGCTCGCACAGGCAGAGCGCATTTCATCCTCGTCCAGCTGCTTGGGCAGATATCCGCGGATCACGCCGATTTCCTGGCGTTCCCGCTCCGCCATTTCAAGGCGGCCGGCCTCTTCGTAGACCTTGATCGATTCGACTCGCTGGCGAATCATTTTCGTCAACAGTTCGAGAACATCATCTTCGCCAAGATTGTCCTTGCCCTGGGAACGTGCCGCGATATCTCGATCCTTTATCGCCGCGCTGATCAGGCGCAGGGTGGAGACCCTGCACTTGTCTTGCGTTTTCATAGCCTCTTTCAAGTCGGCAATGATGGCCTCACGCATGTCCTACTCCGGTGTCCGTTAACCGAGGTTGCCGAAACAATACCCTCGTTGCGCCCATCACGCAACCGCCACAAACGGAACAACTTGTTGAT
>JGI12316J15310_10000048_pt27 | contig 32363 bp, 29 predicted proteins | sample MarCyaLeptolynsp_FD_15310 | JGI IMG/M metagenome (IMG submission 15310)
CTGATCGGCCAGCGCGTCGCGGGCGGCACGCAGTTCGGTCTCGGTCTTCACGCGGTCGGTGATGTCCGCCCGCATGCCGACGATCCCGCCCTCCCGCGTGCGGTTCTCGCTGACCAGGCAGGTGCGGCCGTCCCATAGCGGCTGGGTGAAGGAGGTTTCAGGCGGGTTGAGATGGTTCTGGATGCGCTCGGCGATCCACGCTTCCTCGTTGCCGATCGCCTCGGGGAACTGGCCGCGCCCGATCGAGTAGCGGACCAGTTGCTCGAACGTCCAGGACTCGTCGATCGCCTCCTGGGGCAGTTCGTAGAACTCCTTGTAGCGGTTGTTGGACAGCACGAGACGGTCATTACGGTCGAACAGCGCGAAGCCTTCTGACATGGTCTCGATCGCGTCGACCAGTCGGGCCTGCGTCGCCGAGACCATCTCCTGGGCGCGCCGTTCGGTGGTGACGTCGCGCCACATGGAGAGATAGCCGCCATCCGGCATCGGCCGACCGATGACGAAGAAGATGTCCTCCCCCTCGCGCTGCCATTCGAACTCGACCGCCTCGCGGCTGCGGATGGCCCGGAACATCCGCTTGATGCCGATCTCGGTTGACGGCAGACGGCGGATCGCGTCCTTGGCGACACCGACCAGGGAGCGGCCGGTCTCCAGCTCGTTCTTGGAGAGCCGCACCAGCCGCTCGAATGCCCGGTTCCAGGCCAAGAGGTGATTGGATTCGTCGAACGCGATCAGCGGGTTCGGCATGGTGTCGAGGATCGCCTGCAGCACCGTCGAGGTGGAGGCCAGCGTGAGCTCCGCCTCCTTGCGCCGGGTGATGTCGAGCCGGGTCGTGATGGTGTGGCCGCTGGGGCTACGGTTCTCCTTCACCATGTACCATCGGCCGTCCGGCACCTGCCGTTCGGGAATGGGGCCGCCATCCCGGCGGGCCGCCAGCCGGCGCGCGATGTAGCGTTCGCGGTCCGCATCGGTCATGGACTCGTCCCGCGCCAGGCTCTGCCGAAGCAGTTCCTCGAACCCGTGGCCCACCAGGTCGCCCTGCTCGCGCAGGAACGGGTACATGTCGAAGAATCGCTGGTTGCCGAAGACGAACCGATCGTGGCTGTCATAGATCGACAGGGCGCTGTCCATCGAATCGACCGCCTCGCGCAAGATCTCGGCGCGGTGGGCTGCCTCGGTACCGGCCGTCGTCGAGCCCGGGCGCAGGATCCAATGGGCGCCGACGACCGCTCCCTGCGCATCCAGGCTCGGCCGACAGTCGACGGTCAACCGTCCGCCCCCCACGCCCGAGGTCGTGGCGGCCGGATCAGCGATTTCGAAGGTGCCTGCCTCTCCGGCCAGGGCGGCGGCGACGGCGGGGCGCGCCGACGGGTCGCAGATAAGGGTCGACAGATCGGCGCCCAGGGCCGCGTCGGCAGTCACCCCCAACAGGCGCTCGGCAGCTCGGTTCCACACGATGACGTGTCCGCTGCCATCGACACCGACCACCGCCGACTCGAGATCGCGGAGAATGGCGGCGGGGTGATCGAACGAACCAGTCATGGCACCGCACGAAATGAACGCTTCGCGACCCGGATCAAGGCTTCGCGTCCGCCTAGTCTAGAGCATTTTATACAGCTGCGGAGTCCGAGGTCGCGTCGCCGCCGCCCATCAGATGATCTCGAAATTCGAGGTCGAGAGTTGCGCGGTACTGACGCCAACCAGGGTGATGGTGTTGCTAGAGCCGAGGTCGATCACCGCGTTACCGCTGGAGTCCGCCGTCGCCGAGAGCGCCGCCGATGTCGAGGTTATGCTGCTCCCGTTCACGCCCGACTGGATCTGGATGATGTCCTCGGTCGTGCTGAAGTTGAGGATCTGATCATTGGAGCTGTCGGCCTGGTAGATAAAGCGGTCGATGCCGCTGCCACCGTCCAGCGTGTCATTGCCGAACGCGCCGATGATCGAATCGTCGCCGAGATTGCCGAACAACGCGTCATTGCCGATGCCGCCGCTCAGCGTGTCATTGCCCTGGCCGCCATAAACCGTGTCGTCGCTGCTGCCGGCGCTGATCAGGTCCCGCCCCTGATTGCCGTAAATCACATCGTTCTGGCCCTCGGCGATGATCGTGTCATCGCCAAGGTTGCCGAACATGGAGTCGGCGCCGATCCCGCCATACATGATGTCGTTGTCCTGGCCGCCGTAGAGGACATCGTCGCCGTTGCCGGCCGACAGGCGGTCCTCGCCCTGATTGCCGTACAACACGTCGTCATCGGTGCTGGCGTACAATTGGTCGTTGCCGGCACCGCCCGAGAGCGTGTCGTTACCGGCCGTGCTGGAAAGCGTGTCCTGGCCGGCGAAGCCGAAGAAGGTGTCGCCCGAATTGGTGCCTAGCAGAAGGTCGTTGCCGCTGGTGCCGCCGATCGCCGCCATGATGGTCCTCCCTCGTCAACCCCCGAACCCTAGCGCCAAGCCTAACCCGACCGTCCGGGTCACGGCAAATCGGGCTACAGGCTCCAGTACCGGCGGCCGGCGGGCAGATCGGCCGGGACGAGCACGGATTTCACGTCGACCAGCAAGCCGCCGTCGCGCAACCGTGCGCCGAGCCCCGCAGCGCCCCCGTCGAGGAACGCCCGATGCGGGCTCGCCAGGATCAGGCAGTCCAGGTCGACCAGCGCCTCCGTCTCGACCAGCGTGATCCCCAGCGCCTGTCGCGCCAGCGTCGAATCGACCAGCGGGTCGGCGACCAGCGCCTCCGCCCCCAACGCCACCAGGCCCTCGACGATCGCCGAGACCTGACTGTTGCGCGCGTCCGAGACGTTCTCCTTGAACGCCACGCCCATGACGCCGATGCGGGCGCCCGCCACCGCCGTGCCGCCGCTCGCGAGCAGGGTGACGGTCTTCTGCACGACGCGCTCCGCCATCGTGTCGTTGAGCCGGCGGGCGGACCGGATCAGCTCCGGGTAGTAGCCGTGCGCCTCCGCCTTGGCGATGAGGTAGTACGGGTCGACGCCGATGCAGTGGCCGCCGACCAGACCCGGCGTGTAGGGCGCGAAGTTCCATTTGGTGCGCGCGGCGGCCAGCACGTCCTCGGTGCGCAGGCCCAGCCGGTCGTAGACCTGCGCCAGTTCGTTCATCAGCGCGATGTTGACGTCGCGCTGGACGTTCTCGGTGATCTTCGACGCCTCGGCCACCCGGATCGACGGCGCCAGGTGCAGGCCGGCGGGCACGATCCCGGCGTAGAGCGCCGCCACCCGCTCAAGGGTTTCCGCGTCCTGGCCGGAGACGACCTTGACCACATCGGCGAGGCCATGGGTCGCGTCGCCCGGATTGATGCGCTCGGGCGAGTAGCCGAGCTTGAATCCGAGCCCGGCCTCCAGGCCCGAGACCTCGGCGATGATCGGGCCGGCGACCTCCTCGGTCGCCCCCGGATGAACCGTGCACTCGACCACCACAAGGGCGCCCGGCCGGATCACACCGCCGACCGCGCGCGCGGCGTCGGCAAGCGGCCCGAGATCCGGGCGGCGCACGGCGTCGATCGGCGTCGGAACGGCGATGACGAAGACATCCGCTGGCGCCATGTCCGCCGGGTCGGCAGAAAAGCTCAGAGTCTCCGGGAGCTGGATCCCTCGCCCGTCGGGGTCGTTGCGGTCGAGGCCCCGGGTGAGGTCGGCAACCCGAGTCGCGTCGGTGTCGTAGCCGATGACCCGCCGGCCGGCGGTCGCGAAGGAGAGCGCCAGCGGCAGGCCGACATAACCGAGCCCGAGGATCGCGACCGTGCCGTCACCGCTCACCGGCTCTCCTCCCGCGCGAAATCCCGCAACGCCGTCGCCGTGTCGCGCGGCGCGAAACCCAGGGCCGAGGCTGGCCCGATATCGATGGTGAAGGACGCCTTGCCGGCGGGTGCCTCCTCGACCGTCGCCTCGACGCCGGCGCCCTCGGCCAGGCAGGAGACCACGTCGCGCACGTGCAACGCGTCCCGGCTGGCGACGGGAACGGCGGCGAAGCCGTTCGACGGTGCCGTCAGCGCGTGGGCGGCGAAGGCGGCGACGTCCTGGACGTGCACCACGTTGTTGAAGGCTGCATCGGCGTTGAAGATCCGCACCCGCTCCCCCTCGCGCAGCTTGGCCAGCACCTGCACCGGCCAGTTCCGCGCCGCGCCGCCGCCGATCACGGCCGGCAGGCGGATCGCCAGCGCCGGCCCGCCGCGCTCGGCGATCGCGCGTTCGCCCAGGAGCTTCGTCATGCCGTAGGCGTCGGGGTCTGTCACCGGTGTGTCGGGCGTCACCACCGCGTCCGAGATCGTTCCGTGGATGGAGAGGCTGGATAGGTAGAGGAAGACCCTCGCGTCCGCCGCCGCCAGCCGGGCCGTGGCCTGGGCGTTGTCGCGGATCATCCGGGCCGCCGGGACGAACCCGCCGGTCGGTGGCGAGGTCGCGGCGGTGTGGACGATCGCGTCCAGGCGTCCGGGTAGCGGATCGTCACCGGCGAGATCCGCCCTCCAGGTCTCGCCCTCCGCCAGGTCGTCCGGCAACGACGACGCCCGGTGATGGGCGATCACGTCATGGCCCTCGGCCTTCAGCCACCTGGCGATCGCGCGGCCGGAGAACCCCGCCGCCCCGGTGACCAGGACCCGCATCGCCTACTTGCGGACCGTGGCGAGGATGCGCTCGGTCGACAGCCCATGGGCGGCCAGGATGTCCTCGTGGCTGCCGTAGCAGTGAACGAACTCGTCCTTCAGGGTGAAGGTGTCGAGCTCGCACTGGGCGCGGATGTCCCAGGCGATCTGCTTGGTCTGCGGCGCCAGCCCGCCCTGGGGCGCGTGCTCCTCGACCACGATCACCTTCTTGTGGCGGCGCAGAAGGTTGGCGATGCCCTCGGTGTCGAGCGGCTTCAGGGTGTGGCAGACCGCCAGCGACACCGAATGCCCGTCCTCGGTCAGTGCGTCGGCGACCTCGGCGGCCATCTTGGTGACCACCCCGTAGGACAGCACCGCCACATCCTCGCCCTTGCGCAGGTAGCGCAGCTTGCCGAATTCCCACGGGTCGCTGTCGGGACCGGTCAGGGTCGGCTCGCCCGCCTTGCCGAAGCGGAAGTACACCGGCCCGCCGCCCTCGCGGTTGACCAGCCACTTGGTCGCCTCGGTCGCCTCGACCGGGTCGCAGGGGGCGATGATCGACATGTTCGGGATGGCACCGGCGATGGCGATGTCCTCCTGGGCGTAATGGGTGCCGCCCAGGGTCGAATAGATGACGCCGCCACCGATGCCGACGACGGTCACCGGCAGGTTCTGGTAGCCGAGATCGTCGCGCACCATCTCGAACGGCCGGTACAGGGAGAAGGTGGCGATGGTGTAGGCGAAGGGTCGCATGCCCTTCAGCGCCAGGCCGGCGCAGATACCGATCATCGCCTGCTCGGCGACGCCGACATTGATGAAGCGCTCGGGAAACTCCTCGCGGAACTTGCCCATGGAGCCGGCCGGCGAGATGTCGGCAACCACGATGTGGATGCGCGGGTCGTCCTTGGCGAGGCCGTAGAGAACTTCGGCGAAGGTGTTCCTCACGACGCGATCTCCTTCAGCTCGGCGAGCGCCTGTTTGTATTCCTCGGGGTTCGGCGAGCGGTAATGCCAGATCGGCACGTTCTCCATGTAGGAGACGCCCTTGCCCTTGGTGGTCCGGCCGATCAGGCAGAACGGCTTGTCGCCCGTGCGGTTGGCGACCTCCTCGTAGACCGCGCCGGCGTCGTGGCCGTTGACGGTGGCCGTCTCCCAGCCGAACGCCTCCAGCTTCTCGTCCAGCGGGTAGAAGCTGGGATGGGTCTCCGAGGTGCGGCCGAGCGACTGGAAGTCGTTGTTGTCGATCAGCGCCACCAGGTTGGTCAGCCCGAGGGTGGAGGCCATCATGAACGCCTCCCAGGTCGAGCCTTCCTGCACTTCGCCGTCGGACAGGATGCAATAGACCGCGCCCGCCGTGGCCGCCCCGCCGGCCTTGTTGCGCTCGGCGATCGCCATGCCGACCGCCATCGCCATGCCGTGGCCGAGCGACCCGGTGGACGCCTCGATGCCCGGATTGCCGTAGTCGGGATGGGCGCCGAGGATGCCGTGCGGCGTGCAGTACTCGTCCAGGTGTTTCTTATCGAGGACGCCGCGGTCCTCCAGGATCACGTACTGCGCCATGCAGCCGTGGCCCTTGGACATCAGGAAGGTGTCCTGGCCGTCCGGGCGCATCAGGCCGGCATAGCAGGCGTCGGTCAGTTCCATGCAGGAGAACGCGCCGGCGGCGTGCAGGGCGCTGACGGTCTGCGAAATATCCAGGATCCGCTTGCGGTAGCGCATGCAGCGCTGGCGCGACTCCGCGGGGTCGAAACTGTTGTGTCCGGGCTTGGCGGTCATATGCCTTGGTCTCCGGCTTTCAGGAAATGAGGGTCCAATTGTAGTCGCCGGTGTAGCCGGCTTCCTCGAAGATCGCGACCCACTCGTGCGGATAGCCGTGGGTATAGGCGGTCAGCACCCAGTCGAGGAACAGTTCGCGGGCCTCCTCGGTGCGGTAGCTGTCGACCTGGACATAGGCCTTGCCGTCCTTGGTCACCCGCATGATCTCCTGCAGGGCGGTGATCAGGTCGGGCTTCTCGAGGTTATGCAGGGTGTTCAGCGAGATCACCGCATCGAAGCTGTTATCCGGAAACGGCAGGCTGACCGCCGAGCCCAGGTGCAGGCGGCCGACCGCCTCCGGCTCGCAGTGCTTGAGCGCGTAATCCGAGACGTCGAGGCCGAACGCCTCCAGGCCCGGGCAGGCGATCATGAAATCCTTGACCAGGAACCCCTTGGCAGCACCGACGTCGAGCACCTTCATGCCCGGCTCCAGGCCAAAATGCGCGATCATGTCCTTGGCGACCGGCACCCAGCGCCCGTCGTACCGGTACCCGCCATAGCCGTACTCGCGCGGACCGTCGAAATAGGTCTCGCCGTATTCCCGGCTGATGCGGATGTGCTCGTCGGTCTTGGCGTGCTCGCGCGCCTTCACATTGCGCTTCGACTTCGGCAGCGCGTCGAGCAGGTTGATCTCGCGGCCCATGGGTCAGCCTCCGGTGACTTGGCGATGGACCTTGGCCAGGCCCTCGGCCAGGGGGGTATAGCGGAAATCGGGGAAGGCATGGAAGGTGGCCGAGGGATTGAACGGCCGATAGCCGTTATGCGGCATCGGCCCGGACCGCTCCGTGCCCTTGATCATGATCCTGAGCGGCACGTGGGAGACCACCATCTCGGCGACCTCGCGGAACGAATGCACCTCACCGGTGGCGCCGTTCAGGATTCCGGTCGAGCGGTGCATGACCATGCGCTTGATCAGCTCGCCGAGGTCGTCGACCAACACGTGATCGCGCTTTTCCTCGCCCTCGCCGAACAGGGTGATGTCCTTGCCCTCCAGGGCCAGGCGGCGGAACCGGTTGGGGCCGTAGCCGTTGTGCGGATCGCTGGCGCCGTAGACCAGGGTTGGGCGCAGGATGCCGACGGGCAGGCCGGTCTCGTCGAGCAGCATGCGCTCGCGCGCCAGATGCATCACGCCGTGCAGGGCGCCTGGCTCGGCGCAGTCGTCCTCGCTCAGCGGCGCCATCTTGTCCTTGTAGACCGCGTCCGACGACACGTAGAGGACATGCGCCACCGGCTGCTTCTTCAGCGCGGCGACGACGGTGTTCATCATCGTGATGTTGCGCTCCAGCATCTCGCCGTTCTTGCACGGCGCCTCGGCCGAGACCACGACCAGCACGTCGTCGGCGCGCAGCTGCTCGGCCAGGAACTCGGAGGCGTCGTCGGACAGCAGGTCGACCTGGGCCCGGCCGATCCGCTCGACCCGGCCGCCCGCCGCCTCGATCGCGTCGGCCCCGGCGCCGCCGACGAAACCGGCCCCGAGGACCACGGTGCAGGGTGGCAGGGTGGGCGTCTCAAGGCGATGGTTCAGCATGGGTCTCTCCTAGTCGCGGGTGACCCCGAGGGTCACGTAGTCCAGCCCGGCGGCCAGCGCCGCCGTCTCGTCCAGCACCCGGTACGGGTCGAGCACGGTGGCGCCGCGCATGGATGCGGCGATGTCCTTGGGGTCGAGCGCCTTGTACGGGCTCCACGGCGTCATGATGCAGAGCACGTCGGCGCCGCTCACCGCCGCCATCGGGCCATCGGCCGCCTCGACGGCGATTGGCGCGGCGGAGGCCGGCACCACCGGGTCGTGCACCACGACGTCGACGCCGTCGAGTTCCGAAAGCAAGGCCAGGGACGGTGAGTTTTTGGTCGAATGGGTGTCCTGCTTGTAGGCGAGGCCGAGGACGGCGACCCGCGCCTTGGGACTGCCCTCCAGCACCCGGTTCTTGAGCGTGCGCGCGGCCCAGCCCTTGCGCCAGGTCGAGTTCTCGACCCAGGCCTTGACGATGCCGGTGTCGGTGCCGTGGGCCGCGCCCAGCCGCATCACCGTGGCCAGGTCGCGCTCGAGGTTGCCGCCGGCAAGGCCGAGGCCCGGCGCGAGGTAGCTGTATTGGCCGATCCGCCGGTCCAGCTTCAGAGCGGGCGCGATCTCCGACCAGTCAGCGCCCACATGCTCGCAGATCTCGGCCATGGTGTTGGCCACCCCGACCGAGGCGACCAGGCAAATGTTGATCGAGATCTTCGCCAGCTCCGCGCTCTCGTAGCGCATGGGCAGGATCGGGCAGCCGAACGCCTCCAGATAGGCCCGGAACGGGTCCGGCAGCGGGGCGGCGGGATCGGCGCAGCCGACGATGTAGCGCTCCGGCTCGAGCGCCCGCCCCAGCGCGATGCCGAAGACCAGGGTCTCGACCTGGTAGTGCAGCGTGCAACCCACCCCCTCCAGGCCCCGGGTGAAGCCGGGCGGCACCTGGCTGAGGATCACCAGGGTCGCGTCGTCGCGCAGGGCCGGCGCGACGACCGCCAGCAGCCGCTCGACGGCGGAGAGGTCGCTCGCTCCGGTATCGTCGGTCGGCACGTCCGGGGCGAGGTAGATCACGTCGGCCTTCGCGAGTTCGGCGGTGTCGGCGGTTACCGTGATGCGGTCGCGGTTGGCGGCGATCGTGTCGTCAAGGTCCGGCTCGGAGACCGGCAGCTCGCCCTTGCCGATGCGCGCGATCAGCGCGGCGTCGGGATCGAACAGGATCGTCTGGAACCCCTTGGCCGCCGCTCCCGTGCCGGAAACCAGGCCGAGATGGGTCATGCCGCAATAGGCGATGACGGGGGTGCTCATGCGGGCGCTCCGAACCGGTCATAGGCCTGTCGCGCCAGGTCGCGCAGGGTGCGGTTCAGCCAGAGATCGTTGTCGATCTCGGTGCCGTGGCCGATCTCGCAGAGATGGCGGAAATGCGCGTATTCCGTCTCCCAGGTCGGATCGGCCTGGACCAGCGTCACCGACTCCTCCGGCGGCCGGCCCGAGGGCAGGATCCGGGTCCGCTTTGTGAACGTGCTCGGCCCCCACTTGCACAGGGACTCGATATGGGCGGTGCCGTTCTCGGCCAGCACGTCGCAGGTGAAGTGGTTGCGCCACGACAACAGGGTCATCTCGAGCTGGATCGTCGGGCCGTTCTCGGGATCGGCGACGATCACCACCTGGTCGAAGGCCCGGTTTTCGTGGCGCCGCGCGACCCGGGTCTCGAACTCCCAGGACCCGGCCTCCGGGATCCAGAATTTCAGCGTGTCGAGCAGATGCGAGCCGAGATCGGGCAGCACGCCCGCGCCCTGGTCGCGCCAGGCGCTGTCGCGGACCAGACGGGCGGTTCCGTTGCCGTAGAACATGCGCAGGCTGTAGATCCGCCCGAGCGCGCCCGCGTGGATAAGGTCGCGCATGCGCATGTAATGCGGTTCGAAACGGTGGTTGTAGGCCGTCACGCAGACCGCCCCGGTGCCGCGGGCGATCTCCGACAGCTCCTCCAGCACCCAATCATCCTCGGCGAGCAGCGGCTTCTCGACCAACACATGCTTGCCGGCGCCGAGCAGGGTCTTCAGCAGGGCCGGCTTCGGTTCGTCCGGCGTGCACACGATGGCCGCGTCGAACGCGTGGAAGGCGATCTCGGACAGGTCCTTGTAGTCGGCCTCGGCCGAGACCGGGTCGACCACCGCGACGCAGTCGGCGCCGGCCACCGCCTTGCGCTTGCGCCCCTGCACGCCGTAGCCGATGACGATGACCCGCATGATCCGTTCCCCCGGTTTCGCCGCTTCAGTCCTGGAACCGGGCGCGGCGCTCGTAGGTCTCGATCTTCTTGAGCACCATCTCCGGCTCGACCGGGATGTTGCCGTCGAGCTCGCACTCCGCCGCCGCCGCCATGGCCCCGAGCACGGAGGCGACCACCTCGTCGCCGGTCGCCTTCAGCGCCAGGGTGGCATAGGCCAGCAGCGCGTCGCCGGACCCGACCGCATCGATCACGTGATCGGCGAAGCTGTCGACGCCGAAGAAGGTCCGCAGCTCGCCGCCGGCCTCACGGAAGGTCATGGACCCGCGCGACCCGAGCTTGAGGATGAGCACCTTGCACTTCGCCTCCTCGAACAGGCGGGTGCCGAGCGGGCGGATCACCGTGTCCTGATCGCCGAGCGAGAACCGGGCCTCCTTCTCGTTCGGCGTGATCAGGTCGAAGCCGCGGAAATCGAGGATATTGCCCCAGCGGCTGGCGACCTGACTGTCGGCGACCTTGAAGATGCCGTCGGGGATCGCGGCGCTGAGCACCGGAATGCTCTCGCCGTTGAACATGCCGTGGCGGAAGTCGCTGAACACCACCGCGTCGGCCGGCGTCTCCTTGATCGCGCGCACGATCCGCTTGGTGATCTGCTCGGAGATGCCGCGGTTGTCGAGGGTGTCGATCTTCAGCATGCGGTAGCCGCCGGCGACGATCGCGTTCTTGTTGATGGTCGGCCGGGTGCTGTCGACGATGTCGTTCAGGTTCACGCCGCACTGGGCGATGTCGTCGCGCACGAACTGGGCGAGCGCGTCGTCGCCGAGCACAGTGGTGAAGGTGACCTCCGCCCCGGCCGCCTCCAGGTGCTTGGCCACGATCCCGGCGCCGCCGACATAGTCGCGCTTGCCCTCGTAGCGGACGCTGAGCGTCGGGGTCTTGCCGCTGGCGCCGATCATCGAGGTGACCGTGAGCGAGTCGACGATGGTGTCGCCCACCACATGGACCTTCAGCCCCTGCACCGCATTCAGCGCGTTCTTCAGGTCGTCGAAGCTGCGCTTCTCGCCCTCCAGCAGGTTCATCAGCTTCTCGACGGCGATGTCCGGTGGGCCGGATTCGATGATCGCCGAGGAGGAGTAGACGATGTCGCCGGGGGTGAAGATCACCTCGCCGCCATAGCTCTCGACGGCCGCCTTCTCCTCGGCCGTGCGCGGGTGCAGGCCGCCGCTCTGGTACTCGTAGCCCTTCACGAAGTAGTCGGGCTTGATGGTGAGGATGTTCTCGATCGGCGTCGGGTTCGGATCGACCGTCACGAAGTCCACCGTCTCCAGCGCCGCCAGGTTCAGCGCGCGCAGGTCCTCCGGCACGAAGGGGCGATGGTCCGCCTTCTTGACATGAGCGTCCGCCGTCACGCCGACCACCAGCTTGGCGCCCTTGGAGCGGGCGTAGACCAGATGGCGTATATGCCCGGGATGCACCAAGTCGAAGGTGCCGTGGCACATGACGATCTTCTGCCTGCGTGGCGGATCGCCGAGCAGGTCGGCCAGTTCCGCCGCGGTCTTGACTTTGTGCTTATAGGCGTCGTCGATCACCGCGCCGCTCCTTATGCCGTCGCGTTCTTCTTGTCGTCACCGAGATAGTCGAACCAGGTTTTGGTCGCCTGGGCGATGCTGTCCGGCGTCCACAGCGGCGCCTCGCGCCAGTAGTCGAGCTGGGCCAGCATCCGGCCGACTCCCTCCTCGAACGACACCTCCTGCCGCCACCCCAGATCCCGGGTGATCTTGGAGATGTCGGCGAAGGTGCAGTCGGGCTCGCCGGGGCGCTTGGGGATGTTGACGTGCTCGCTCTCCAACAGCTCGACCAGCTTGTTGACCGGCTGCGGGTCGCCGGCGCCCAGGTTCCAGACCTCGCCAACCTTGTCGGTCTCCGCCGCCGCCAGGAAGGCGTGCGCCACGTCGGTGACGAAGAGGAAGTCGCGGCTCTGGGTGCCGTCGCCGACCACGGTCAGCGGCTGGCCGGCGATCTTCTGGCGCAGGAATACGCCGAACACCGCCCCATAGGCGCCGGACGTGCGCGACCGCGTGCCGTAGGCGTTGAAGATCCGCACCGAGTTCACCGGCAGGCCGTAGACCTTGTGCCAGTGGAACGCCGCCTGCTCGCCCTGGTACTTCGAGAGCGCATAGGGATGCTCCGGCGCGATCGGGTGGTCCTCGCGGGTCGGCACGTCGGCCAGGCCGTAGCAGGAGGACGAGGCGGCGTAGACGAACCTCTCGACCCCGGCGGTGCGCGCCGCGTCGAGCACGCAGGCGGTCCCCTGGACGTTGACCGACATGTACTCCAAAGGCCGCTCGATCGACGGCACGATGTCGCCAATGCCTGCGAAGTGGATCACCTTCTGGGCGCCGACGAAGGCCTCGTCGTCCGGCTTGATCTCACGGATGTCGCGGAAATCCCGGATCAGGTCCTGATTGTCGCCGTGATGGGCCAGGTTCAGCTCGCGCCCGCCGGTCAGGTTGTCGATCGCCCGCACCCGATAGCCACGCTCGAGCATGAGGTCGACCATGTGGGAGCCGATGAACCCGGCGCCGCCGGTGACGATGGCATAAGGCTTGTCGGCCATGGGAAGCGGTCCGGTCCTCAGGTCGCGATGGTGAAGCCGGCGGCCGAGGCGTCGCCCTCGAACATCTTCACCGTCTCCAGGCTGAACTGGTCCAGATCCTTGCCAAGCCCACCGAGCTTGCCCAGCAGATCGTTGGTCACGGTGATGATGTGGCAGCCCATCTGGTCGGCCTGGATGATGTTCAGCAGCTCGCGCGGGCTGGCCCACAGCAGCTCGGCCTTGGGGCGGTCCTTCAGGATCTCCAGGCACTCCGTCATCACCGGGATCGGGTCGCGGCCGGTATCGGCGATGCGGCCGGCGAAGACCGAGATGATGGCCGGGGTCGCCGGATCGAGGGCGTCGGCGATCGCCTTGACCTGGGCCGGAGTCATGATGGCGGTGATGTTGAGCACCACGCCGTCCTTGGACAGGGTCGAGATCGGCCCGCCCATGAACTCGCCCTTGGTGTTGGTCACCGGGATCTTAACGTTGACGTTCGCCCCCCAGCTGCCGATCACCCGCGCCTGGGCGATCATCGCGTCGGCGTCGTCGGCGAACACCTCGAAGGAGACCGGCTTGTCGGTGATCGCGGCCAGGACGTCCTTGGCGAAGGCGGCATAGTCGGTCACGCCGGCCTTGCGCATCAGCGTCGGATTGGTCGTCAGGCCCTGGATGTAGGGCTTGGCCGCCATCGTCTTCATGCCCTCGAGATCGGCGCCGTCGGCGAAGATCTTGATCTTCAGGTCGTCGACAGAGTTCACGCTCATGCTGTCCCTCCAGCGGGTGCCGGCGCCCCGTCGCGCCGTTCTTGGGTCGCCGCGCCGTCGCGCGCGAGGATCAGGCGGGCCGCTTCCGCGACGTCGGCGACCGTGAAATCCGGGGTCTCGCGCTCCGGCTCGGCGTAGCCGCGCTCGATCAGGATCGTGGCGCAACCCGCGGCCCGGCCGGCACCGACGTCGCGCCAGCGGTCCCCGATCATGTAACTCGCCGCGAGGTCGAGGTCGAGGTCGCGGGCGGCCGCCAGCAACATTCCCGGCGCCGGCTTGCGACAATCGCAGCCTTCCCCCGAGTCGTGCGGACAGAGTCGGATGTCATCCAGCGGCATTTCGGCGCCGAGCCTGGCGTGCATCGCGTCCATCGTCGCCGAATCGACGTTGCCGCGGGCCAGTTCGGGCTGATTCGTCGTCAGGACCGTGACGAACCCCGCCGCCTTCAGCGCCCACACCGCCGCCGGCGCCTCCGGCAGGATCTCGAAGGTGTCGAGGGTCAGCGCGGCGTAGGGCTTGCCGTCGCGCACCTCGGTGCGGACCAGCACGCCGTCGCGGTCGAGGAACACGGCCTTACGCTTCGTGGTCACGCCTTCTTCCTCGCACCCCGGCCCTCACGCCTTGGCGAGGCCCTCCCACTTGTTGGCCTTGGCCATCAGGTCGGGATGGCAGACAAGGCCATGCCAGATCACCGCCTGGAAGGCCTCGGAATGCGGGGTGATGTGGTTCACGTCGACGATCGGCACGACCATGACGTGGTCGCCGACCTGCTTGGTGTAGCCGCCGTCACGGCCGACCACGCCGAGGATCGTCAGGCCGTGCTGCTTGGCGTATTCCAGCGCCAGGACAAGGTTCGGGCTGACGTTCTTCTCACGCGAGCCGCCGCCGACGGAGAACACCAGCACGGCATCGTTCTCGCCAGCCTTGGACACCTCGAGCCAGCCGGCGAACACGCTCTCCCAGCCCTCGTCATTGGTGCGGGCCGTCAACTCGGCGACATTGTCGGTCGGCGCGTAGGCCTCGATGGCGCAGAGCTTGCGGAAATCGTTCACAGCGTGCCCGCAATTCGCCGCCGAGCCGCCAACGCCGAGGATGAACAGCCGCCCGCCGCGCGCCCGCAGGTCGACCAGCGCCTTGACCATCGCCTCCATCTCGGCGGTGTCGAGGCTGCGGCAGATCTCCGCCGCCTGGGCGAGATAGGTCTGGGCGTGGGACATGGCGCGCCCTCCTCAGGCGGCGGTCAGCTTCTGCATGGTCTTGACGTTGAAGTAGCGGTCGTCGGTCATCGAGTTCGGCAGCTTGCCGTCGCGGAACGCCTTGACCAGACCGCGCACCGCGTCCTCGACCGTCAGCCGCGGCGTGAAGCCCAGCGTGTTGCGGATCTTGTCGGAGTTGACGTGATAGGAGCGGATGTCGTCGGTCGGCGTGGTGACGATGTCGATCGGCGCCTTATCCGGCATCTCCTCCTCGACCACCTTCTTGACCACGTTGGCGATCTCGCTGATCGCCATGTTCTGGTAGCCGGCGTTGAAGGTGCCGCCGTTGATCTTGTCGGCGTCGTAGCTCAGCAGCTCGACATAGAGGCGGCTGACGTCCTCGACATGGATGTTGGGGCGCAGCTGGCTGCCGCCGAACACCGTGATCCTGCCGTTGTTGACCGCGTGGTTGGTCAGGATGTTGACCGATAGGTCCAGGCGCATGCGCGGGGCGTAGCCGCAGACCGTCGCCGGGCGGATGGTCACCGCGACGAAGTCGTCGTCATTGTGCTTCCACAGCAGCGGCTCGCACATGCCCTTGAACTTGTTGTAGTCGGTCAGCGGCACCAGCGGGTGGTCCTCGGTGACGTCCGGAGCGTCCGACACGCCGTAGACCGACGACGTCGAGGCATAGACGAAGCGCTTCACGCCGGCCTGCTTGGCGGCGACGACCATCGGCTCGAAGCAGTCGTAGTTGATCGACTTCGACAGGTTGGGATCGAGCACGAAGGACGGATCGTTGGAGATACAGGCCAAGTGGATGACCGCGTCGCAGCCGGCGACCGCCTTGGCGAAGGCGTCGGTGTCGCGCAGGTCGCCCTTGACCGAGGTCAGCTTCGTGTTGGCCAGCGGTAGGTTCTCGTCGCCGAAATACTGGATGTCGAAGACAACGACCTCGTAGCCGGCGTCGAGCAGCATCGGCGTCAGCATGGAGCCGACATAGCCGGCCCCGCCGGTCACGAGAACGCGCTTGATGGTCTGATCGGTCATGGGTTCGGTCCTGCCTGGCCTTGGCTAGAGAGTTCGATCCGCGGCGCCGCGTCGCGGGCGGCGGACACGCCGCCGTGAGATTGCGCGCGGTATAGCCGATGAGGCCGGGTGCGGCAAGGTTGGTGGGGCCTTACGTAAAGCTGTCCACGCCTTCGATCGCCGGCAGCAGCGCCGGGTCGATCGAGCGCGGAGACTTCTCCAGGGCGGCGTTCATCAGCAGCAGGTCCTCCGCCGACTGCACTCCGGCCTCGTCCTCGACCACCAGTGTCTCGTAGATGAAATGCATCGCCCCGCCGGCGGCCAGAAGCTGGTCGAAGATCTCGCGCCGCTTCTCCGGCCTCTCCGGCAGCATGAACAGGCTGCACATGACGATGCCCTCGATCTGGTCGAGGTCGCGCAACATAGCGTAGAGCTGCACGAAGCAGCCGTCGAAGAAGTATTCGCCGCGCGACAGGCGGAACACCTTGCCCTTGCCACGCACGTAGTCGCGCATGATCAGGTTCTGCGACGTCGCCGGAATGCGCAGGCCCTTGAAGGGTTGGTGGGTAACGTAGCCCTGGAGGCCCTCTCGATTAGCCATCGAAGCCCTCCGGCTCCTTGTAGTTCATGCCGACCCGGCTCAGCACCTTGGGCGTGATCGGGGTGTAGAACCGGCCGAGGCACTTCTCCTCGCTGGTGTAGGGCGTGAACAGGCCGGTCAGGCGGCAGTTGAACGACCAGCGGGTCTCGCCGGTGACGTTCATGATGTTGCCGTGCAGCAGCAGCGGCGAGAACACCAGCACCTTGCCGTAGGGCACCGAGATCCAGTGGAAATCGTCCTTGAACGTCTCGAACAGGTCGAAGTCGCGGCCGCCGTTCGGCAGGTTGCTCATCTTGCCGCGCACGGTGCGGTTCACCTCCGGCGGCAGGATGAACATCGCCTTGGTGTCGTAGACGTCGACCAGCGGCATCCACTGCACCACCTCGAACGGCGTCTCGGCCGACCAGGGATCGGCGTGCACCGGCAGCACCGAGGTCGGGTCGTTCGGCATCTGGATCGACAGGTTGACCTTGTTCTGCATCGCCAGTTCGTTACCGACGATGGCGTCAATGGTCGAGCGCGCGAGGCTGAGATAGGTCGGCCGCGCCCAGGCGTGGTTGTTGAGCTGCTGGAAGACGTGCAGGCGCAGGGCGTTGATGTCCTCGATCGCCACGCGCTCGTGCATGGTGTTCAGGAAGTCGCCGTCATCCTCGGGCAGGTCGCAGCCGACATGGGCGCAGGCGATCTTGACGATCTCGCGGCGGAAGGCGTCCAGGCGGGCCCGGTCGTCGACATCGACCACCACATAGCCCTGGTTCAGGAAGTCGCTTGCCAGCGCCGACTCCCGCACGTCGGTGAAGCTTTCGATCAGGGCCATCGCCGGTCTCCATGTTCGTCCGTCGCGGCGGGTCTAGCCTGTCCCGGCGCTGCGGCCAAGGGTTCAGTTGGGGCGCCCGCCGCCGATCCGCAAGGCCGCCTCCGTCACCACGTCCCGCCAGTCGTCGCCCGTCTGCCGCAGCAAGGTGAGGGAGGGATACCACGGCACCGTCTCGCCCTCGGCGAACCAGAACCACAGCGGGTCGCGCTGCATCAGCACCAGCCCCGGCACGCCGAGCGCCCCCGCCAGGTGCGCGGTCACGCCAGAGATCGTCACGATCCGGTCATAGGCCGCGACCTGCGCCGCCAAGTCGTCCAGCGCGTCGCGGATGTCGACAGCAGGATTGTCGAGCGGAACCGGATGCCCGGCCGCCCGCGCCTCGGCGATCTCCTCGGCGTCCGGACTGTACTGCAGGCTGACCACCGTGCCGCCCAGCGCCGTCAGCAGCGGGGCCAGCACCGGCAGCGGGATCGATTTTCGTCCGCCCGTGCGCCGGTTGCCGCTGCGCCAGGCGATCCCGGTATACGGTCCGGGCCCGAGTTCGGCGAGGCGCGCCCGCCAGTGCTCCACGCGCTTCGGGTCGGGGCGCAGGTAGGGAGCCGCCGGCGCGAACCCGTCGCGGCCGGGCCCCAGCAGCACCGGCAGGCGCGGCACCGCGCTCTGGGCCGCGATCCCGTCCGTCATCGCCGGGTTCGGCGGGTCGGTGCGGGCGACGACGGTCACCGTCGGGAACGAGCGGGCAAACAGCGGCGCCAGCCGGGGATCCGCCTCGAGGACGACCGGAGAATCCGCCATCCGCGCCGCCGCCGGCACCAGGCCGGCGAACAGGATCTCATCGCCGACGCCGAACTGGGCGGTCAGCGCCAGACTCCCGCCGGTGACCGCCCCGCCCCGCCAGAGCGGCGCCGAGATCAAGCGCGATCGCGCGTCGGGGTCGGGCGTGCGCCACCGGGCGTCGTAGTCCTCGTAGCCCGACCAGTCGCGGCGGGCGAGCCGCATCCAGCCCCGGGCGTAGCGGGCACGCGTCTCCGCCGGCGCCCGGGCGATGACGGCGTCGAGGCGCGCCTCCGCCGCGGCATGGCGTCCGATCTCGATCTCGCACAGCGCCAGGTTCACGGTCGCGTCGACGTCCTGCGGATCGAGGGCGACGGCGCGGGCGAAGAGCTCGGCGGCGACATCGGCGCGGCCCCGCTTCTGCAGGGATGCCGCCAAGACCTTGGCCGCCAGCGGCCGGCTCGGATCGGCGCAGGCGAGCCAGGCCCAGCGCCGATTCTCGAGGCCGGAGCCGGACACGGTCACCGACAGGTCCAGCGCCGGCGCCGATGCCGGCGCCAGCACGACCGCGCGCCGCAGGGCCGGCTCGACAGGTCGCCCAGCCTTCGCCAGGGCCCGCCCCAGATTGGTCCAGGCCCTTGCCTCGCCCGGGTGCAGACGCGCGACGTCATGGAACGCGGCGATCGCCGCCGCCCAGTCCCCGGCCGTGATCGCCGCCCGCGCCCGCGCCTCGAGCTCGGCTAGGGCGGGGTCCGTCATGGCGTGACGGGCGCCGCGATGGCCGGCGGCGCGCCCGGAAACCCGTCCGCGACGGCCGAGGAGGTGAAGCGCGGCAAATCCCGCCGCATCACCCGGTCGATCAGATCGAGATGCTGCGGCAGGCAGACCGTGTCGAGATCGTAGGTCTTGACCGCGAACTCGCGCGCCGCCGCGCTCAGTCGCTCACGACGGTCCGGGTCGTCGAGCAGCTCGCAGATCCGGGCGCAAAGCGCCTCGTGATCGAAGAAATCGACAAGCAACCCCGTCTCGTCGTCGACGATCGCCTCGGCCAACGGTGGCGTGTTCGAGGCGACGATCGAACAGCCGATCGCCATCGACTCCAGGAGCGACCAGGACAGAACGAAGGGGAAAGTCAGGTACATGTGGACGCGGCTGACCTGCAGGATCTCCAGGTAGTGCGAATAGGGCACGCGACCGGTGAAGTGCACCCGGTCCGGATCGAACCTGATCTCGGCCTGCATCTTCTCGCGCCAGTTCGGGAAGTCCGCCGGCTTGCTGCCGTAACTGGTGTCGTCGCCTCCGACGACGATGACATGGGCATTGGGGCGTTGCTTCTGGATCAGCGGCAGCGCCTTCATGAACACATCGAAGCCGCGATAGCGTTCCAGATTGCGCGACAGATAGGTGACGACCTCGTCGTCGCGGGTGAGCTGGGTGCCGTCCGGCAGCGACACCTTCACGTCCGGTTTGGGCACGCAGATGTTGGTGCGCACGCCGTCATGAATGATCGACGTCCGCGGCTGGTAGGCGGCCGGAAGCTGCTGCCACTGGAAACGCGTCGGCGTGACGTTCCAATCCGCCTGCTCCATCGACGTCAACAGATGGACATTGCGCATCCGCGTGCGGCACAGCCGGTCGATGTCCACCTCCTCGCCACCGAACCCGACATCGGCCCCGGTGCCGTGGTAGTAGTACTCGGCGAAGTTAAGCAGCGGCACGTCGGGATAGACATCCTTGAGGAACAGCGCCTCGCCCCAACCGGAATGGGCGCAGATGATGTCGGGGACGAAGCCTTCCTCGCGGAGTTTCAGACAACTGCGGACCACCGCCTGACCGTAGAGCAACTGCTCGTCCAGGGTGCGCACATAGCGATGGGCGTCGGTCCTGGGCTCCCGGGATAGGTCGTAGCGCACCTTTCGCACGCCGGGGATCTCGAGCTTCTGGCGTCGGGTGACGAAGACGACCTCGTTGGCCGGGTTCTTGGCGAGATGCTGGATCAGATGCGCGTACTGCGCCGGCATGTTCTGGTGAACGAACAGGAATCGCACGTGACGCGCTCCGGGATCTCTGGGGTCTCGGGCGATTGCTTACAACCTCGCCCAGGTGGATGCAAACGCCGGCGCGCAGCTGGTGTCACGCGGAGTGGCCGCCGGTCGACGCCCCGGGCCAGGCGTCGCGCCACTGCTCCAGGGCGCCCCGAACCCGCGGCATCACCGCGCTCCAATCCTCATCGAAGCTCCGGCGCTCCAGGCGCAGGGACGGGTACCACCCGGTGGTCGATCCGGTTTGCCCCCAGCGCCAGTCGGCGACGGAATGCAGAAGCACCCAGCAGGCGCGGTTCAACGCCCCGGCGACATGGGCGACGGCGCTGTCGATGGTGATCACGAGATCCAATTGATCGACCAGCCCGGCGGTGTCGGCGAAGTCATCGATGTGATCCGCAAGGTCGACAAGCCGGGAGTCGCCGGCCACCGCCTCGCGTCCGGCGCCGACCTGAAGCGAGTAGAAATCGATGCCCGGCACGTCCAGCAGGGTGGCGATCACCGGAAACGGGCAGCTGCGCTGGAGGTCGCGGCGGTGGCTCGGATTGCCGGCCCAGCAGAGGCCGACCCGGGGGCGGCCGGGCGTGACGGGAATGCGATGGGAATGTGCCGGCGGATCCAGGTAGCGGCCGTGAGACGGCAACGCGTCGACCCGGGTGGCGAAGCGGTGCGGCAGGCTCATCATCATCTCGGCCGCATCAACCAGGCCGGCTCGCATCCGGGTGGTCGCCCGGCTGACACCATTTGCAGTGGCCAACAACCGAACCAGCGGGTCGGTGCAATGGACCACGACCTCGATGCCGGCGCGCTCCAGGTCGGCGGCATAACGAACGAACTGGATCGCGTCGCCAGCACCCTGCTCGATCAGACAGACCAGCCGGTTGACCGAGGCGGGGTCGCCGTCCCAGGCCGGGATATCCATCGTCCGCAGTTCCCCAAGCGCCTTGCGCCGGGACCATCGCTTCTCGTACAGCGCCAGCCCGTTCTTGTAGTCGCCGAGCGAGAGCATCTGCAAGGCAACGGCAACGTCGATCTCCGGATCGTCCGGGCGCGAGAGCTGGGCTTTCTGGAACAGATCCAGCGCCTGCTGATGATATCCGCGCATGCGGGTCATGTTGCCGCGGTTGACCAGGAGGTCGGCGGCGCCGGGTTCCAGCAGCGTTGCCAGTCTCATGATCTGCTGCGCCCCGATGAAGTCACCGGTCCGGGCGACGACCAGCCCGAACTGGTTCCAGGCCCGGGCGTCGGACGGTCGGGCGCGAAGAACCTGGCGTGCCCACCGCTCAGCCCGGTCGATCGCGCCACGCTCGAGCAATCCAGGGATCAGGCGCAACGCCTGTTCGTAGTCCATGCGGTCGTCCGTGTCTGCCGGGCCGTCCGTCATCGCGCTACCGGGCGATCTCGCGGTCCCAGAAAGCGACCACGTCCGCCTCCATGCGCTCCAGGGTGTACTGCGAGGCGGTCTCCAGGCCGGCGCGTTTCATGTCGGCGGCGCCATCGGCATCGAACATGGCGAGCGCCGTCGCGAGCCCGTCAGCCGCCGCGAACCAGTCCTCCGCCTCGCACCAGACCCCGTTCCGCGGCGTCGCGTAGGACCGGCCGCCATCGCCCCGGAACCCGACGACGACGCAGCCGCTGGCCATCGCCTCGATGGGCGGGAGGCCGAAGCCTTCAAGCCGGCTCATGGCCAGGAACACCGCGCTCTCGCGCAGGATCTCCGCCGTCTCCGTTTCGGTCATCCCGTCGATGATGATCACCGGCACATCGGCGTGCTGCGGGTGCGTCCGGCGAAATGTCTCGACGATGAAGTTCGCCTCAATCCGCATCTTGCGCGGCATGAGCGCGATCTGCCGCTTCTTGATTCCGTCGCCCGGATGAAACATGGCGTGATCGATTCCGTTGTGCACGATCGGCACCTCCGGAATGCCGAAGGTCCGCGAGATGTACTCGGCGATCACCTCGCTGCAGCAAAACACGCCGTGCAGGCCGCGATCCTCGAACGACTTGTTGGGGCCGAGACCGTGATACAGGTAGAAATGGTTCTGGCAGAACATGAGGCGCCGGACGTCGAACGGCTCCAGGCGCTTCAGATGGTCGCCCCAGGGCTCCGGAATGACGAAGATATCGCTGGCCTTCAAGCGAAACCTGGGCCCGAGAACCTCTATCGGGATCTCCGCGTCGAAGAACGAGTCGCGGTTGCCGTCGACCAGGACGATCGTCGCGTCGAAGCCGTTCCGGTTAAGCATCGCCACGTGGTGGTGCGCGATCCGCACGCCGCCGAGCGGGTAGCCGAAATGCTTGGACAGGTACAGGATGCGGCGCCGGTCCCGGCCCTGGGCGCCGTCCGGGGAAGAATCTGCGGTCGTCATGTCGCCATCAGGGCTCGCGCAAGGCGGCGTCGAAGCTGCGGATCAGCGGATCCAGAAGATAGGTCAGAAGGGTTTTCTCACCCACGCCGAGCATGACCGTTGCCGGCATCCCTGACACCAGTTCCTGGTCCCTGAGAATGTTCTTAAGCGACGTCTTGTCCAGGCGCACATCGGCCCGATAGAACGACGAGCCAGCATCGCTCTTGGTAACGTCCGCCGACACCTGGATCAACTCGCCCTCCACCGGATGGGTGAAACGCTGGCTGAATGCCGTCAGGCGCACTGTCACATTCAGATCGCCTTTTGCGTTGTTCAGCGCGTCGATGTCGCGCGGCTTGACGCGTGCGACGACGACCAGCTCCTCGTCGTCCGGCACGATCTCCATCAGCACCTGACCGGCCCCGATCACCGCGCCTTCTGTATTGAGCATCAGACGCACGATCCGACCGGTCGTCGGCGCCTTCACCACAAGTTGGGAGAATTGGCGCTCGGTCACCGGCAAACGCTCGCCGGCCTCTCGGATCTGGCGCTGAACCGCGTCCAGCTGCGCCAGCAGATCGGCCTGCGTCTGGCGTTTGCTCTGCAGGATCCGCAGCTCATACTCGCCGAGCCGCTCCCGAAAACGCGCGATGTCGCCGACCATCGCGGCCCGCGCACCTTTCAGACCGGCCTTTCCGCGTTCCAGGCTGCGGACCCGCGAGATCCGCTCCAGACCCTTCTCGTAGAGCTCCCGGACACCCTCCAGCTCCTCGTCAATCAGACGGATTTCCTCGTCCAGGGTCGATAGCCGCTCCTGCGACGCGCCGATGGCGATCTCTGTCTGGGTGATCTGCTCACGCAGGAGTTCGATCTCGCCGGCGCGTGCGGCGACGCGGGAGGTCAGGAGATCCTGCTCGGAGTCGATCATCTCCAGGATCGCGGGGTCGTCCGCCTCGTCGAGCACCTCCGCCGGCAGGGTGAACGTCTCGGCTCCGTCCCGCTCCGCCTCCAGGCGGGCCTGGGTGATGAGGCCGCCATAGTACCGCTTGCGCAGGATCTCGCGTTCGGCGACCCCGGTCGTCGGGTCGAGGGTGAGAAGCACGTCGCCCTTCCGGACGTGTTGGCCCTCACGAACCCGGAGCTCTTCGACAACGCCCCCGCTTGGATGCTGAATGATCCGAGGATCCCGATCGACCCGCACCGAGCCCGGGGCGATCACGGAACTCGCCAGCGGCGCGAACGCGGCGAAACCGCCCAGGATTCCGAAGAAACCGATGATGACCGCGTAGCCGAAGGTCATGCCAGAGCGCCATTTTGGCCTCGCCGTGGCCGCAATCGACTCATAGGGATCAAGATCGACCCGTCCCGCGCCGACAACCGGCCGCGCGCCGCCGTTCTCAACGAGGGTCATCAGCTTCTCCCGGCGATCTTCGGTTCCTGCTCACGGGACGCAACCTGCTGCGGCTTCGTCGGCACCGGCGCGATCACCGCGTCGCGTGGCGCGAACTTCTGAACCACGCCGTCTCGCAGCACAAGTACCTTGTCGACATGCTGCAGCACGTTGATGCGGTGGGCGATCAGGAACACGCTGGTTCCCTGTTCCTTCATCGCATGCAGGGTGTTCTTGAGCGCTTCCTCGCCCTCGCTGTCCAGGTTGGAGTTCGGCTCGTCCAGGACCAGCAGGAGCGGATCGCGGTACAGCGCGCGCGCGAGCGCGATGCGCTGGCGCTGGCCGCCGGACATCAGGGAGCCGGCATCGCCGACCTGGGTATCGTACTCGTTGGGCAGATGCTGGATGATCTCGTGCAGACCGGCAAGCTGGGCGGCCCGGATGATCGCCTCGTTGTCCGGGTTCTCCTCCAGGCGGCTGATGTTGTCCTTGACCGAGCCATCGAACAGCTCGACCGCCTGCGGCAGGTAGCCGAAGTACCGCCCCAGATCCTCCGACGGCCAGGCGAACACATCGGTACCGTCCAGCCGAACCGCCCCGGACGTCGGCGCCAACAGGCCCACCATGATCGACGCGAGCGTCGTCTTGCCGGCGCCCGAGGGGCCGATCACGCCGATGATCTCACCCGGCATGATCTCGAAGCTCACGTTCGACAGGATCGGGCGGGTGAAGCCCTTCACATCGTAGGTCACGCCCTCGATGGTCAGGTGACCGGACGGGCGCGGTGGCACGACGGTCAGGCGCGGCCGCTCCTCGGTCTCGGCCAACGCCTGCTGCACCGAGCGATAGGCCGAACGGGCATCCAGCAGTCCGCGGTAGCTGCCGATCAGGGATTCCAGCGGCATCAGCGCGCGGCCGACCAGGATCACCGCGCCCATGATGACACCCGGCGACATCGCGCTGCCGGGCTGGATCATCTGCACCACCGCGACCGTCATGATCCCGATCTGCACCACCATCCGGCCCCATTTGGTGATCGCCGTGATGATCCCCGCCCGCTGCGACGCCACGGTGAGATGCTGGCGCGACTCCTCGGTGCCAGAGTGCCACCGGCGCACGATCGTTGGCGTCATGCCCATGGACTCGACGACTTCGGCATTGCGCACGGCGACATGGGCCAGCTTCGCCGACGGACCGCCGGCCTTCATGGCCATCGCCAACGGTTCCTTGGACCAACGGTCGTTGATCAGCGCCAGCGCGAACAGGAAGACCGCGCCGATCAGGGCGACGACGCCGACATAGAAGTTCAGCAGGAACAGGACGGCGACGAATAACGGGATCCAGGGTATGTCGAGAACGTTGAAGATCGCCTGGCTGGTCAGGAAGGTCTTCACCGTCTCGAAATCATTCAGCGTCTTGGCCGACCGGGCGGTTCCGCGCCGCATGGACCGGGCGATCGACATGTCCAGAAGTCGGGCCGAGAGCCTGCGATCGAGGAAATTCCCGACCTCGATCAATGTGTAGGACCGGGCGATATCGACGCCCGCCTGCACGCCAAACGCCAACACCGCCATCGCGAACAACATGCCGAGGGTAGCCATGCTGTAACTGGTCAGCACCTTGTCGAACACCGAGAACATGTAGATCGGCAAGGTCAGGATCATGGTGTTGACCACGAAACTGAAGACGAAGATGGCCACGAAGGCGCCCCGGCAAGACGCGAACGCCTCGCTGAGAGCTTCCTTGGTTGCCACGTGTTTCTGATCGGCGCTCATTCAGTTATCCGTTCTTCGGCCATTCCGGCCGGGTTCCGCAAGGGCCCGCGAGAGTTTGACCACCCGCCGGTGATCCGTTAAAGCGAGGCTCCTGCAGCCACTTCCAAGTGACCTCAATGTCAATGCAAGGCCAGCGCGCCACGCCGTTCAAGGTCTTCGTCGGATATGACACGCGCGAGGACATCGCCTTTCAAGTCTGCCGCGCCTCCATGCTGCGCCAAACGGAGCGCCCGCTCCATATTGAACCGATCGTGCAGGAAAAGCTGCGGTCCCAGGGTCTCTACTGGCGGGATCGTGACCCGCTGGCATCGACGGAGTTCACATACACGCGGTTTCTTACACCCTACCTCGCCGGCTATCAAGGATGGGCACTGTTCTGCGACTGCGATTTTCTGTGGCTGAACGATGTGGCCCAACTGTTTGAGAACGCTGATCCTTCCAAGGCCGTCCTATGCGTGCACCACGACCATCGACCGGCCGAGGGCACCAAGATGGACGGCGCGGTGCAAACCAGCTATCCGCGCAAGAACTGGTCGAGCCTGATGCTGCTCAACTGCGGCCACCCCGCGACCCGTCGGTTGACGCCGGAAGTGGTCAACACCGAATCGGGTGCCTACCTGCACCGCCTGCAGTGGACCGACGACAGTGAGATCGGCGAAATCGCCTCGAGCTGGAACTGGCTGGAGGGCAGCATGCCCAAGCCTGACACCGGCACGCCCGATGCGGTCCATTACACCCGCGGCGGGCCGTGGTTCGAGAACTGGCAGGACGTCGAGTATGCCGACCTCTGGATCGCCGAACGCGATCGTTACCTGCAAAGCCAAGCGGCGGAAGAGCCCGCCGCGAACGGTTCGTAGTCCCCCTCCCTGAACGCCGGAGTGCACCCATGAAAAAGGCCCTCATCATCGGCGGCGGTTTCGCCGGCTGCGCAGCCGCACACCAGATGTCGCTGATCGGCGGCGGATGGGAGATCGACCTCGTCGAGCGCGCGCCATTCCTCGGCGGCGGCGTGAAGACCCATTGGCGTGGCGGCCATCCGTTCACGTTCGGGCCGCGCCACTTCCTCACGCCGATGCCGGAACTGTTCGACTACCTGAACGCTATCGTGCCGATGCGCAAACTCGACCACGAGTTCATCACCTATATCGAGGCCGACCGGAACTACTACACCTTCCCGATCCACAAGGACGACATCCCGCGCATGCCGGAGCGCGAGGACATCGAGAAGGAAATCGCCGAGGCGCAGGAGATCAAGGGCTGGAACAACGCCAAGAACTTCGAGGAGTACTGGATCTCGTCGATCGGCAAGACCCTGTACGGCAAGATGGTCGACAAGTACTCCCGCAAGATGTGGCAGGTCGAGAGCAACGCGATGCTCGACGACTTCGGCTGGTCCCCGAAGGGTGTGGCGATCAAGGAAGGCCCACGCGAGGGATGGGATACCGCTATCAGCGCCTATCCTCTGGCGCCGGACGGCTACGACCACTACTTCGACGTCGCCACAGCTGACGTAAACGTCAAGCTGAGGACCGAGATCGAAGCGTTCGACATCCCGATGAAGCGGGTCCAGATCGCCGGCGAATGGCACAGCTACGACCTGATCATCAACACCGTCTCGCCGGACATGCTGCTGAACTACGCCTATGGCGAGCTGCCCTATGTCGGGCGCGAGTTCATGACGATCGTCCTGCCGGTCGAGCACGCCTTCCCGGACAAGGTCTACTTCACCTACTACGCCGGGGACGAGCCCTACACCCGGATCGTCGAGTACAAGAAGTTCACCCAGCACAAGGCGCCATCGACCCTGCTCGGCATCGAGATCCCGAGCCACAAGAACAAGCTGTACCCGCTGCCGATCAAGGAGCATATCCGAAACGCCTATCGCTATTTCGACGACCTGCCGAAGGGCGTCGTGTCGATGGGCCGGGCCGGCAGCTACAAGTACATCGATATCGACGACATCATCTGGCAGGCGATGAAGATGGCCGAGCAGGTGCGGGACGGCGACCTGGACCACCCGGTGCCGGTCTACGGCGCCGACCAGTCGGCCCCGAACCTTCTGACCAAGACCATGGTCGACGAGGGCGTGGTCCCGGACGGGGTGGGCTGAGGCGCCGTCAGGACGCGGCCCCATCCCGCTCCAGCCTGTCCGCTAGCTCCTGGAGCGCTACCTCCCAGCGGTCGGGCAGCGGCGCCCAGGAGAACCGGACCTCCGGTAGCCAGAACGACTGTGTCCCGCGGTGCGGGTATCGGAAATCATCCTGCAGGCCGCGCAGCGGCACATAGGCCCGGCGGCCGACACCATGGGCAACCGCCACCGTCGAATTGGCCACCGAGACGACGGCGTCCAGGGCCTGCACCTGGGCCGCCAGGGCGCCGATGTCGTCGACCGTGTCGACCTTGGGATCGGCGAACAGCTTCTTGCCGAACCGCTCGGAGACGGTGCGGAAATCCTGCGGCTCGGGATTGTACTGGAGAGAGACGAATGCCGTGTCCGCGAGCGCGAAGATCGGCCCCCACTGCGCCAACGGTGCCTCGAAGGACCGCATGCGGGCGGCGGGCTTGACGCTGCGCCAGGCGAGGCCGATCGTCCGCTTGCCCTCGAAGGCGCGCGCGTAACGGGTGCGAAACGCCGCCACCAGATCGGGGTTTGTCCGGAGATACCCTGGCCGCGGCGGTTCGACCGCGGACAACGCCGTCAGGTCACCGAGCGGAAGCTGCAAATCCGCCTCACGCATCGCCGTCTCGGTATCGGGCGCCCAGCGAGCCACCACGTCGATCCAAGGAAAGCTCCGCTTCAGCGTCGGCACCAGCTTGCCCGACACTTCCAGCACCACGGAGCCGACCCGGTCGCGAATGGTCTCCAGGTATTGCGCGAACCAGATCTCGTCCCCGATCCCCTGCTCGCCCCAGATCGCAACCCGGGCACCCGGCGCCGGTGACAGATCCCACAGCGGCTGAGGCAGCGACGTCTCCGGAAAGAGACGGCGGGCCGACGAGAACTCCTCCATCTGATGGCGGTAATGGAACTCCGCCAGCCCCAAGTCGCGGTCACCGTCCTGCAGCTGAAGGCCGGAGCGGTTGTAGCGATAGGCGGCGTTGGCCGGATCCCGCTCGATCGCCGCATCGAACCGCCGCAACGCGGTCTCGGAGCGCCCGGCGTAACGGGCCAGGAGCCCGCCATTGAACTGCGCATCGACATGATCGGGGCGCAGAACCAGCGTATGTCGGATCCACCGTTCCGCCGCCTCGAACTCGAGGCTGTACTGCTCGGCCGACGCGAGGTTCAGGCTGGCGGTCTCGTCCACCGGCGCCACCACCAGGGCCCGGCGCAGGATCGACCGCGCCTCGTCGCCTCGACGCAGCGCCACCAGAGCCGCGGCGCGGTTCTTAGTCAGGCGACCATGGGGCTCCGGCGCCAGGACCAGTGCCCGCTCGATGAGCCGCAAGGCCGCCTCGGTCTGCTTGAGCTGGAGCTCGGCGCGGCTGAGCGACGCCATGGCGTCGCCGTAGTCGGGCGCGAGGAGGCAGGCGCGCCGCAGGGCCCCGCGCGAGCGCTCGGAATTGCCGGCCGCGTGCAGCAGCACACCCTGTCGGAACCAGAGTCTCGCGCTTTTCGGCTGATCGCGGACCAGGCGCGTCGCCGGACCGATCGCGGACGCGATCTGGTTGGTCGCCAGCAGGGCCTCGGCCTGCAGATCCGCGATCATCGGATCGTCCGACGGATCGACATCCCGCGCCAGGGCCAGCATCGACAGCGCCCGGTCCCAATCCTGGTTCGCGGCCGCGTGCGCCAAACCGGAGCGCAGGACCGCCGGGTTATCGGGATTGAGGAGTGCTGCGGCCGGCCGTCCGACGGCGGGCACGCAGGCGTGCTCCGACAGGAGGCGCCAACCCGTCGGATCCGCCGGCTCGATCAACAGCGTGCGCTTCAGGTACCGGCGGGCGAGGTCCGGGAGCGCGGCGTGGGTCGCGACAACGGAAAGATTTCGGCTGACGCGGGCATCGTCCGGCGTCAGCGCGCCCGTCCGCTCCAACAGTATGCGTGTCACGGACGGATCCCCGGCCTCCGGCCCCTCGACCATGGTCATCCCGAGCAGATTGACGTACCCGACGGGCCGTGACGGGCTCACGATCGCCGCGGCCATCAGGCAGCGCCGGGCCAAGCTGGCATCGCCATCCCGCCGCGCCAGCCCGGCGCGGGTGACGAACTGCTGCGAGATCTCGGTATCTGGCGAAACCTGCGTCATGGGCACCGCCGCCGCGTCAGGCTCCGACCCCGAGACGTGCCGAGCCCTGGCCGCCGGAGAGCGACACCCAGCCACCGTTCTCCATGCTCTCGTAAAGCGCATGCACGAGCCGCAACGACGTCATCGCCTCATCGACATCGATCGGTGGCCGTTTGCCCTCGTCGAGCGCCATCAACGTGTCACGCATAAGCGGACCGTGGCCGAGACCATAGCTCGACGGCACCTGCTGACTGTGCCGCTCTCTCACGCCCTCGTCCTCCGGGGTCGGCTCGACCGGCCGCCAGAGTTCCACGAGATTGAGCGCGCCGCCGCCGATCTTGGCCAGCGCGTTCTCGCCGACCAGATGAAGGGAGGCCTCGAAATCGAGATCCCGTGCCGAGGTCGTGGCCTCGATCGTGCCGAGCGCGCCGGACTCGAACTTGACGATGGCGACGGCGGTGTCCTCGGCCTCCAGCTTGTTGAGCGCCTGGGTGCCGGCGGCGCAGACGCTATCGATCGGCCCCCCGAGCCACTGCAACGCGTCGAGGTGGTGGATAGCCTGCTGCGCCAGGACGCCGCCATCCATCGCCCAACGGCCGTGCCACGGGTCGTCGTAGTAGTCCTGGTAGCGGCACCAGTGCACCCGAACGCCGGCGGTGACCAGCTTTCCGAGCCGTCCGCTCTCGACCATCGAGCGCACGAACCGCATGGCCGGGTTGTACCGGTTCTGCTTGATGACGGCGCACATCACCCCGGCCGCGGCGGCTTCGTCGCGCATGGCGATCGCATCGTCGAGTCGAAGTGCCACCGGCTTCTCGACGAGAACGTTGAGGCCCTGGGCGATCAGGGCCCGGGCGTCGCGGGCGTGATGTCCGGACTCGGTCATGACGCAGACGAGATCCGGCTTCTCGGCCACCAGGGCCTCGATCGAAGCCACGGCCCGGCCACCGGTCGCCTGCACGAAGCTCTGTGCCTTGGCGAGATCCAGGTCGGCGGCTACGACCACCTCCGCGATATCGGTCAGTTCCGCGCCCAGGACTTCGCGATAGCGGGCGGAAACCCGGCCGCACCCGAGCACACCGATCCTGAATCGTCGTCCCATGGCAAACTCCCTGTCAGTCTGGTTGCATGTCGGTTCCGCGCATCGGCACCCGCACGATCCGCATCAGGCCGGGGTGGCGCGGTCGGCGGACGTCAGGAATCCCGCTCGACCAGCTCGATCAGCGTCTCGTTGATCCGGCCCAACGGCCCCGTCCATGGCTCGACCGGCGTCCGGAAGAACAGTCGAAGGCTCGGCTGCCACGGCACGAAGTCTGTTCCGAAACTCTGCCAGATCGCCAGGTCCCAGGCCGTTCGGTTGACCAGGGTGGGGCATCCGACGGCCCCGCTCATCCAGGCGAGCGACAACAGCGGCGTGACCGCGTAATCGATGGTCTTCAGGATCGCGAAGATGTCGTCCAGGTCGTTCGTCAGGTCGACCCCATCCAGCGGGTCGAAATCGAAGCCGTGTTTGTCCGCGGCCTGTCGCCAGATCTCGATCTCTTCGTCATCGGTCGCGTATTGCAGGTTGACGACGACGGTGCCCCGCGGAATGACGCCCGCCAGCTCCTCGACCTCGAGATACTGCAAGTTGCGCTGACGGTTGCGGATCCGGCTGCGCCAGGACACACCGATGCATTTCTTTCCCGCATGGGTCTCGGAGAAATAGCGCCGCCATTTCTCGACCAGCGTGGGCTCCGGGATCAGATACCCGTCATTGCGGACCGGCAGGCGCGCCCGCTGCTCCGCGGGAACCGTCTTGATATAGGCTTTGGTGTCGACCGAGTAATAGTAGGGGATGTGGCCGATCGGGATCTTGTGGGTGATCTTCGGGTCCTTTGTCGCCGGATCGCCTTTGTGACTCCGTTTGACGAATTTGGTATCCGGAAAGCTCCGCTCGAAGATCGGAATCATCCGGGCGTCGCAATCCACCGTCAGCGATTGGACATCCTTGCGGGCCATGGGAATGTACCAGGAGAACATGACCTCGTCGCCCAGACCCTGCTCCATATAGGTGAGCAGATGGGCTCCGGGATGCGTGACCGGTCCGTCCCAGATCTTCTGTTTGAAGTTTCGCTTCGGCGACGGGAAGTTCTTGGTCGCCCAGCGGTGCATGTACCCCTTGAAGCCGGCATCCAATTCACCGAGGCAGAGAAAGATCATGCCGACGTTGAACTGGGCCGCCGCCTTCTCGAACGGTTCGTCCGTCAACGCGATCGCCCGCAGCGAGGCGCGGATCGAGTCGCCATATCGCCTGCGCGCGCGGTAATAGACGCCGAGGTTCAGGTACAGGACGTCCTGGCCAAAGCCCACATGCAGGCCGCGCTCGGCGTAGAAGATCGCGTTGTCCACGTCCTCGACCGCGATGTAGGTCAACGACAGGCCGTTCATCCCCTTCGCGTAGGCCGGATTCAGGCAAAGCGCGCGCCGGATGTTACGGATGGCCTCCTCGGTCCGATCCTGGCCGGAATAGGCGAGCCCACGGTTGTAATGAAGGATGGGGATCTCGGGAAACCGCTCGATCGCGCCGTCCCAGAGCCGATCCGAGTCATCGTAGAGCTCGAACTCGTTCAACAGCTTGATGCACTCGTCCCAGACGGTCGGCTTGTCCGGATAGTCCTCGA
>JGI12316J15310_10000159_pt36 | contig 32336 bp, 24 predicted proteins | sample MarCyaLeptolynsp_FD_15310 | JGI IMG/M metagenome (IMG submission 15310)
CGCGGACGACGACGACGACGACGACGACGACGACTCGAGCTCCGACGGTCCATCCGAGCCCGTGTGCGGCAACCGCATGGTCGAAGGCGATGAGGCCTGCGACGACGGCAACGAGGTCGACCACGACGGCTGCACCAACGCATGCCAAGACTCCGGGTCGCAGGCATGGTCGTTGTCGCTGGGAAACAACCCCGGTGTCTTCGAGACGCTCCGAGGCGTCGCGTATCACTCCGGCGAAGACTCGTACTTCGCAGCCGGGTTCGTCTACGACGATGGCTCGGGATACGACGCCCTGCAGGTCGAGATCAGCGACCCCGGCAATGCCGACTACAACATGCCCGTCGCTCTGTCCGGGAATCAGTTCGCCGCCTCGGTTGCGGTGGACCCAGACGGCGCCCTCCTCGTCGCCGGCACCGACGGAAACGCGATGCGGGTGGAGCGATTCGACACCGCGTGGCAGTTCGAAGACGGCTGGACGTTCGCGGGCTTCGGGTCTGGGGACGGAGTTGGCTCATCGGTCGCAGTCGCCCCCGACGGCACGGCGCTCGCCGTCGGCTCGATCAATCAGGACGAGACCGCGGCGCACGTCCGGTCGTTTGCGGACAACGGCCAACCCAACGGCGAGAACACAGTCTCCACGACCGAGTACGAGTACTTCCGCAGCGTGGCCTGGTCGGACCAGACCAACCTGTTCTACGTCTCGTACAACTCCAACGGTGGTCAAGACCGCGTGATCGCGTTCGATTCGACGGCTGCGGAAGTCGCCTCGTTCGGCGTCACCGCGGGATCGACCGAGACCACGTTGCGTGGGCTCGCGGTCGGCGAGGACGCCATCTACGTCGTCGGCTACTGGGACGACAATCCCGATAGCGATGGGCTCGACACCGGTTTTGTCGACGCCTACGCCTTCGACGGCACGTTCCAATGGCGCTTCGAGAGTGCCGGCGCCGAAGGTCTCGATGCGTTTTTCTTGGACGTCGCCGTGGATGATGAGGGCAGCGTCGTCGTCGTCGGTTTTCAGGACGCGATGGGGGCGCAGGGGCAGATCCTCGCCCAACCCGTCGCCCACAAGCTCGATCCCGAGGACGGGACCGAGCGATGGAGCACCGTGGTGGAGACGGAGGCCGGTGACGTCGGCTCCCTCCAAGGCGTGACCATCGGTCCGGGCAACCTCATCGTCGCCGTGGGGTCCTCGGGTCCCGCCGATGCCGAGTCAGGACCCGCAGTGTTCGCGATCAATCCTTGATCTGCGCCTCGTCCGGCGCCGCAAAACGGACGCGGGTCCGGCCAAATGCGGCCATGACTCCGCCACCGATCAGAATCGGCAGACCGCCGAGCATGGTGAACCCTCCGACGCGTCGCAACGTGCGGTCGTCGTCGGCGAGCGTCAGCGTCACCGCTCCACCGACGACGGCTGCGACCCCGACCCCAACGAGCGTCCACCCGGCGATCGTCAACGGACGGAATCCCGGACGTACGACGATGTCGACCGCCTCGGGCTTGTCGGCGAGGAGAAAGGACAGCGACGGCGACATGCGCGGCCCTGCGAGCACGAAAGCGTCGCCCGCCGCTCCGTCGACCACCCGATCGCAAGGCGCCGCACATTCGGTGGTCTCTGGAGCGTTGCCGGCGCCCTGGCGCCGCAGCTCCACCGCGGCTGGACCACGCACCTCGATGTGCACGAACGGTCGGCCGGGTGCTCGCTCGGGCGCAGGTGGGCCCGCGATCGCGAGCGCAGCGGCGGTGAGGAGCGCGGTCACGAGCCGGCATCGTACCCCGGGCGACCACGAGTCCGGGTGGCCTGCTACGCTCCGCGACGATGGTCGAGCCCAGCAAGGATGGTCGAGCCCAGGACCGCAGCCGTGAGCTGCTCGCGCGTGCCAGCAAGCTGATCCCCGGTGGGGTCAACAGCCCGGTACGGGCCTTTGCCTCGGTGGGTGGCGACCCCCCGTTCATCAACAAGGCCGAGGGCGCCTACCTCTACACCGAGGATGGGGCGAAGCTGATCGACTACGTGGGCACGTGGGGCCCCGCGCTGCTGGGACACGCCCATCCAGAGGTGGTCGAGGCGGTCGTGAGCGCGGCCCGCAACGGGCTGAGCTTTGGCGCCGCGAGTGCCGCCGAGGTCGAGTTCGCCGAGCGCGTCTGCTCGATGGTGCCGTCGATGAAGGACGGCATGGTGCGGATGGTCAACTCCGGGACCGAGGCGACGATGAGCGCGCTTCGGCTCGCGCGCGGCTTCACCGGGCGCGCCAAGATCGTCAAGATGGACGGCGGCTACCACGGCCACGCGGACGTGCTCCTCGTCGCCGCCGGCTCCGGCGCTGCGACGCTCGGCATTCCCGGCTCGGCGGGCGTCCCCGACAGTGTCGTCGCCGACACGCTCCTGCTGCCGTTCAACGACATCGAAGCGCTCGAGGCGATGTGCGCCAAGCAGGGCGACGAGCTCGCCGCGATCATCGTGGAGCCCGTCGCCGGCAACATGGGCTGCGTCCCGCCGGACCCCGGCTACCTGTCCCGCCTGCGCGAGCTGACCCAAAAGCACGGCATCGTGCTGATCTTCGACGAGGTGATGACGGGCTTTCGGGTTGCCAAGGGCGGTGCCCAGGAGCGCTACGGCGTTACGCCCGACCTCACCTGCCTCGGCAAGATCGTGGGCGGAGGCATGCCGGTTGGGGCCTACGGTGGCCGGCGCGACATCATGGAGAAGATCGCGCCGTCGGGGCCCGTGTACCAGGCGGGCACGCTCTCCGGTAACCCGCTCGGGGTCGCGGCGGGACTGGCCACGCTCGAGCTCATCGAGCGCGATCCTCCTTACGATCGACTCGAGCAAACCTCGGCCAAGCTGTTCGACGGTCTCGCCGAGCGCGCGAACAAGGCCGGGCTGGCGTTCACGGGCAACCGCGTGGGCCCCATGTTCACCGGCTTTTTCCGGGACGGTCAGGTGCGCAACTACGACGATGCCAAGGGCAGCGACACCGCGCGCTTCGGTCGCTTTCACCAAGAGATGCTCGCGCGCGGCGTATACCTCGCACCGTCCCAGTTCGAGGCGGCGTTCGTCTCCACCGCGCACGACGATGCGCTCGTCGACGCCACCCTGGCCGCGGCGGACGAGGCATTCGCGGCCGTCGCTGCGGGTTGATCACCGCGATGGCCGATTCCGACGACAGCGAGAGCGAACGCGCACCGGTCAAGAAGGCCGCGTGGGTACGCGGCGCCGAGGCGTCGTCGATCGGGATCGAGCTGGCGATCAGCGTCTCCGTGCCGATGGTCGCGGCCTATTACCTCGAACGTCACGTCACGCACTGGTCGCCGTGGACCACGTTGATCGGGGTGTTCCTCGGCCTCGGGGTCGCGGCCACCGCGATCCGACGCGTCGCGCGGCAGTACCAGGCGCAGCTGCGAGCGAGTGCCGACGCCGACGAAGAGAAGTCCAAATCGGACTGATCTTCGTGGGCATCTTTCGCCGCTCAGGAAGGTTGCCGCCGACGAGGACAGCGGCTCTGCAACCCCGAGCGCTATCTCACCCGAGAGGGCTTGTGGACCCTACTCGCCGGCATGCTACTCGGTGGTGAACGCCGACTGCCGGGACCGTCATCAGGCAAGTGCAACGGCCGTTGCAACGACGCCCCGACCCTGAAACACCCCACCTCGAAACGACCCGATCATGAGCAACGCTCCGGCCTTCATTCGACGCACCGCGGTCTGGACTGCGGCCCTCGTCGCGATCGCCAGCGGGATCTCGTGGTGGGCTTTCGGACAAGACATCGCACTGGGCATCGCGCTCGGGGCGCTCGTAGGCTTCGCCAACCTTTTGGTGCTCTCGCGGAGCCTCTCCAAGGTGCTCGAGAACCCCGAACAGCATCGACCGGCCGCCGGCAAGAAATGGGTCTTACCGGCCGTATTGCTGCTCAAATGGCCGTTTCTGCTGCTTGCCCTGGGTTTGATCCTTTGGTACATGCCCGCCCGACCCGAGGGGGTCGCCGCCGGTGTTGCCCTCTCGCTTCTCGCCGCATCCATCGCTGCGATGCGCGGCACCAAAGGGACCTCCGCCGACAACACCGGGAGCACTTCGTAGACCATGGGCGAACACGACACCTGGTACACGCTGCTGCCGTTTTGGCACGACCTCGAAGCGACGTTCGAGGAAGGCCTGCGGCGTGACTGGCAGGCGCTGGCGTTCCAAGAGACGCACTTCACACTGGTGCACGTCTTCGGCGCGCTGATCTCGGTCACGCTGATCTTGGTCGCCACGCTTCGCTACCGCGCAGCCCTCCAGTCGGACGCAACCCGTAAAGGCCTGCTGCCCTCGCCTCGCTTCACGCTCTCCGCGATGATCGACGGCTTCGTGGGCGCGGTCTACAAGCTCTGCGTCGACGTGATGGGCGAGAAGGACGCCAAGAAGGCCCTTCCCTGGTGCGGCGCGCTCGGCCTGTTCATCTTTGGGATGAACATCCAGGCCCTCATCCCCGGCTTCCTACCGGCGACCGACACCCTCAAGACGAACCTCGCGCTCTCGCTCATCGTCTTCCTCGGGTACAACGGGGTCGGCATCTACCGAACCGGTTTCGGCTACATCCACCACTTCATCGGCCCGAAGATCGGCGGCTTCTACTGGCTTGCACCGCTCTTCATCCCGCTGGAGATCGCGACCCACATCGCGCGTCCCGTTTCGCTGGCGCTGCGACTGCTCGGCAACATGCTCGCCGACCACAAGGTCGTCGGCGCCATGGCCGGCCTCATCGCCCTCGGCCTGCCCGTGCCCTTCCTGCTGCTCGGCACGCTGGTCGTCATCATTCAGACTCTCATCTTCACGCTGCTCACCATCGTCTACATCGGCATGGCGATCGAAGAGCACCACTGATACCCGCCACAAGATTTCCCAAAAGGACGACAATCATGAAGCGCCTCAGCACGTTCCTCATTTTCGCGTTTGCATTCCTCGCCCCCGCTCTCGCCATGGCCGCTCCGGCCGCTGGTGGTGCCTCGGCCGGCCCCTCGGCCCCCGGCGCCGTCGTGGCGCTCGCCATGGGCATTGGCGTCGGCATCGCCGCCATGGGCTGCGGAATGGGTCAGGGTCGCGCCGCTGCTGCTGCCCTCGAGGGCATCTGCCGCAACCCGAACTCGGCCGAGAAGGTCAACACGCCGATGCTCCTCGGCCTCGCCTTCATCGAGTCGCTGACCATTTTCACCCTGGTCATCGCCTTCCTGCTCCTCGGCAAGGTCGCCTAGCCCTCGGGCTCCGCACGAGGCGGATCAGACTCGGAGCCGACCGGCGCCGTATCTCCCTCATCGGGAGAGGACGGAGGCTGGTCGGCTCTTTGTTTTTTGCGCGTCTGCGCGAGCTCGTCCATGCGGCGGATCGCTCGCTCCGAGGTTGAGCCCGCCCTCTCGAGATCCGCCCGAGCGGCGTCGATCCAGCCATCCACCGAGTGACGCGCCGCGTATACGGCGATGTCCCCCGGAACCTTTCGCCCCGCGCGCTCGAGCTCGTGGAGCGCCCGAGCAAAGACCAGCTTGGCCTCGCCGACGTGCAGTGGGTCGACACGTGGTGCTTCACGCGCGTATCCCTCGAGGACGGGCACGATCGTCTTCGTCGCCTCTTCGAGCCGTCCCAGCCCGACCAGCGCGCGCGCGTGGCCGAGCTTGAAGTAGCGCGCGAACACGTGGTCGGGACCCGCGACCCGGTCCAGGATCGGTGCTTGGCGCACGAAGGTCTCGTCCGCCTTCTCGTAGTCGCCAGTCTCGACGTAGACCAGCGCGAGGTTGCCCATCGCCACCACGATCGCCGGGGTTTCGAGGCCAGCCTCGAGTTGACTCTTCACCACCCGCTCGAACACCTGCGCGGCCTTGTCGTACTGCTCGAGCCCCTCGTACGCCGCGGCGAGACCGATCAGCAGCGTCCCCTGACGCTCTTCGGTGATCAGCGCTTCCTCGGAGATCGCCCGGGCGAGCTCAAAGTGCTCGATCGCCTCCTTGAACCGGCCCATCCCCTGTAGCGCGGTGCCGATGTTCTCGTGCGCGGTGGCGGTTCGTGGATGCCGCTCGCCGTAGGCTTCGGACAGCAGGGCTCGCGCTTCCTTGAAGTGGTGGAGCGCGTTCTCGTAGTCGGCCATCAGGTGATAGGCCGCGCCCATGCCGAGGTGGATCGAGGCGAGGTTGCCGTCCTGTCCGCCCGGCGTCGCTTCGTGCACGACCAACGCCTGCTGAAACAGCTCGATGGACTTCTGCGCCCGCCCCTCGGCACCATAGGCGGCACCATCGTTTGCGAGGAGGCGAGAGCGCTGCAGCGGTGTCGCCCCCACCCGATCCGCGATCGCCATCGCACGACGGGCCGCCCGGTGGGCTCGAGCCGGCTCTCCCTGCAGCACGCCGAGCTGAAAGACCAGCTCGAGATGCATCGTCAGTCGCTTGTCGTCGAGGCCCTCCGCCTCAGCCGCGTCGAGTGCGGCAAGCAGCAAGTCCTCAGCCGCGGCCCCGCTCTCGGCAACCAGCGCGGATGTGCTGTGCCGGGCGTCGACCAGCAGCGGCCCGTACCCCGTGAGCTCCGCCGCAAGCAAGACTTCGGTCATGTAGACCAATGCGACCTGATACTTGCCGGCGCTCATCAGCGCGTCGGCTCGCGCCAGGCGCTCGTAGATCGCCTCGACGTCGGCCTGCTCCTCGGGTTCGAGCGGTCGAATCGTCTGCTCGAGGGCCTCCGTGTCCGCGCAGTCCTCCACCGGCGACAGCTTGGTCACCGCTTCCGTGGCCCGCTCCACCACCGTGGCGTCGGCTTCGATGAAGGTATCGGTCAACGCGCGCACCTCCCCCAGCCGTCGGCGAAGGCAGCGGGTCCGAAGATCGAGCAGCGCGGTCGACTGCTCGCCGCGAATGTGGGTCGCGGCGCAGGAGTCCTGGTACATCGCGAGCCAGTCGGTCGACCACTGGTCGAGCGACTTGGTCACCGCATCCGAGACGTACTCGGCGAACGGCCGCGGATCGGCCTGAATCGCGCCGACGACTTCTGCCCGTCGGCCTTCGTCCCAGACGCCGCGCAACAGCTCGCCGCCGCCGTCACAGGTCGGACCGGAGTTGTCGGCGCGCGCGAACCCGTAGCCGGCGGCCGCGACCAACGCGAGCGCGCCAAAGCCCAATACCGCCCGACGGGCAGGCCGAGCTGGGTCGCTGTCGAGCTCGTCCAGCAGCTCGTCCAGGGCGGGATGGCGCTCGTCCGGATCGTTCTTGAGCCCACGCTCGAGCAGCTTGCGAATACGGAGCGGAACCTGCTTGCCTGCCGGAGGCGGCGAGACCTTTCCGATCATCACCGCGTGGTTGAGCTCGCGCGACGTGTCGCCGGCAAACGGGCGCTCGCCGTACAGCGCGTACCAGGCGGTCGCCGCGAACGCGAACTGGTCCGAGCGAGCGTCGGCCCCTTCCCCGGCCAGCTGCTCGGCGGCCATGTAGCCCGGCGTGCCCATCACCATGCCGTACTGCGTGATGGGCACGATGAGCCGGCCGGAGGTGGTCATCAGGTCCTTGACCACGCGCGGCTCGACATCCGGCTCGCGAATACCTTCGTCGATGCTCTCGCCCGACCGGCTGTCCCCCGAACGCGGAGGTCGAGCGAGGCCGAAGTCGACCACGCGAACCTCCCCGTCCTCGCCAACCAGCACGTTGCGCGGCTTGAAGTCGAGATGGACGAGGCCCGCCGCGTGCGCTGCCGCCAGCCCCCGACCAGCCCGCACGAGCACCCGAACGATCTCCTGCCACGACCGCGAAGCGGACTCGAGCCACTCCTCGAGCGTCTCGCCGCGCACGTACTCCATCGCCATGTACACGCGCTGCTCCACCACACCGACGTCGTAGACGTGCACGACGTTGACGTGCGCCAACTGGGCCATCGCCTGCGCCTCACGCAGGAGTCGATCGCTGGCCGCCGCGTCCCCCTCGGGGCCGCCGGGGCGCATCACCTTGAGGGCGACCTGCCGGTTGAGCTCGGGGTCGTAGGCGACGTAGACGACCGACATCCCGCCCGCGGCGAGCTGCCGAAGAATGACGTAGCGCCCCAGGCTCTGACCCGGGCGAACGCGCGGAGCCTTCAGCTCGGGCTCGAACTCGGCGAGCTGCTCGGCCTCTGGAATCGGGCGGGTGTCCGCAGCGACGTCGGCACCCGAGTCCTCCAGGTCCTCCAGGTCCTCCAGGCTACCCGGGCCCGTGGACGCGCTCGAGTGCTCTTCCCCCATTCGTCACGCCCTTGCGAGCGCGACGGCAGCATACCGCGACCCACGCGTTTCCAAGCATGATCCGGCGTAAGCAGGTGTCCTACTCGGCGCAAGCGGGGCGCAGAGCTCAGAACTTCGAGCTTACGGTGAGCATCAGCAACCGATCGTTGCTGTCGCGAAGGCGGCCACTGAGCGTGCGAACGAAGCGCCACAACAACTCGTAGGCGAGCTCGCGGTCGACGAACATCAAGTCGCGAAGGTCGTCCTTCGGAAGCTTGAGCAGGCGCGAATCCTCGTGGGCAATCGCGTCCGCTGAGCGCGGCACGTCGTCGTCCACGATCGACATCTCGCCGAAGTACATCCCTGGCTTGAGGATCGCGAGCGCCTCCTCGCCCATACCCGAGACCGATCGGCTGATCCGAATCGACCCGGCCATGATGAGGTACAGCCCATCGCCCTCGTCGCCGTGCTTGAACACGGGCATGTTGCGCTTGTAGTGGATCTCCTGCACCAGGGCGGCGATGCGCTCCAGGTGCAAGGGCAACAGCCCATCGAAGAGGCTGATGTGCTTGAGCGCCTTGATCAGCGAGCGCGTGTAGTCCTCGCCGCCGAGCTCGATCTCGCCCGAGACGACGCCGTTGTCGGCCTTGTCCTCCGACGCCTCGTCGCTCTCACCGTCGTCGACGATGCCGAGCTCTTCTAGACCTGCGTTGCCCAAGTCGGGCTCAGCCTACCCCATGATCTGAGCGTGCGCCCGAAACGTGAGCAAACCTGGTCACGGCCGCAGGGATTGGTAAAGGCGCTCACTGCCGCTCGGGGGAGCGGTACGGGTCGAAGCGCTGGCGGCTACGTCGGCGGGCGTTGAGACGCTCGAGCTCGGCGGGCGAGAATGCGTGCTCGGACCCAGACGGGGCAACCTTCGAGATGAAGGCCTCGATCCGTCGACGGGCTCGTTCCCCGGCGGCTCGGCGACGCGCGTCGGCATCGAGACCCGCGCGGTCCGGTACCGCTTCAACGGGCAACGTCGCAGACACTGCTCCCATCGACACGCCGCCCGACGGCGGCGTTGGCTCGTCTCGATCCTCTTCCTCGGCCTCGTCCCAGAGCTCGAACAGCATCACGCGGCGTTCGGCGAAGGTGTGAGTCTCGTCGCTCCAGACCGCGATCAGATGCTGCGGCAACCGAACCAGCGCTTGCTGAAGACGTTGCTTGGTCGCACTGCGAGCCAGGCGTTCCCGAAGATCTTCCGTCTGTTGAAGGAACGCACGCTTGGCCGAGATGCGACCGCTCCGGGCGACCATGTCGGCCAGCCCCGGAATCGCGGCCCGCACCCCGACCTTGAACAGGATCGTCGGCGCGCCGTACGGTCCCCAGTCGATCGGCGCGTTGCCGGTCTCGTCGCCAAAGCGCGGCACGGGTGACGCCGGTCCACGAAACAAACTCGCGACGGTTCCGTCGTCGTCCGGCGTCAGGTTCGTTTTGATCGAGCCGCGGGCAAGGTTGCGAAACGTGACCTCGCCGTCCGGATGGATCGTCGCCTCAAACCCTGCCTCTCGATCGCGATGGCGAAAACCGCCGCTCGGCGTTCGCCGAAGCTGCAGACCATCGGGACCCTTGGGCGCCTCCACGCCCAAACGGCGTGGGTCGGGGCGGGGCGCCGGCGCGGCCAATCCGACGACGAGCGGCAGAGCGAGCGCAAGGGCCGGCATGCTCCGATCGTAGCGGGGGCCGACGCCGAGAAGTCAACGCTAAGTGACCAACTCGCCGCCCTGGTAAACGGCGCTCACGAGGGGAGAACCTGCGTGATAGACGAGGTCGCGGTAGTCGGGCGTGTCGAGCACGAGCACGTCGGCGCTACGGCCCGGCACCAACGAGCCGACTTCGTCGTCGAGCCCGAGCGACGCGGCGGCATTGTGGGTCACGGCGCACACGGCTTCGGCAGGTGAGAGTCGATTGCCGTAGCATGCCAATCCGAGAATCATCCGAAGGTTCTCCAGCGCGCAGCTGCCCGGGTTGCAATCCGTTGCCACCGCAACCGGAACGCCCGCTTCGATCAGCTTGCGCCCGTCCGCATAGGGTTTGCCGAGCACCAGCGAAGTCCCGGGCAGCAGGGTCGCCACCACCCCGCCCTCGCGCAGCGCCGTACGCTCGTCGTCGTTGAGATGCAGCAGGTGATCCGCAGAGGCTGCCCCGAGCTCCGCCGCGAGCATCGCCCCGCCCGTGTGCCCGAACTCGTTGGCGTGGACCCTCAGCGGGAAGCCGAGCGCTTTGGCGGTGGTGAGCACACGCCGTGACTCCTCCGGCGTGAAGGCTCCGCGGTCGCAAAAGACGTCGACGTAGTCGGCGAGCTTGTTGTCGGCAACCGCGGGCAGGATGTCCTCGCAGATCGACTGCACGAACCGGGTACGGCCTTCTGCGCCCCCTGTCCGCGCTTCTTGGGGAATGGCGTGCGCGGCGAGGCAGGTCGTCTTGACGCGGAACCCGGCCGCACGGAGCCGTCTCGCAACGCGAAGCTGCCGAAGCTCGGTCTCGGTATCGAGGCCGTAGCCACTCTTGATCTCGAAGGTGGTCGTCCCCGCCCGCCGCATCCGCCGAACTCGTGTGACGGTCTGGGCGTACAGATCATCCTCTCGTGCGTCTCGAGTCTGACGAACGCTGGACAGAATGCCGCCGCCCTCTGCGAAGATCTCCTCGTAGTCCGCACCAGCCAGCCGCATCTCGAGCTCGGCGCGTCGGTCGCCGCCCCACACGACGTGGGTGTGTGGATCGACGAGTCCCGGCATGACCGTCTTGCCGCGGCAGTCGATGACCTCCGCATCGCGATGCGCCTCGGGAACCGCATCGTGCGGTCCGACCCAAGCGACGAGGCCATGCTCGTCCACCGCTACGCTGGCCTGCTCGACGATGCCAAGCGACTGCATCGCTTTGCCCGCACGCGGGCCGGACGGACCATCCAGAGTCAGCACCGCATCGGCACGCGAGAGAAGCTTTCGGCGGGTCACGGCGCGAAAGCGTACACGGTTTGGTTTTTTGGCACCGGACGCAATCGATCGTGCCGGGTCGCGACTCTACCGGTCCTGGTGCCTTGGGCACCGCGGAGCAAAGCCATGAATTTCGACCCTCTGAAGCGTCTGGTGACCTCTCTTGCGGGATTGGGCCTCGCCCTGGCCCCCGGCTGCGTCGTGGTGAGCGACGACGACTCCGGCGGCGATACCCAGGTCGGCGACGACGACGACGATGACGACGCCACCTCGGGTGACGACGACGACGACGACGACGACGATGACGACGATGACGACGATGACGACGACGCTACGTCCGACGATGACGACGATGACGACGATGACGATGACGACATGGCCGACTCCAGTGGCGACGGCGGTGAGCTGAGCCCCGAATGCACCGATCTGTGCAGCAACACCGAGACCGCAAACCAGGTCCAGGCCGACTGCGTCCCGGTGGTGCTCAGCGAAGAGGGCGGCTACCTCTTCACCGAGCCTTCCTGCATCGCGCTCGCGATGGCGTACGAAAACGGCGTCGCCACCAACGAGATGTGCGTGGCTTGTTACCTCGACGCCGCCGTCGAGGCCGGCCACTGCGTCACGGCCGAAAACACTTGCTTCTAGGGGCTACGGCTCAGTCGTCGAGCAGAGTCGTTCGACCGGGCACGCGCACACTGTGCGTCTTGGCGAACGACTTGGCCTCGTCGTAGCCGGCGTCGACGTGGCGAACCACGCCCATCCCCGGGTCGGTCACGAGCACGCGTCCGAGTCGCCGGGCGGCCCCTTCGGTACCGTCCGCAACGACCACCATGCCCGCATGCAGCGCGTAGCCCATGCCGACGCCCCCACCGTGGTGCACCGAGACCCAGCTCGCTCCCGCCGCCGTGTTGATCAGCGCGTTGAGGATCGGCCAGTCCGCGATCGCGTCCGAGCCGTCCTTCATCGCCTCGGTCTCACGGTTGGGTGACGCCACACTGCCGCAGTCGAGGTGGTCGCGACCGATCACGATCGGTCCGTCGAGCTCGCCGCTGGCGACCATCTCGTTGAACTTCAGACCGGCCTTCTCGCGCTCGCCATAGCCCAGCCAGCAGATGCGGCACGGCAGCCCCTGAAACTGGACGTGCTCGCCGGCCAGCTCGATCCAGCGACGCAGCGATTCCTTCTCGGGGAACAGCTCGAGGATCGCCTTGTCGGTCTTGCGAATGTCCTCGGGGTTGCCCGAAGTGGCCGCCCAGCGGAACGGTCCCTGCCCTTCGCAGAACAGCGGCCGGATGTACAAGGGGATGAAGCCCTTGATGTCGAACGCGTCCTCGACCCCGGCCTTCACCGCTTGCGCGCGAATGTTGTTGCCGTAGTCGAACACGATCGAGCCCGCGTCTTGCAGGTCTCGCATCGCTCGCACGTGCCGCCCCATCGCGTCGATGCTGCGCTCCACGTACTGCTTGGGGTTGGACTCCCGCAGCTCCTTGGCCGCCGTCAGCGTGATCCCATCGGGCACGTAGCCGTTGAGCTCGTCGTGGGCGGACGTCTGATCGGTGACGATGTCGGGCTTGATGCCGCGTCGCACGAGCTCGGGCAGCACGGCCGCGCAGTTGCCCAGCAGCCCCACCGACAGCGCCTCGCCCTTATCCTTGGCGTCGTCGAGCCACGCCAGCGCCTCGTCGAGGGTGTTGGCCGAGCGCATCAGGTAGCCGGTCTCCAAGCGCCGCTGGATCCGGTGCGGGTCGACCTCGACGCACAACGTCGCCGCGCCGTTCATCGTGGCCGCCAGCGGCTGCGCGCCGCCCATGCCCCCAAGACCACCGGTCACGACGAGCCGGCCCTCGAGCGTGCCGCCGAAATGCTCGCGCGCACAGGCGGCGAACGTCTCGTAGGTCCCCTGAAGAATCCCCTGCGTGCCGATGTAGATCCAGCTGCCCGCGGTCATCTGGCCGTACATCGTCAGCCCGAGCGCCTCGAGCCGATTGAACTCATCCCAGTTGGCCCAGTTGGGAACGAGCAAGCTGTTGGCGATCAGAACGCGTGGGGCGTCCTCGTGCGTCTTGAAGATCCCCTGGGCGCGGCCGCTCTGAACGATGAGCGTCTCGTCGCTCCCGAGGTCGCGCAGCGAGGCGACGATGCGGTCGTAGTCTTTCCACGAGCGCGCCGCCTTGCCGGTCCCGCCGTACACGACGAGGTCCTCGGGTCGCTCGGCGACATCCGGATCGAGGTTGTTCATCAGCATGCGCAGGGCGGCTTCCTGCACCCAGCCCTTGCACGTGCGCTCTGCGCCGTGGGGCGCCCGAATCTCGCGAGCCATATCGTCTGGAGGCTAAAACAACGATCGCCTCCAACGCCAGCCTTCGAAGCACCCGCCTCCCCATGTGCGATTGACGAGGCCTACCGACGCTTGGCCGTCGATCGCATCGACAGCGCGATGCGTTTGCGGTCCAGATCGATCTCGGTGACGACGACGCGCACCTTCTGGCGCACCTGGACCACCTCGTTGGGGTCGCGCACGAAGTGGTCCGCGAGCTGAGACACGTGAACCAGCCCGTCGTTGTGGACCCCGACGTCGACGAAGGCGCCAAAGTTGGTCACGTTGGTGACGATTCCCGGCAGCTCCATGCCGGGCTCGAGGTCCTTCATGTCGTGCACGTCGGCGAACCGGAAGACCTCGAATCTCGGACGCGGGTCTCGCCCCGGCTTGCCGAGCTCGTCCACGATGTCCCGCAGGGTCGGACGCCCGACGGCTTCGGTGACGTAGGCATCGATGTCGATCGCTTCGCGCCGCGTGGCATCGTGCAGCAGGTCGACCACGGTACAGCCCTGGTCCGCGGCGATCCGTTCGACCAGTGCATACCGCTCCGGATGGACCGCGCTCGCATCCAACGCCTGGGCGCCATCACGGATGCGAAGAAAGCCCGCGGCCTGTTGAAAGGCCCGGGCGCCGAGTCGGGGCACCGCCTCGAGGGCCTTGCGATCGCGAAACGGCCCATGCTCACCCCGAAACTTCACGATCGCCGCCGCGAGCTTGGGACCGAGCCCGGCGACGTGGGCGAGGAGCTGCGGACTGGCGGTGTTGAGCTCCACCCCGACACGGTTGACCGTGCTCTCGATCGTGTCCGCGAGCGCAGCCGCCAACGCCCGAGGGTCGACATCGTGCTGGTACTGCCCCACCCCGATCGACTTCGGGTCGAGCTTGACGAGCTCGGCCAATGGGTCCTGCAGGCGCCGCCCGATCGAGACGGCTCCGCGAACGGTGAGGTCGAGATCCGGAAACTCCTCCCGTGCGACAGCGCTCGCGCTGTAGATCGACGCGCCGCTTTCGTCCACCGCGATCGCGGCAACGCCGAGGTCGAGCTCTTCCACGAACCGCTCCGTTTCGCGACCGGCGGTGCCGTTGCCGATCGCAATCGCCTCGACGGCGTGGCGGTCACAGGCCGCTCGGATCGACGCCGCAGCAGCATCACGGCGAGACCCACCCGAGTGCGGGAAGATCGTCATGTGGTGCAGCAGTGCACCGTTGCCGTCGAGCACCGCGCACTTGCAGCCGGTGCGGAATCCCGGGTCGATCGCGAGCACGGGCTTGGACCCCAGCGGAGCCGCCATCAGGACCTCGCGCAGGTTGGTGGCAAACACGTCGATCGCCTGCCGATCCGCGCGGAGCTTGGCCGCCGCGATCGCTTCCTTTTCGAGCGACGGCTGGATCAGTCGCTTGTAGGCGTCGGCGATCGCGAGGTCGAGCTGCTTGCCGGCGAAGCCTTGTCCGGTCGCGAAGCGGCGACGCAGCGTACGGATCGCGTCGCGCTCCTCGGGCCGGGCGGTGACCGTCAGAAACCCCTCGGCCTTTCCCCGGAGCACCGCCAGGACGCGGTGCGAGGGCACGCGGCGAAGCGACTCGTGCCAGTCGAAGTAGTCGCGAAACTTGGCGGCGTCCTCGCGCTTCTTCTTGATGACCTTGGCCCGAAGCCGACCCTGACTCTCGAACAGCGCCCGCAGCTCGGCCCGGGCGGCCGCGTCTTCGCTGATCCGTTCGGCGATGATGTCGCGAGCGCCCGCCAACGCCTCGTCGACACTGCTGACGCCGCGGTCCGCGTCGACGAACGTGCGGGCGTCGATCCGTCGTCCGTCGTCCGCGGCAAGGGCGTCGGCCAGCGGTTCGAGCCCACGATCTCGAGCGACGGTCGCTCGTGTCTTTCGCCGCGGGCGAAACGGCAGGTACAGGTCCTCGAGCTCGACGCGCGAGCGGGCGGCCTCGATCCGTTGGCCCAGCTCCGTGGACAACAGGTCGCGTTCCCGCAGCGACGCGATGATCGTGTCGCGTCGCTTGTCGAGCTCCGCGAGCGCGGCGAGCTCGTCGCGCACCGCCGCCACCGCAACCTCATCCAACGACCCCGTCGCTTCTTTGCGGTATCGCGCGATGAACGGAACGGTCGCGTCATCCTCGAGCAGACGCGCGACCGCCTGCACCTGCTCGGGTCGCAGCGACAACGTCGTGGCAGCTCGGCTGATGCGCGCCTGCGCCGGATCCGACACTGCACGAGGCTACACCGTTCGAACGCCGTCGGTGAGTCCTCCGAGGCGCAGTCGGGCACGGGGTCATAGCGACGCCGAGAAATCGACGGGTCGCGGGAGGGAACCCGGCCGAGCACTCCGTTGGTGGTTTCAGATGATGATTCTGAGCTCTGTTGTCTTGGCCGCGATGTTGGTCCCGAACACCGCCCAACCTACTGCGCTCCGTGTCTCCTTCGAAGCCAAGCGCGTGAAGGTCGTGCTCGTGTCGAAGGGCAAGAACACGACCGTGCTCCAGTCGACCCCGAGCAAGGTCGGCGTGACCCTGCCGTGGCTCGCGCGTTCGTCGGAGGGCAAGGTCGAGGCGCCGTCGGTGGCGAGGTCGGCCGGGACCAAGCTGCGGCCCGGCACGCTGCTCACCGTGGGCTGCGATGGGATGGCGTCCGATGGGGTCAAGTCGTGGCAGCTCGCTCCGAACGCGAGCCTGCTGCTTCCCGACGGTACGAAGCTGACGTGGTCCGCCAGCAAGAGCGGAGACTACTGCACGAAGGTCGACGTGATGAGCGGCGAGCAGCGCGTGAGGCTGGCAAGGACGAAGACCGGCGCCGTGAAGCCCGGCAAGGTCAAGGCCGATCGCTGGACCGTGGATGCCAAGACACCGGACGGGGTTGTCTACGTGCTCGGAGCGGACGAGGGACGCTATCGCGACTGGGCGACGCTGCAGGTGGGCAAGCAGGGGCTCGATCGCGGCAAGGCCATCGTCTGCGATGCTGGCGATGGCGTGTCGGTCGTCAGCAAGACGAGGGCCTGGCAGCTCACGCCGGCGATGCTCGACGCGTTGGTTGGGCGCGGCGGCGGGTTCGACGAGGTCCGGTCGGGCCCATTCGGCGGCATCTTGCCCGGGGACGGCCCGATCAGCGGGATCTTGTGCGACCAGGGCTGCGTGCCCCAAGGCAAGCCCGAGTCCGGCAAGCTGTCGTCCGTGGTGATCGACAACGGGTCGGGCACGAAGGCCGCGCCGCAGCTGCTCGACGAGGTGCTCGGGGGCAGCATCAAGGGCGTCCGCCTCGACCACGGGGTTGCCTCGATCGCCCGCACTGGCCAGCCTCACGCCAAGTAGGGCCTGGAGTTGACATTCCGCAAGTACTTACGTAAGTACTTACACATGTTGGCAGGCGGGTACCTGACCCTCGGCAGCACGCTCAAGAGAGCCACCGAGCGGCTCTACGAGGCTGTCGACGAGATCTACGCGCGGGACGCCACTGCGTTCCGTGCCGCTTGGTTCCCGGTCTTCGCCGCTCTTCGTGAGCGGGGCCCGCTGCCGGTGTCGGCCGTCGCGGAGCACATCGGCCAGAGCCACGCCGCCGTCAGCCAAGTGTCCAAGAAGCTGGATGAGCATGGCCTGGTTTGCAGCGCGCGGGACAGCGACCGTCGGCGTCGCACGCTGTCGCTGACCCACGATGGTCAGGCAACCGCCGCCCGCCTCCAAGATGTGTGGACGGCAATTACCGAACGACTCGGCGAGCAGCTCGAGCTCGAGCAAGCCGACCTGCTCACCAACGTCGCGCACCTCGAATCACTGCTCGCCAATCGGGCGTGGATCGAGGACGTCGTGACCCGGGCAGCGCGTGCCCGCCGTGCCGCGCTGAAGGTCCGCCCTTTGCGTCCGAGCGACGAAGCAGATGCCGCAGCGTTTCGCCAACTGAACGAAGAGTGGCTCGAACGCTACTTCGAGATCGAGCCCAAGGACGTGGAGCTGCTCGGCGACCCCGTCGGCAAGGTACTCGAGCCCGGTGGCATCATCTTGCTCGCGGAGCTGCACGGCACCGTGGTCGGAACCTGCGCGCTGCTGCACGAGGGCCGACGAACGTACGAGTTGTCGAAGATGGCGATCACCGAAACGTGCCGCGGTCTTGGCCTCGGACGGCGCCTGCTCGACGCGGCATTCGAGCGCTACCGCGAACTCGCTGGGCGCCGCCTGTTCCTCGAGAGCAGCAGCAAGTTGGCCCCCGCGCTGTCGCTGTACGAATCGGTCGGCTTCGAGCATGCGCCGCGACCAGGTGGGCCATCGCCCTACGCCCGAGCGGACGTTTACATGGTGTGGCGCGGACGTCCTGCTTGACGCAGCCCGGGCTGCGGTCGACGATTCCGGCGTGCGGTGGAAGCTCTTGGCGTTTGCGATGGTTGGCTCGGTCGCTTGCTCCTTCGGTTCGAACGAGGGCGTTGGCGGAGGGGGCGACGACGACGATGACGATGACGTCACGACGAGCGGCACCACGCCAGACGAGACCACGAGCACATCGTCGAACGATACGATCCCGCTCGATTCGGGATCTGGGGACGACGACGACGACGACGATGACGACGCGACGGACGAGGACACGGGCCCCACGAGCTGCCCCGAAGACTGGTGGGACGAGGCGTGGTCCACACGCGTCCGCGTAGCCCTCGACTCCGCCGGTCGATCCGCCGACGACATTCCCCTCCCCTTGATCCTCGACCTCACCGCCCAACAGCTCCAAGGCGCAGCGATGGGCGGAGCCGACCTCCGTTTCATCGCCGACGACGGAACCGAGCTGAGCTACGAGCTCACTCGAGGCAACGACCAGACCGCCATCGCGTGGATCCGGCACGGCCACGTCGGCAACGACGTCGACGGTTTGTGGATCTACCTGGGCAACCCGGATGCCGAGCGCGACGACGATGCCAACGCGGTGTGGCTCGGCTACGAGGGGGTATGGCACTTCGACGTCGACGGAGGCGCGATCGTCGACTCGGCTGGCAATCAACCCGGTGCGCCGACTGGCATCGAACCAGCGCCAGGGCCCGCCGGCACCGCCCAGACTTTCGGCAGCGACGCATCGATCGACTTCGGCAAAGCATCGGAGTCCTTGTTCTCCGGCTGGCCGACGATGACTCTCTCGTTGTGGCTGTACTTCGACTACCCCAACGATGAAGCGTGGGAAGCCGCCGGCGAAGATCACGTCCTGCGTCGCAACGGACCGGTTCGTTTCGGTCGGACCTGGCGATCTCAAGGGCTCGATCCCAGCGTCGGCTTCTTCCAGATCGACATCGAGAACGAGGACGAGACGGTCTACCGGCGGTTCCAGACCACTCGCGAGGCGTGGCACTGGTTCGTGTACGACTACGATGGCGACAGCCTGCGCCTGTACCTCGACGGCGAGGAGTACGAGGACCACCCGATGATGCCCGGCGATCTGGTGATGGACGAGACCCCGCTTCGTCTCGGCGAAGGCGATGCGTTCGAAGGCGCCGCGGACGAGCTGTGGATCGGCAATACCACCCACAACTCGGATTGGTACGGCCTGCAGTACAGCGCGATGCAGGGCGAGGTCTTCACGCTCGGCGACGCCCAGGGCTGCTGACCGTCACAACAGCCCGGACTCGCGAAGCAGGCGCCCGACGGCGAGCAGCGGGAGTCCGATGATGCCGGTGAAGTCCTGGCCGTCGATGCGCTCGAACAGTCGGATGCCGGCGTCTTCGATTCGGAACGCTCCAACGCAGTCCAGCGGCCGATACTTGCGAACGTAGGTCTCGGCCTCCTCGCGCGGGAAGTTGCGCATCGTGAGCGCTTGTCTGTCGACCGCGGTCCGATGCTCACCCGTCCTCGCGTCGAGAAGGACCACCCCCGTGGTGAGATGATGCGTGCGCCCGCACAACCGCATCAGCTGCTCGACTGCGTTGTCTTCCGTGCCCGGTTTGAACAGCAGCTCCCGTGGGGGCCCGGGGATCACCGCGATCTGATCGGCCGCGACAATCACGTGTTCGGGGAACGATTGTCGCAGGCTCTCCGCCTTGCCCTGCGCCATCTCGAGCGCGAAGGCCTCGTCGGTCAGGGCTTCGAAGCGGTCGCGATGCGCATCCTCGTCGAAGCTGGGTGCGGCAGATTCGAACTCGACGTCGAGCCGCGCGAGCAGCTCCCGACGGTATCGCGACGTCGACGCAAGCAGCAGCGGCGGTGTCATCGACACTGCTTGTTGAACACGGCTGCACCAAACCTGGCGCAGTTCGGATTGGACTTCGAGGACTTCTTCGTCGTGCCCTTTCCCGACTTGGTGCCCGACTTGCTCCCCGACTTCTTCGCCGGCTTGGGGCTGGGCTTGGGGGCGGGCTTGACCGCCGCCGGGCTCGTGTTCGCGGGCACCTCGTCGCCCTCATTCCCGCCCGTCTCATCGGGCTCCGGCTCGAGCGTGGCGAGCAACGCCAGGACCTCTTCCCGGCGGTCGAGCGAGTTGACGCAGCGAGCGGCGTCGGCAACCTCGGCCTCGGTGAGGTGCTTGCCCTCCTTGGGCGCGGGAAGCTCGGCGCGCTCCACCCGCTGGTAGAAGTAGTAATCCGGCTCGGCCGCAATCGCGTCGAGTGCCTCGTGATAGTTGGCGCAGGGCGTCAGCGAGGCGTGCGCCTGGAGAACATCGAGGGCACGATTGAGCTGGAAGTTGATGAGGACCGCGTTCTCGGAGTCGGTGCTCAGCTCTTCGAGCGCGCGATGACGATCGTCGTATTGCAGCGGCTTCTTCGCGTCGTTGACGACCTCGAGCAGGTACTTGTGCGCCGACTGGCCCATCTGGCGAAGCGCGACGTCCAGCGCCTCGTCGCGAAGACCGGGCTTGCGCATCACCGCGGACAGTTCGGCGTAGAACTCCTTGTCCTCGAGCAGCGCTGGGTCTTTCTCGAGCGCGCTGGCGTAGGCGGCCAATGCCTGCGACCGCTTCTTGCGTCCCTCGTTGACCAAGAGTCGACCGTGGCGCCAGATCAGCGCGGCACTGTCGGGGAACTGATCCAAGAGCGGCCCAAGCAGCTTGTCGGCGTCGTCGTTCTTCTTGGCCAGAATCAGGCGATCGATCTCCGCCAGCTGCGACTCGGTCGGACCGTGATCGTCGATGACGACGATGTCCTCCCCGCCAGGCTCGGACGGGCCATCAGGGTCGGCAACCTCGGCGACCTCCGCCCCGGCACCCGCGTCCGCCGACTCTGCGTCGTCGGACGACGCCATCATCACCGCGCCGGCGACGACGACGGCGGCCAACCCCGCCCCGAGCCACGGCCAGCGCCTCCGCGACCCGGTTGCGGTTCGCGGCGGCATCGTCGCGATCGCGACCCGGTTGTGCTGCGCGGTGTCGTCGATCGGCATCGTGACGCTGATCGGCCCCGACCCCGTCAGTGCGATGGGCCCCGAGACGCTGATTGGGCCAGTGTTGACCATCGGCAGCGGCCCCGAGTGGCTCAACATGTGCGAGAGATCGGTCGTGGCGATGCTGGGCAGCAAAGTCTCGAGCGCCAGGCGAGCCTCGGTCGCGGACTGATAACGGTCGTCCCGCCGCTTCTCGAGCAGCTTCATCACCACGGGGTCGAGAATCGACGGCACGGACGGGGGCAGTGGCTGCGGGTCCTTGCTGACCTGCATGCGGACGAGAGCCACGGGGTCGTCGGACGTGAACGGCTGCTCGCCCGCCAGCATCTCCCAGAGCATGATTCCGACGGAGTACAGATCGGCGCGGCCGTCCGCGTCCTGCCCCATCGCCTGCTCCGGACTCATGTACGCCGGGGTCCCGAAGACCAGCCCGGCCTTGGTCATGTTGCGCTTGCCGTCTTTGGCGTTGCCCACCAGCTTCGCGATGCCGAAGTCGACGATCTTGAGCGTCTCCCGACCGGCGTGATCGGTGGTGACGAAGATGTTCTCCGGCTTGATGTCGCGATGGACGACCCCCTTGTCGTGGGCATGCTCGAGCCCACTGAGGATCTGCATCACCATCACGACCGCGCGGTCGGGCGGAAAGGGCTCGCCCATCATCTCGGCCAGCTCCACGCCTTCGAGGAGCTGCATCACCATGAACTTCAGCCCGTTCTCGGTGGAGCCGACGTCGGTGACCGCGAGACAGTTCGGGTGATCGAGTCGCGAGGCCGAGTGTGCCTCGCGCTCGAAGCGAGCCGACAACTCCGGGTCGCGGGTGAGCTCGGCGTGCAGCACCTTGATCGCGACGTCGCGCTCGAGCCCGAGGTGGCGTCCCTTGAAGACGGCACCCATGCCACCAATGCCGAGCAACTCGTCGACGCGATAGCGCTCCGCAATCGTCGTTCCGAGCAACGACGTCAGATCAGGGTGCAAGGTGTCCGCGTCCACCATGTGTGGTTCCGGCACACCCCGTTGAACACGGGGCGGAAGTTTGCACGAGCATAGCAAGCACGCGCGACGCCGTCGTCAACCTGCGTCGGTGCGGCACGTACACGTGCGTCCAGAGCGGTCGAAATGTGGTCTAGGCCCGTCAGCCTTTGACGGGTTTGGTGCGCACAGTGTCCTGCTCCGGGTCGGTGTCCTCAGGGGTCGCACCCCCCGGGGTCTCGATGAAGCTTGTCCCGAGATCGCGCTCGATCCGGGCCAGGGCCTCCTGTGCCCAATGCGCCAGCGACAACTCGTTGGCCGCCGAGAAGTCCGCAAGCATCTCCTCGAGCTCGCGCTTGGCTCGAGCGCTCTGGCCGAACATGTGCGCGACTTCGGCATCGAGCAGCCGGATCTGCTGCAGTGCGACGTGCTCGGACTGGATGGACATCATCCCGTCCTTGGCATCGCCGAGCAGCGCGGCTCCCTCTTCCACCTCTCCGCGGCGCGCGAGCACGTAGCCCAAAAAGCCGCGGTTGAGATGCACGTGGTAGTCGAAGCCGTAGACCGAGGCGATCCGAATGCACTCGCGGAACGCGTCCTCGGCCCCTTCGAGGTCGTCGTTGCGCAGCCGCATGTCGCCGACGTTGTGCATCGGGGTGAGCAGCAGTCGCGGAAGGTTGGCGGCGTGGAGCTCTTCGATCGCCTGCTCCATCTCGGGGATGGCCCGACCGGGCTCACCACCGAGCACCGCGAGGTATGCGATGCCGGAGAGGTAACTCTGGCGCTGGACCACTGCGACCTGGGCTGCGATCGGTTTGGCGAGCTCGTGCAGCCGACGGGCTTCACCGACCTGGCCCGACAGCGAGAGACACCGCAGTCGAACCCCCATGATGTGCGTCTTGTCGACGGCGCTCGCGCTGGGCACGTCCACAATCTCCATCGCGGTGCGGCTCCAGCGACTGGCCTTCTCGATCTCGCCAGCACCGAGCAAGACCTCGGCGCGGCGGTTCGCGATGCGCAGCTCGAGCACCTGATCCTTGGCGAGGCGAGCAGCCTCGGAGGCGTTCTCGAGTCGCTCGAGGGCATGCTCGATGGCGAGCTGGCCCGAGTTCATCGTGTAGCGGTCGACCAGCCCGAGCCAGAACAGCGCCTGTGCGCGAAAGTCCCCAAGCAGCTCGGCCACGAGGATTCCGGCCTCGTAGTGCTCGGCTTCGCGGCGCGGGTCCTCGAGCGCGCCGGCGGCCTGATTGAGCAACTTGAGCTTGGCCTTGAGCAAGCGGTCGAGCGCGGCGGCACGACCGTAGCGACGCAGTCGACGAAGGAGGCGCTCGATCACCTGGGCCGCCAGCTGAGGCTGCCCGGAGTCGAGCAGCTGATCGACCGCCTCTTCCAGCGCGTCGACCGATTCCATTCTCTCCGCCGCATCATCGAGCAGCCGCGCCCGCAGATACACGAAGCTCGGGTCGTCGGTCTCGAGCTCTTCGATGCGCGCGGCGAGGTCGAGCCGGGTCTCGTCCAGGCTATCGGCGTAGCGGCCGGCGATCGCGGTCCGCACGGACTCATGGGCGAGCGACACGACACTGCTGCCGGAGTCGAGGTTGCGCGTCACGAGCCCCTCGCCCTCGAGCCGGTCGAGCGTGCGCTTGAATCGCTCTCGTCTGAGGTCGGACAGCTCGGCGAGTTGCTCCTCCGCGATCGGAGCCTCGGCCAGAAACAGAATGCTCGCGATCTCCCAGCCCGAGGCACCCAGGCCGTCGAGGCGAGATTCCGAGCGCTGCGCCAGCGTCTTGTGCAGCTCCTGCGCCGCCGCCGAGGCGCCGCGCAGCACCCACGTATCGGCTTCGCGAACGAGGATGCTCTCCTCGATCAGCACGCGCAGGGTCTCGCGGAAACTCAGCGGGTGACCGCCGGTGAGCTTGTCGAGCATCGTCGCCAGGTCGCGCAGCATCCCGGCATCGCCCAAAATGCCCTGGAGGACCGAGAACATCTCGCGCGAGGTGAACGGCCGAAGGCTCCATCCCTCCGCAACCTGGTCTCGCGACAGCGAAGCGAGCATGCCGCTGATCTTGCTGTGGGGCTCCGTCGTCAGGCACAGCAGCAGGGGCGGCTCACTGTGGTCGATCGCGCGGCACAGCTGGTCCACCGCAACCCGCGTGGGCTCCTGCGCACGCGAGAGATTGGACAGATGCAGGACGTAGGGTCGTGCGCCCGCGCAGGCGAGCAAGAACTCGCTGAGCTGATCCGCCGTGTTGCCCGGCGCGGCCTTGGGATCGCGCGCCAGGGCGATGAGCTCGGGAAAGCGCTTGACCACCGGAGAGCGCTCACCGAGCGCAGTCGCAAGCTGAATCACTACCGGGCCAAACGGCCCGAGCGCGCTCTGGTCGCTGCCCCAGCAGCTGCCGTGAATGAACAGGCCGTCGCCGAGCTGGATCTCTCGGCGCAGCTCCGACAGCAGCCGCGTCTTGCCCATGCCTTCCGGGGCCTGCACGACCACCGTGCGAATGAGGCGACCACGACGGATGGCGGAGGAGCTGGCGGACGCCGAGGGCGCGAGCGTGGCTGCTTCCTCGTCCGCTTCGTCGTCCGCTTCGGACTCGGGCCGATTGTGCTCGGCGGCGATGACTTCCGCGGCTTTGTCGAGCAGCAGCTCGAGGTAATGGGCTCGATCGACGAACGGAAGGTGCTCGACGAGCACCCGCGCGAACTCGCGGCGGTCCTCGTCGGTCTGTTGCCGATCACGGAAGTGCGAGGCCTCCCGGCGGAGCAGCTCGAGCACGATGCTGCGCGCGCTCTGTGGCCGGTTGTTCGGGTTGTGCTCGAGCATCCGCCCGATGAGCTCCGCAACCACCGGTCCCGCGGGCTGCAGCAGCGCTCCGGCGAGCTCGGGACGCCAATCCCGCTGCGCCTTGAGTGCCTCGCGGAAGGTCTTGCCGGGGAAGGCCCGCTGTCCGCCACGGATGGCCGCGTAAATCGTCGCCGCAAGCGAGTAGATGTCCGAGCGCGCGTCGGTCGGCTTGCCGCGGATCTTCTCGGGGGCCGAAAACCCCGGCGTTCCCAACACGACGATGCCTTCGCCGTCCGGCCCCACTTCGGTGCTGGACTCGGTGCCCCGAAGCATGCGGGCAAGGCCGAAGTCGATGAGCTTGGCCTGCGGCTGACCGTCCGGCGTACGAGGGGGCGTCACCAGGACGTTGGACGGCTTGATGTCACCGTGAACCAGTCCCAGCGCGTGGATGTAGTCCAGCGCGCGGGCCAACTGCACGAAGACCTCGACGATCGTCTCGCGGGTGGCGTCTTTGCAAAAGGCTGTGAGCTCGACGCCGCTGACCAGCTCCTGCGTGAAATAGAGGCTGTCGCTGTCGACACAGCGCCCAAAGTCGTGAACCGCCGCGAGGTTGGGATGATGCAGCTGGGTGAGCAGGCGGAACTCGTCCTTGAACGCCTGCGCCATGTCCCCGCCGTGCGTGCTCGGGGGGCCGAAACTGCGCGTCGCATAACGCCGCTGTCCCGAGCGCGACTCGACACCGTGCGAGCTGTCCTGGCTCCGGGCAAAGCGGGGATCGGTCGCGACGTCCCGACGGATCAGCTTGACCGCCACCGGCCGGTCGTCGAGCTCGTCGAAGGCCTCATAGACCGCACCAAAGCCGCCGCGGCCGAGCATCCCCCTGACCGCGTATCGGCGCGCGATCTTCTCCGGCATCGAGGTGCCTTCGTCGGCGGACGTGTCGGCCGCCTCGCTGGCGTCGGGAGAGTTCATGGGGGACTTACTTCGGTGAATTCAACGGGTTCGGCGTCTATTTTCGCGGACTGTATCCGCGAAAACAGCGCGTTACAACCGACGAAGGCGCTAATTCGGTTCGATAGGGGCACAAAAATAAGTGATCCAGATTGCTTTTCTTTCATGAAGCGTAGCAGCGCACGAGGGGGCAAGCCTGCCAAACGAACCTTAAAACGGAGCTCGATCGATGTTCGGCTGGGACTCCCGGCCGAAAACCGGACGGCGTACGGGCTCACCCGTACAGCCTCACGTACCCCCCATCCATGGTCTGTGCGCACGCGCGCATCGATCAAAGATGCGCCGACTTGGCGGCCAGATCCAGGCCAGCCCCAAGGGACCGCCCGTATCATTCGCGCGTGGCGGACGACCCGGCGGCGTACGCGAAGACCGCGAACCCGCTGAGCACCCGCGAGGTCGCCGACGCGCGGGAGCGGATCCGGCGCTCGATGTTCCAGTCGGCGCCGCGGCGCGTTGGTCGCTACACCGTCCTCGGCAAGGTTGGCGAGGGCGGCATGGGTGTCGTGTTTGCAGCACACGACCCCAAGCTCGACCGCCAAATCGCGCTGAAGCTCCTGACCGCCGAACGAGCCGGCCATGGGCCCGAGCCCAAGCAACGGCTGCTCGCCGAGGCGCGCGCCATGGCCCGCGTCGCCCACCCCAACGTGGTCGCGGTGTTCGAGGCAGGTCTGCACGAGCCACCGGGCGGGGAGGCGTCGGTCTTCGTCGCGATGGAGTTCGTCGAAGGACAAACGCTTCGCGACTGGGTGGACGAGAAGCGACCCAGGTGGAACCGGACGCTCGAGGTCTATCGCGAAGCCGGCTCCGGGCTCGCCGCCGTGCACGAAGCCGGGCTGGTGCATCGCGACTTCAAGCCCGACAACGCGATGATCGACGAGTCCGGGCGTGTATTCGTCATGGACTTCGGCCTCGCGCGCGACACCGGTTTCGAGGCGCCCGCGATCGACTCGCCATCCGCGGCCGCGACCCTGATCGGAAAGCTGACGCGCACGGGCGCGTTGCTCGGCACGCCCGCGTACATGGCTCCCGAGCAGTTCGCCGGGAACGTCGCGGATGCTCGCAGCGACCAGTACTCGTTTTGCGTCGCGCTCTACGAGGCGCTGTGGCGACGCCGGCCGTACGACGCCAATACCCCCGTCGCCCTGGCGGCGACGCTGATCGACGAGGAGCCCCCGAAGACTCCGCCGCCCGACGACGTGCCGCGCGGAGTCCGAGCCGCAATTCTCCGGGGACTGGCTCCCAATCCGGACAACCGCTGGCCGACGATGGACATGCTCGTGGCAGAGCTGTCGCCGCGGCGGCGCTCGCGTCGGATCGCGGTCGGCTTCACCGGGATCGCAACCGCGCTGGTGGCCACGACCTACGCAGCGGTCTCGGAGCCAGAGACGTCGGCGTGTGCCGGCGCCGACGAAGCGATCGCGGAAACGTGGAACGCGGAGCGCTCTGGTGCGATCACCCGCGCCTTCGAGCACGCCGCTCCGACGTGGGGCACCAGCGCTGCGCAACACGCAACCACGCTGATCGACGGCTACGTCCAGCGCTGGACGAGCGAGCATGCATCGGCGTGTCGCAGTGCCAAGGACAGCGAGGCGAAGAGCGACGCACTGCTCGATGCACACATGCGGTGTCTCGCACGCCGGCAGAACGAGCTGGCCGCGGTCGTCGAAGCCTTCGCGGCCGCGAGCGCGAGCACGGTGATCCACCACGAGCGCGCGCTCGAGAGTCTGATCGAGCCGGAGCGCTGCACCGATCCGGCATACCTCGAAGTGACCGACGACGTGCCCGACGATCCGCGAGTGGCGCGGCGCGTCGAAGAGCTCGAGCAACGGCTGACCGCGATCCACACCACGCGACTTCTCGGAGCGCCGCAGCGAGCCTTGCAGCAGCTCGAGACGATGGCGAGCGACGTCGCGTCCGTCGATCATGCGCCGCTGAGCGCAGACGTCCAGGTCGAGCGGGCACGACTGCTCGCCGAGCTCGAACCGGGCGAGGCTGCGTTCGATGCTCTCGAGCGCGCCTACTTCGGCGCGGTGTCGGCACGCCGCGATCTCGAGGCTGTCCGCGTCGCTTTGGATCTCGCGGGCCTGCTCGCGTCGACGATGCACGACCTCGAGGCGGCGCAGCACTGGCTCGAGCTGGGCCAGGAGGGTGCCGAGCGGGCTGGACTGACGAACAAAGAGGTCGATCTCGCCGCGGCCGCGGCCGAGGTCGCCCGAGCATCGGGGCGAATCGGTGACGCGATCGACCTGCAATTGAGCAGCGTGCGACGCGTCGAGCGCGAATGCCCCCGCCCCTGCGGCCGAGCGGTTCAGACCTACATCGATCTCTCCAATCTCGCGAACGAAGCGGAGCAGATCGACGATGCGCTTCGGTACGCCGACCTCGCCGTCCAGGCGGTTCAGGCGACGCAGGGCAACGACGCCCCCGCGATGGCGCGCTCGCTGATGCGTCGGGCCGAAGCGCTGATCGACCTGGACCGCCCGGCGGACGCGATCATCCCGCTTCGCCGCGTGATCGAGCTGCGCACCCGCGACCTCGGGGAGGAGCACCTCGACACGCTCAGTACGCAGGCGCTGCTCGGAAGCGCATTGATGGGCGCAGGTGAGACCGCGGACGGCCTGAGCTTGCTCGAACGAACCGCGGAGAAAGCCCGCGAAGCGGAGTTCCCGGCCTTTGCCGGGGCCATGCTCAATCGGCTCGCCGGCGAGTACGTGGACCTCCACCGAAGCGACGACGCCCGGCGCGCCTACCTGGCGGCCAAGGACATGGCGGAGCAGACGCTGCCTCCCGAGCATCCTGCCTTCGCGATCCTCGAGTCCAACCTGGCTCACGTCGAACAGACAGAAGGGAACCACGCGGAGGCGCTCGTTCGGTTCCAACGTGCGCTGGCCATGCGTCGAAACGCGGCACAGGGCCAAGACGCCTCGATGGTTCGGTTCTTGTACAACGTGGCGCGTTCGTACGAGTTGGTGGGACAATCTGAGCAAGCCGTCCCGTACTTGGACGAGGCGAGCGAGCTGCTCGCAGGTCAAACGTTGCGTCGGCTCGTCGTCGACGTCGCGGTCGCTCGCGCTCGAGCGATGCGGGTTGCCGCTGTGCCCGGCGCGGAGCAAGCCCGCGCCGCGATCTTGGACCGCTGCAAGGCCGCAGACGACGCTACAAAAGAGCGGTCCGGTTGCGACACAGCCGAGACTCGCATCGACCGTGACCCGCAACCGGACCGCGAAGGGCTACCGCCCGAAGGTGCTGAGAGATAGAGGGCTAGCCGCAGGAAACGGCGACGGTGACGAAGCCACCTGCGAGTCCCGAGAACAGCAGCGCCTCGCCGGTCCAGGTCAAAAATCCCCCGGCGCCGGACGTGGTCGCGCTGTGGTTGTCGAGCTCGAGGTCCATCGCCGGGTGCACGGCGAACGGGTCGTAGTCCGAAGCATACTCCGCACTGTTCCACGGCTTGCTGCCGTCGCCGGCGACGTGCTCGACCGTGCCGTCCTGGGTATCGATCGTGAACAGCCGACCGTTGACGTACGTGGCGAGGAGTCCGGGTCGGACCTCCGCAAGACCAGCAATCGTGGGACCACTCGAGCCGATCAGCCAAGGCTCGTCGCGACCGGACGCGACCTCGTCGGTGCTGCCGTCAGTCGGGTCGATGCGCAGAATCGTCGCGTTCTGGGTGCTCTCTACCGAGCCCTTGACCGGCATGTAGAGCATTCCGTCCGCGCCCGCCACGATGGCGAAAGCCGCTAGACTGTTGCTGACGTACGTGTCGGGAAGCTCCGACACCGTCGTGACCTCGTCGTTGGTGCCGATGGCTCGAATGGCTCGGTTGCCGATGTCGACGACGTAGATGGTGTCGTCCTCGCCGACCGTGAGGTAGTCCGGCCCCGCGAAGCGAGCTTCGGCCACCGGCCCGTCGATGTAGTCCGGCTCGTGCGGCAGCGGGTTGGTCAACACGGCCTCCTGCGTTCCAGCGTAAGCATGCATCTCGCAGTCCGGACCAAACGGGTCGGTGACGAGATTGACCGCGTTGCCCCCATGGTCACCGAAGACGAGCGTCCCGTCGGAGCGGAACGCGAGATCGGAGACCGAGCCAATGCGAGCCAAGTCGCAGGTTCCGGGGCGGTACTCGCCGGAGTCATCGTCGCCGAGGATCCGGTGAATGGTCCCGTCGTTGTTGTCGAGATACCAGATCTCCGGACCGGCGGCGATCACCAGCTTGCTGGGGTCGACGGGCGAAGGGACGACGCGCCGCGCGGGAAGGCCCGCTCCATCGGCCGCGGAGTCGATGCCGGGGCTGCCGTCTGTTGGACGCGCGGCGGGATCGCCCACGGGGTTGCCGAGCATGAGCGCGCCGTCGGTGCAGGCGAACGCACCGGAGGGCGTGTCGTCGTCATCGTCGTCGTCGTCATCGTCGTCATCGTCGTCGCCGTCATCGTCGTCGTCGTCGTCGTCGCCAGTCTCATCGGCGTCGTCGTCATCGCCGACGGCGTCATCGTCGTCAGCATCGTCAGCGTCGGTATCGCCAGCGGAGTCCGCGCTGTCATCGTCGTCGACCGGGGCGAGGTCGCAGCCGGCCGCGAGGGCCAGGCTGATCGAAAGCGGGGCAAACAGGAGGGTTTTCAGCGAGTCAGTCGGGGTCATGGGGATGCCTCGTCGTTGGGTCACCCGCGTAGACCACCGTCCTCGGATTTCGATTAAGTCGCGCCCACTTTTTTTGAAGATGCCGCGTCCGCGGCCCAAATCACCGCTTGAGGGCCTGTTCGCGCAGCTTCGCCGCCCAGCCGTCCAGATCGGACATCGTCGACTCCACGTCGGCGGGTGCGGCCGCGATCGCCTCGAGTCGCTCGCGCAGCAGCTCCCGCCCCCGACGCAGCCGACTTCGCACCGTGCCCTCGGGAAGACCGAGCATCGACGCCAGCTCGGGGCCGCGGATTTGCTCGAAGTAGAACAACTCGAGCGCCATCTGCATCTCCATTGGCAGCTGACGCAGCCCGATCAGCAGGAGCTGCTGCAGCTCGTTCTTCGCGACCAGCCCGCTGGGCGACACACCGAGATCCGCGCAGGAGGTCACGCCCCAATCGACGTTGTCATCCTCTCTCCGACGTCGGCTCAGGTGCGTGTACAGCTTGCTCTTGGCCGCGGTGAAGAGATACGTCTGAAAGCTCGCGTCGCCCCGGAAACGGTCGCGCGACTGCACACACGCCATGAACGTCTGCTGCACCAGGTCTTCGGCGCCCTCAGAGACCTTCGTGCGAAAGAACCGGTACAACTTGTCGAAGTAGCGGTCGAACAGCTCATTGCCAGCGTCTGCGTCGCCGCCGCGCCAGGTCTCGAGGAGCTCGAAGTCGTCGCGCACGACCGATGGCTACCACACGGCGTGGTGAGTGGGTGGACACCGTGCGTGCGTCTCGTCCATGGTGGCGTTCGTGGGCGATTCCAGCGGAGGCTCGGCCGACAAGACCAGCGAGGATCTCTCGCTGGGTCGGCCGCCCGGCGAGGACTCGCTCGAGGCAGGGCGCGCCATGGCGGCGGTCGCTGCCCGGTTGTTCTCATCGGTCGGCGATGACGACGATGAGCTCGGCCTCGGCCGGTTCCAACTCCGGGAGCGCGTCGGTCAGGGCGGCATGGGGTTGGTGTATGCCGCGTGGGACCCGGACCTCGCGCGAAGGGTGGCGATCAAGGTCGTTCGGCCGGACGCGACCGGCGATCGCGACGGCGCCAAGCTGTTGTCCGAAGCCCGCACACTCGCGCGCGTTCAACACCCGAACGTGGTCACGCTGCTCGACGCCGGACGCACCCGCCATCGAGTCTGGATTGCGATGGAGTTCGTACCCCAGAGCGTCGATCGCTGGCTGAAGACCAACCCCGAGCCGGCCGTGGTCTTCGACGTCTTTCGCCAGGCCGCCCTGGGGTTACTCGCGGCACACCGAGCCGGGCTGGTGCATCGAGACTTCAAGCCGGGCAACGTCCTACTGCGCGACGACGGCTCGGCCGCGGTGGCCGATTTTGGCCTGGCCCGTCGCGTGACCGAGGGGGTTGCCGCCGGCCGAGCCGGAACTCCTTTCTACATGTCACCGGAGCAGTTCGACGGCGGTGCGATCGATGCTCGCTCCGACCAGTACAGCTGGTGCGTTGCCCTGTACCACGCGCTGCGTGGCGAGCACCCGTATCTGGGACAGAGCGTGGACGAGCGGCGTACGTCCACACGCCAGGGACGACGGCGACGAGCGAGCGAATCGCCCGGCGTCCCCGCCCGCATCGACGCGGTGCTCGCTCGCGGACTCGCCGAAGACCCCGCGGACCGCTACCCGAACATGGAAGCGCTGCTCGAGGCCTTCGAGCGTCGGGACCGGCGGTGGCGCCGGGCGGCCACCGGCTTGGTCGGTGTTGCCGCCGCGACCGGGACCCTGATGGTCCTTCCGGACGATGCCGAAGAGCCTTGCGACGTTGTCGCTTCGACGCTCGGCGACGTCTGGAACGAAGCGAGCCGGGAGCAACTGCGGCAGCGATTCACTCGAGTCGCGCCCGCCTTCGCCACCGATGCTAGTGCGTCGACGAGCGAGTCTCTCGACCGCTACGCCGCCGACTGGACCAACGCCCGGTTCGAGGCCTGCCAGGAAGCGCTCGGGCCCGAAGACGCCGGCGATGACCTCGTCGATCGGCGCATCGCGTGCCTGAACTCGCGACGCGTCTACTTCGAAGCCGCCGTCGAGGATCTGCTC
>JGI12316J15310_10000064_pt3 | contig 32258 bp, 28 predicted proteins | sample MarCyaLeptolynsp_FD_15310 | JGI IMG/M metagenome (IMG submission 15310)
GCCCGCCGGTTCCGTCGCAGTCGAAGGCCGCCGCCCCACCCCCGACTACGAGATCGCTGTCGGCGCGGAAGGTGAAATCCAGGCCGACCTCCGCCGCGCGCTCGACATAGCGCGGGATCGATGAATCCGCTGTCGCGGTCGGCGTCTCGTCGCTGGTCCCGGCGCAGGCGGTGAGCAGGCAACAGGAAAGCCAGAGCGTCATGCGCCGCGCGGCTCCGGTCCGGACCATCCACCCTCCCTTTCCGACCTTGTCACCAGGCCGTTCAACTTATGCGGCAAACAGTATTGACCGCCGCCGTCAGTTGCGACAAGATAATTTTGAAGTTCGAAATAAATCGGACCGCAACGAACCGGACCGTGGGCCGGCATATCGGCGCCCACACCGCCACAGGGAGCGAAACAGATGACACGTACATGGGTACCCCGACTCGCCGGACTCGCGCTTGCCGTCACGATGACCGCAGCCGCCCCCCTCGCCCAGGCCGCCGACGTGGTCGTCGGCGTCAGCTGGTCGAACTTCCAGGAGGAGCGCTGGAAGACCGACGAGGCGGCGATCAAGGCCGCGCTGGACGCCGCCGGTGCGGAATACATCTCCACCGACGCGCAGAGCTCGACCGCCAAGCAGCTCTCCGACGTGGAGAACCTGATCGCGCGCGGGGCAACGGCCCTGATCATCCTGGCGCAGGACGCCTCCGCCATCACCCCGGCGGTGCGCAAGGCCGCCGCCGAGGGCATTCCCGTGGTCGGCTATGACCGCCTGATCGAGGATCCGGACGCCTTCTACATCACCTTCGACAATGTCGAGGTCGGCCGCATGCAGGCCCGCGCGGTCTTCGCGGCCCAGCCCAAGGGCAATTACGTCTTCATCAAGGGCAGCCCCCAGGACCCGAATGCCGACTTCCTGCACGGCGGCCAGCTCGAGATCGTCCAGGCCGCCATCGACAGCGGCGACATCAAGGTCGTCGGCGAGCAATACACCGACGGCTGGCTGCCGGCCAACGCCCAGCGCAACATGGAGCAGATCCTGACCGCCAACGACAACAAGGTCGACGCGGTGATCGCCTCCAATGACGGCACCGCCGGCGGCGTCGTCGCGGCGCTGACCGCCCAGGGCCTGGAGGGCTTGCCGGTCTCCGGACAGGACGGGGATCACGCGGCGCTGAACCGGGTGGCGCTCGGCACCCAGACGGTGTCGGTGTGGAAGGATGCCCGCGATCTCGGCCGCCGCGCGGCGGAGATCGCCGTCGCCCTGTCCAAGGGCGCGCCGATGAACGAGGTCGAGGGCGCCCAGCTCTGGGAGAGCCCGAGCGGCAAGAAGCTGCACTCGACCTTCCTCGCCCCGGTGCCGATAACCCGCGACAACCTGAACGTCGTCATCGACGCCGGCTGGGTCGGCAAGGACGTGGTCTGCAAGGGCGTGGCCGGCGGCACCGTGGCCGCCTGCGACTGACGGCAACGACGGAGCGGGCCGGTGGCATGCCCGCCGGCCCGGGCGCCGTGCAACGTCGGGATGGGATTTCATGAGCGAGTCTAAGCAAACGCCCGGGCCAACCTCCGGCGGCGGGATCGCGGGTCTCGTCCGGTCGATGGAGCTCGATGTCCGCCTGCTCGGCATGATCGGCGCGCTGATCGTGATCTGGGTGGTGCTGGACGTGCTCACCGGCGGCCGATTCCTTACCCCGCGCAACTTGTTCAATCTTTCGGTGCAGACCGCCTCGGTCGCGGTGATGGCGACCGGCATGGTGTTCGTCATCGTGACCCGCCACATCGACCTCTCGGTCGGTTCGGTGCTGGGCGTGATCGCCATGGTGATGGGGGTGCTGCAGGCCGAGCTCCTGCCCGAGATCCTCGGCTTCAACCACCCGGCCACCTGGGTGCTGACCGTGCTCGCCGGCATCGCCCTGGGGGCGGCGATCGGCGGGCTGCAGGGCTGGGTGATCGGCTATCTCGGCGTGCCGGCCTTCATCGTCACCCTGGGGGGCCTGCTGATCTGGCGCGGCGCCGCCTGGTGGACGACGACGGGCCGCACGGTGGCCCCGCTCGACGGCACGTTCGTGATGTTCGGCGGCGGCATCGCCGGGACGCTCGGCGAGACCCTGAGCTGGCTGTTCGGGGTGGCGACGGTGGTCCTGGTGATCTACGCCGCGATGAACGACCGGCGCCGCCGGGTCCTGTTTCATTTTCCGCTGAAGCCGCTCTGGGCCGACTGGGTCACGGTCGGCGCGGTCAGCCTGGCGATCGTCGGCTTCGTGGCGGTGATGAACGCCTATCCGGTGCCGGAGCGCGCGGCCGCCCGCCTCGCCGAGGCCCGTGGCTGGGAGATCCCGGAGGGCGGCCTGGAGCTCGCCCACGGCATCGCCATTCCGGTGGTCATCGTGGCGGTGATCGCGCTGGTGATGGCGGTCGTGGCGCGGCGCACCAAGTTCGGCCGCTACATCTTCGCCATGGGCGGAAACCTGCAGGCGGCCGAGCTGTCCGGCATCGATACCCGGCGGATGACTCTCTACATCTTCGTGCTGATGGGCGTGCTGTGCGCGATCTCGTCGGTGATCGCCTCGGCCCGCCTGCAGTCGGCGGCGAACGACCTCGGCACGCTCGACGAGCTGCGGGTGATCGCGGCGGCGGTGATCGGCGGCACGTCGCTCGCCGGCGGGGTCGGCACGATCTTCGGCGCGGTGCTCGGTGCCTTGGTGATGCAGAGCCTGCAGAGCGGTATGGCGCTGATCGGCATCAATACCTCGTTGCAGTCGATCGTGATCGGTCTGGTGCTCGTGCTGGCGGTCTGGCTCGACCAGGTCTACCGCCGCCGGGTCGGAAGCTGAGGGGGAAGCCATGGCCGGGCTGGAGAAGCCCCTCGTCGAGATGCGCGACATCCATGTTGCCTTCGGTGGCATCAAGGCGGTCGACGGGGTGACCTGCGACCTCTATCCGGGCGAGGTCGTCGGCCTGCTCGGTCACAACGGCGCCGGCAAGTCGACGCTGATCAAGGTGCTCTCCGGCGCCTATCAGGCCAGCACCGGCGAGATCCGGATCGACGGCGAGAAGGCCAGCATCCGCAACGCCCGCGACGCCCGCGCCTACAACATCGAGACGATCTACCAGACGCTTGCGCTCGCCGATAACCTGGACGCCGCCGCCAACCTGTTCCTCGGGCGCGAGTTGCTGACCGGCTCCGGGATGCTGGACGAGGTCAAGATGGAGGCCGAGACCCGCGCGATCATGGGGCGCCTCAACCCCAACTTCAGGAAGTTCGCCGCCCCCGTCGCCGCCCTGTCCGGCGGCCAGCGCCAGTCGGTGGCGATCGCCCGCGCGGTCTATTTCAACGCCCGCATCCTGATCATGGACGAGCCGACGGCGGCGCTGGGTGTGCAGGAGACCAAGATGGTCTCCGACCTGATCAAGCAGCTGAAGGCGGAGAAGATCGGCATCTTTCTGATCAGCCACGACATCCACGACGTCTTCGACCTGTCCGACCGGCTGACCGTCATGAAGAACGGCCGTCTGGTCGGCACGGTGCGCACCGTGGACGTCTCCAAGGACGACGTGCTGGGCATGATCATCCTGGGCGAGATGCCGAAACACCTGAACCCCGACGGCTCTCGGCGCGCCGATGGTTGAGCGGCTTCAGGCCCGCCTCCTGGTGGACTGTCGCAACACGCTGGCGGAAGGCATCCAGTGGCATGCGGACCAGGGTCGCCTGTACTGGACCGATATCCTCGGCCGCGCGCTCTGGAGCTGCGATGCCGAGGGGAGGGACGCGCGCAGCGCGGCGTTCGCCAAGCGGATCGGCAGTTTCGCGTTCACCGGGGACGGCCGGATCCTGCTCGCCCTGGAGGACGAGATCGCCGTCTGCGACCTCGCCGGCGAGCGGCTGGAGACGATCGCCGCGGTCGAGGCCGACCGCCCCTCCACGCGCATGAACGACGGTCGGGCCGACGGCCAGGGCCGGTTCGTCTTCGGCGGCGTCGACGAGCGGGGGCTGCGGCCGCTCTCGGCCGTCTACCGCTATGACGGCACTCGGCTGGAGCGTCTGTTCGACGGGGTCGGCTGCGCCAACAGCATCGCCTTCTCGCCCGGCGGCGGGTTGTTCTACTTCGCCGACACGCCGCGCAAGGTGATCGAGCGGATCGCCTACGGCGCCGACGGCGTGCTGGGCGACCGCCTGACCTTCGCCGAACTCGGCGAGGACGAGGGCTTTCCCGACGGTTCCTGCGTCGATGTCGAGGGCGGGCTCTGGAACGCCCAGTTCAATGGCGCCCGGGTGCAGCGCTTCCTGGCGGACGGGCGACGCGACGTGCGGGTCGATCTTCCCGTCAGTCAGATCACGTGCGCCTGTTTCGGCGGGCCGGGGCTCGACCGTCTCTACATCACCACGGCGCGGGAGAACTTCACCGACGCGCAGGCGGAGGCGGAGCCGGTCGCGGGCGGGATCTTCGTCGCGGATGTCGGCGCGGCCATCGGCGTTGTCGGGCTGCCCGAGAGCCGGTTCACCGGCGTCATCCAGGCCTGAGCGACCCCATGGCCGAATCCCAGGATCCCGTGACCCGACGGTCCGCCGACCCGATCCGTGAGCAGAACCGCAAGCGGGTGCTCGACGTGCTGCGCCGCCAGGGGCCGGTCGCGCGCATCGACCTCGCGCGGCTCTGCGGGCTCAGTCCGGCAACCGTCACCGTGATCACCGCCGACCTGATGCAGGCGGGTCTGATCCGCGAGGCGGCGGACGAGGCCGGGCGGGCGTCGGATGGTCGGCGCGGCCGTCCCCGCACCGCCCTGGCGATCAACCCGGATGCCGCCTATGCCGTCGGACTCAAGGTGTCGCTGCACAAGGTCGACGTCTCGCTCACCAACATGGTCGGCGACGTCCTCGGCAGCGAGACCGTGCCGATCCGCGCCGATCGGGTGGCGCCGGCGGCCATCGCCCAGGCCTGCAAGGAGCGCGTCGGCGCCATCATCGTGGCGTCGGGCATCGATCCGGCGCTGATCCTCGGGGTCGGCGTCGGCGTGCCGGGCTTCGTCGGCTACCCGTCCGGGGCGGTGCGGTGGAGCCCGCTCTTCGCCGAGCGCGACGTCCCGTTCCGCGAGATCGTCGCCGCCGAGACCGGCCTGCGCACAGTGGTCGACAACGACGCCAACATGGCGGCGCTCGGCGAGAAGTGGTTCGGGGTCGGCCAGACCCATCACACGTTCCTGGTCGTCACCGTCGAGCACGGCGTCGGCATGGGGCTGGTGGTCAACGACACGCTGTATCGGGGGGCGCGCGGCTACGGCGCCGAGTTCGGTCATACCAAGGTGGTCGCCGGCGGCGCCCTCTGCCGCTGCGGCGCGCGCGGGTGCGTCGAGGCCTACGTCTCGGACTATGCGATCGTGCGCGAGGCCGGACTGGCGGACGGCGCGCTCGACATGGACGACCCGCAGGCGGTCCACGCCGCGATGGAGCGCCTGATCGAGGAGGCCGATGGCGGCGACCCGGCGCTCGCGGCGATCTTCCGGCGCGCCGGCAGCATGCTCGGCACCGGCATCTCCAACCTCTACAGCGTTCTCGACCCGTCCATCGTGGTGCTGTCGGGCGAACGAACCCGGTCGGCCCGGGTGTTCTTCGAGGCGATTCGCGGCGCGATCTCGGGCAGCCCGATGCTCGGTGACGAGGGCGGGATCGACATCGAGATCAACCCCTGGGGCGATGACCTCTGGGCCCGTGGTGCCGCTGCCCTGGTGCTGGAGGAGATGCGGGTCTAGCCCTCGGCCATCGCCTGCGGATCCACCGCGACCTCGAGCTGCACGCCGCCCGCCTTGCAGATCTCGACGATTCCCGTGGGCGGGACCGTGTCCGTGACCAGGACGTCGATATCCGCCAAGTCGGCGATCTTGACCGGTGGCTTGCGGTCGAACTTGGTGTGGTCGGCCAGCAGGATGGTCTGGCGGGCGTGGCGGATCATCTCCTGGGCGACCCGGACCTCCCGGTAGTCGTAGTCGAGCACCGTGCCGTCCTCGTCGATGCCGGAGGTGCCGATGATGGCGTAGTCCACCTTGAACTGGCGGATGAAGTCGACCGCCGCCTCGCCGACGATGCCGCCATCGGACGGGCGGACCAGGCCGCCGACGATCACGACCTCGGCCGATGGCGTCTCCCGCAGGATGCTGGCGACGTTGATGTTGTTGGTCACCACCAGGATGCCGGAATGATGGCGCAGGGCCTGGGCCACCTGCTCGGTGGTGGTGCCAATGTTCAGCACGATCGAGGAGCGGTGCGGGATCATCGCCGCCGTCCGCTCGCCGATCCGCCGCTTGCCGTCGGCCGCCAGGTGGCGGCGCGCGTCATAGGCGAAATTGGTCACGCCGGAGGGATGCACGGCGCCGCCATGCACCCGTTGCAGCAGACCACCGTCGCAGAGGGCGTTCAGGTCCTTGCGGATGGTCTGCGCCGACACGTCGAACTCACGGGCCAGCCCGTCGACCTCCACGCGGCCGTATTGGCTGGCGATTCGCATGATATCGGCCTGTCGGGGAGTCACGGGTTGCATGGCAGGATGTCGACTTCGCTCTTTTCGATTTCGGTCGACGCGAAAGCGCCTGGGATGCGTCTGATTTCGTTTTCTAGCGAAATCGCCGCAAATCGCATGATGGGTGGGGTAATTATCCAAGAAGCGCGCATTTTCGCAATCGTGTTTCGTTGTTGACGCTCATTTGCTTTCGTTTAAGAGTCGCAACGCTGTTTCAGCTGGGAGGAAAAAATGAAGATCAAACTGCTCACGGTGGCTGCGACGGCCGCGGTGTTCGCGTTCGCGAACCCGGCCCTCGCAGGCATGGACGAGGCCCGTCAGTGGGTCGACGACGAATTCCAACCCTCCACGCTCTCCAAGGACGCACAGCTCGAGGAGATGCAGTGGTTCGTCGATGCCGCGAAGCCTTTCGCCGGCATGGAGATCAACGTCCTGTCCGAGACCATTCCGACGCACGAGTATGAGTCGAAGGTCCTGGCCAAGGCGTTCGAGGAAATCACCGGGATCAAGGTGAACCATCAGCTTCTGGGTGAGGGCGAGGTCGTCCAGGCCGTCCAGACCCAGATGCAGACCAACCGCAACCTGTACGACGCCTACATCAACGACAGCGACCTGATCGGCACCCATTCGCGCCTGCAGCTCGCCGTCAACCTGACCGACTGGATGGCCGGCGAAGGCAAGGACGTCACCCTGCCGACGCTGGATGTCGACGACTTCATCGGCAAGTCGTTCACCACCGGTCCGGATGGCAAGCTCTATCAGCTGCCCGACCAGCAGTTCGCCAACCTGTACTGGTTCCGCAAGGACTGGTTCGACCGGCCGGAGCTGAAGGCGCAGTTCAAGGAGCGCTACGGCTACGATCTCGGCGTGCCGAAGAACTGGTCCGCCTACGAGGACATCGCCGAGTTCTTCAGCGTCCACGTCAAGGAGATCGACGGGGTCCGGGTCTACGGCCACATGGACTACGGCAAGCGCGCGCCGGATCTCGGCTGGCGCATGACCGACGCCTGGCTGTCGATGGCCGGCGCCGGTTCGACCGGGCTGCCGAACGGCCGTCCGATCGACGAGTGGGGCATCCGCATGGAGGAGGGGTCGTGCAACCCGGCGGGCGCGTCCGTGACCCGCGGTGGCGGCGCCAACGGCCCGGCCGCCGTGTACGCCATCCGCAAGTGGGACGAGTGGCTCCGCAAGTACGCCCCTCCGGGTGCCGCGGACTACGACTTCTACCAGTCGCTGCCGGCGCTCAGTCAGGGCAACGTCGCCCAGCAGATCTTCTGGTACACCGCCTTCACCGCCTCGATGGTGGCGCCGAAGAGCGAGGGCAACAACACCGTCGACGATGACGGCAATCCGCTGTGGCGGATGGCCCCGTCGCCGCACGGGCCCTACTGGGAGGAAGGCCAGAAGCTCGGCTATCAGGACGCCGGCTCGTGGACCCTGTTCAAGTCGACCCCTGTCGACCGCCGCAAGGCCGCCTGGCTGTACGCCCAGTTCGTGGTGTCGAAGACCGTCTCGCTCAAGAAGAGCCATGTCGGCCTCACGATCATCCGTGACAGCGACATCAACCACCAGTCCTTCACCGACCGCGCGTCGAAGCTCGGCGGCCTAGTTGAGTTCTACCGCTCGCCGGACCGCGTGCTGTGGTCGCCGACCGGTGTGAACGTGCCCGACTATCCGAAGCTGGCCCAGCTCTGGTGGCAGCAGATCGGTGACGTCAACTCCGGCGCCTTCACCCCGCAGGAGGCCATGGACCGTCTCGCCGGCGAGATGGACCAGGTCATGGCCCGCATGCAGCGCGCCGACGAGGCGAACGGCACCTATGGCGGTTGCGGCCCGCGCCTGAACGAGGAGAAGGACGCCTCGGAATGGCTCGGCAAGGGCGGCGCCAAGGCGAAGCTCGACAACGAGAAGCCGCAGGGCGAGACCATCGCCTATGAAGAGCTGATCAAGCGCTGGGCCCAGTAATCCCTGCTATGCGCTAGACTGTCCGGGGTGGGGTTCGCCCTGCCCCGGACTTCTTTTCGGACCGCGGCAGCGCATGAGCGCGGCCGGAACCGACCACGTTTCGACGAAGTGATGGGTCCATGAGTTTGGAGCTGAAGGGCGTCACCAAGCGAGTCGGTGCCGACGTCCATATTCATCCCACCGACCTGACGTTGGAGCCCGGCAGCTTCAACATCCTGCTCGGCACCACGCTGGCCGGCAAGACGACGCTCATGCAGCTCATGGCCGGGCTGGAGAAGCCGAGCGACGGCCGGGTGTTCTTCGACGGCGCCGACGTGACCGGCGTTGCGGTGCAGAAGCGCAACGTCTCCATGGTCTATCAACAGTTCATCAACTACCCGAACATGACGGTGTTCGAGAACGTCGCCTCGCCGCTCCGGGTCGCCCGGGTGGCGGAAGGCGAGATCAAGCGCCGGGTCGGCGAGATGGCCGAGCTGCTGCGCCTGACGCCGATGCTGCAGCGCCGCCCGTCCGAACTGTCCGGCGGGCAGCAGCAGCGCACCGCCATGGCCCGCGCGCTGGTCAAGGACTCCACCCTCGTCCTGCTGGACGAGCCGCTGGCGAACCTCGATTTCAAGCTGCGCGAGGAGCTGCGGGACGAGCTGCCGCGCCTGTTCGCCGACCGCAACTGCATCGTCGTCTACGCCACGACCGAACCGGTCGAGGCGCTGTTGTTCGGCGGTCACACGGCGGCCCTGTTCGAGGGCCGGGTGACCCAGTTCGGGGCCACCGGCGAGCTGTACCGCCGGCCGGCCGACCTGATCACCGCCCAGGTGTTCTCCGACCCGCCGATCAATGTCGCGCCGGTCGAGAAGCGGGGCGGCGAGTTCGTGATGAGCGAGCAGGTCCGATGGGGCGCTCCGGACCGCTTCGCCGGGATCGCCGACGGCTCCTACACGCTGGGCCTGCGCCCGCACGCGCTGACGCCGACGCCGATCGGGGATCTCCCGGTCGCCGTCGAAGGCCGCGTGCAGGTCACCGAACTCAGCGGCTCCGAGAGCACCGTGCATCTGGAGATCGAGGGGCGGTCCTGGGTCAGCCAGTCGCACGGCATTCACGCGCTGGAGGTGGGCACGGTGGCCCGGCTCCACGCCGATATGAACCAGGCCCTGCTGTTCGCGCCGGACGGCGCGCGCGTGGACGGCTGAGGGAGGCGGCGATGGCGAAGATCACCCTCGACAAGCTGCGGCACTCCTACGTCGCCAACCCGCGCGGCGAGGACGATTACGCGCTCAAGCGCATGGATATCGCGCTGGAGGACGGCGGCGCCTACGCGTTGCTGGGCCCGTCCGGCTGCGGCAAGACCACGCTGCTGAACATCATCTCCGGCCTGGTCGCGCCGAGCGAGGGGCGGGTGCTGTTCGACGACGACGACGTCTCGCAGATGCCGCCGGACCAGCGCCACATCGCCCAGGTGTTCCAGTTCCCGGTCATCTACGACACCATGACGGTGTACGATAATCTGGCCTTTCCGCTGCGCAACCGGGGCGTCGCCGAGGCCGAGGTCGATGCCCGGGTCCGCGAGATCGCGGCCATGATCGACCTCTCCGACATGCTGCCGCGCCGCGCCTCGGGCCTGACCGCCGACGGCAAGCAGAAGATCTCGCTCGGCCGCGGCCTGGTCCGGTCCGACGTCAACGTCATCATGTTCGACGAGCCGCTGACGGTGATCGACCCGCACCTGAAGTGGCAGCTCCGGTCCAAGCTGAAGGAACTGCACCAGCGCGTGCGGACGACCATGATCTACGTCACCCACGACCAGACCGAGGCGCTGACCTTCGCCGACAAGGTGGTGGTGATGAACCTCGGCGAAGTGGTGCAGGTGGGCACGCCGGTCGACCTGTTCGAGCGCCCGCGCCATACCTTCGTCGGGCATTTCATCGGCTCGCCGGGCATGAACGTGCTGCCCTGCGAGGTGAAGGACGGCAAGGCCGTGTGCTTCGGCCAGATGGTGGAGACCGCGAACACCGCCGGCGGCGGCGAGGGTCGGGACTTCACCCTTGGCGTTCGTCCGGAATTCGCGCGGTTCGCCGAGGAAGGGCTGCCGGCGACCGTGGTCAAGGTGGCCGATGCCGGTCGCTACCGCATCGTCGACACCCGGATCCACGATCACACCGTCAAGCTGCTGGTGCCGGAGGGCGGGGCGATTCCCGAGGGCGAGACCCGTGTCGCCTTTGACCGGGAGAGCGCGCGGATCTACGCCGACGGCTGGATGGTCGGCGAAGGGGGGCCGACATGAACAAGACCGAAAACCAGCGCGCCTGGCTCTTCGTCCTGCCGGTGGTGCTGCTGGTGGCGTTCAACGCGGTCATCCCGCTGATGACCGTGGTGAACTACTCGGTGCAGGAGACCTTCGGCGACAACACGTTCTTCTGGGCCGGCCTGATCTGGTTCGAGCAGGTCCTGTCCTCGGAGCGGTTCCACGACGCGCTGCTGCGCCAGATCGGCTTCACCTTCACCATCCTGCTGATCGAGATGCCGCTCGGTGTGGCGATCGCGCTGTCGATGCCGCGCAAGGGGCCCTGGGTCTCGGTCTGCCTGGTGCTGATGGCGCTGCCGCTGCTGATTCCCTGGAACGTGGTCGGCGCCATGTGGAACATCTTCGCGCTGCCGGATATCGGCCTGCTGGGCAACCTGCTGAACGGGCTCGGCTTCGACTACAACTTCACCCGCCAGCCCGGCGACGCGTGGTTCACGCTGATCCTGATGGATGTCTGGCACTGGACCTCCCTGGTGGTGCTTCTGGCCTATGCCGGTCTCAGCTCGATCCCCGACGCCTATTACCAGGCGGCGAAGATCGACGGCGCCAGCAACTGGGCGATCCTGCGCCACATCCAGCTGCCGAAGCTGCGGCGCGTCCTCACCATCGCGCTGCTGCTGCGCTTCATGGACAGCTTCATGATCTACACCGAGCCGTTCGTGCTGACCGGCGGCGGTCCCGGGAACTCGACGACCCTGCTGTCGATCGACCTGGTGAAGATCGCCCTCGGCCAGTTCGACCTGGGCCCGGCGGCGGCGATGTCGCTGATCTACTTCCTGATCATCCTGGCGATGAGCTGGGTGTTCTACACCGTCATGACCCGCAACGAGAATCAGTAGGGGACGGCCATGCGATATTCCGTGAAATGGCTGGTGCCGACGCTCTACATCCTGTTCCTGATGCTGCCGATCTACTGGCTGGTCAGCATGTCGTTCAAGACGACGAACGAGATCCTCGGGGGCTTCTCGCTGTTCCCGCAGGAGTTCACGCTCGAGAACTACATCGCGATCTTCACCGATCCGACGTGGTACATGGGCTACGTCAACTCGCTGATCTACGTCTCGATCAACACGGTGGTGTCGGTCGCGGTGGCGCTGCCGGCGGCCTACGCCTTCTCGCGCTACCGCTTCATCGGCGACAAGCACCTGTTCTTCTGGCTGCTGACCAACCGCATGGCGCCGCCGGCGGTGTTCGCGCTGCCGTTCTTCCAGCTCTACTCGGCGGTGGGGCTGTTCGACACCCACATCGCGGTCGCCCTGGCGCACACACTGTTCAACATCCCGTTGGCGGTATGGATTCTGGAAGGCTTCATGTCCGGCGTGCCGAAGGAGCTGGACGAGACCGCTTATGTCGACGGCCACTCGTTCTGGAGCTTTTTCCTGAAGATCTTCGTGCCCACGATCGCCGCCGGCGTCGGGGTCGCGATGTTCTTCTGCTTCATGTTCTCCTGGGTCGAGCTGCTGCTGGCCAAGACGTTGACGGCGGTCGACGCGAAACCAATCGCGGCGACGATGACGCGAACGGCCAGCACGTCCGGCTACGAACTCGGCCTGCTGGCGGCGGCCGGGACGCTGACCATCGTGCCCGGCGCCTTCGTCATCTATTTCGTGCGCAACTACATCGCCAAGGGCTTCGCCCTCGGCCGGGTGTGAGGAGGCGGGACGATGGGTCTGCAATGGATGGCCTGGACGTGGCCGACGGCGGCGTTCTTCGTTTTCGTGGCGCTCTGCCTGATTACCCTGACGGTCTGGGAGCTCAAGGTTCCCGGCGGGGCGCCCCGACGCGGGGCGTTCGGCATCGACACCACCCGGGGCGACCGGCTGTTCATCTCGCTGCTCGGCTCCGCCTTCATCATGCTCGCCTGGCTGGCCTTCGCCGGCCCACCGCTCTGGGGCGCGCTGGTGGTGGCGGCGCTGTGGTGGGCCGGGGTGTTCCGCTACGTGTGATCACGTTCCCCACCCGCACGCCCCGGACCTGCTCCGGGGCCTAGGACCGGGACAGCCGGAACCTTTCGAGCCGACCACGCGGGTTCCGGCGCGCTGACGCCTGGGCCCCGGAATCAATCCGGGGAGTGAGGGAAGGACGCGGGTGCGATCTTCCACCACGTGGCACCGTCGCGAGGTCGGATAGGGACCAGACACGCGCCGGCCATCCCGGCAGGGTTCCAGTCCTCACCAACCCCGAGCTCCCGGACACCCCATGGCGCGCCCGAACATCCTGATCCTGATGGTCGACCAGCTGAACGGCACCCTGTTCCCGGACGGGCCGGCCTCTTGGCTGCACACGCCGAACCTGCGCCGTCTGGCCGAACGCTCGACCCGCTTCGCCAATGCCTACACCGCGTCGCCGCTCTGCGCCCCGGGGCGGGCATCCTTCATGTCGGGCCAGCTGCCGTCGGCCACCGGCGTCTACGACAACGCCGCCGAGTTCTCCTCCGCCATCCCGACCTACGCCCATCACCTGCGCCGCGCCGGCTACCAGACCTGCCTCAGCGGCAAGATGCATTTCGTCGGCCCCGACCAGTTGCACGGCTTCGAGGAGCGGCCGACCACCGACATCTACCCGGCCGATTTCGGCTGGACCCCGGACTACCGCAGGCCGGGGGAGCGGATCGACTGGTGGTACCACAACCTGGGCTCGGTCACCGGCGCTGGCGTGGCCGAGACCTCGAACCAGATGGAGTACGACGACGAGGTCGCCTATCACGCGGTGCGCAAGCTCTACGACCTGTCGCGCGGCCATGATGCCCGACCCTGGTGCCTGACGGTCAGCTTCACCCACCCGCACGACCCGTACGTGGCGCGGCGGAAATACTGGGACCTGTACGCCGACTGCGACCATCTCCTGCCGACGGTTCCGGCCATGGCCTACGACGACCACGACCCGCATTCCAGGCGGATCTTCGACGCCAACGACTGGCGCAGTTTCGACATCACGGAAGACAACATCCGCCGGTCGCGCCGGGCCTATTTCGCCAATGTCAGCTACCTGGACGACAAGATCGGCGAAATCCTCGACACACTGGAGCGGATCCGTCAGGAGGCCGTCATCCTGTTCGTCTCCGACCACGGCGACATGCTTGGAGAGCGCGGGCTTTGGTTCAAGATGAGCTTCTTCGAGGGCTCGTCCCGGGTGCCGCTGATGGTCGCCGCGCCCGGCATGCCGGCGGGGCTGGTCACCGATCCGGTCTCGACCCTGGACGTGACGCCGACGCTGGCCGAGCTCGCCGGGGTGTCGCTGGAGGAGGTCGCGCCCTGGGCCGAGGGCCGCAGCCTTGTGCCGATGGCCGGCGGCGCCGCCCGCCCCGGCCCCGTCGCCATGGAATACGCGGCCGAGGCGTCCTACGCGCCGCTGATCGGGCTGCGCCGGGGCCGGTGGAAGTTCACCCGCTGCCGTCTCGATCCGGACCAGCTGTTCGACCTGGAGGCCGATCCGCACGAGCTGGTCAATCTGGCCGCCGACCCGGCACATGCCGCGACCCTGGCGGAGTTCCGGGCCGAGGCGGATGGGCGCTGGGACCTCGCCCGGTTCGACGCCGAGGTACGGGCCAGCCAGGCCCGGCGCTGGGTGGTATACGAGGCGCTGCGCAACGGCGCCTACTATCCCTGGGATCACCAGCCGCTTCAGAAGGCGTCCGAGCGCTTCATGCGCAACCACATGGACCTGAACGTGGTCGAGGACAACCAGCGCTTCCCGCGCGGTGAATGAGGTACTCGCAATGACCTACGATGCACAGCCCAAGGCCAGCCACTTCATCGACGGCGCCTATGTCGAGGACAGCGCCGGCGACCCCATCGACGTGGTCTACGCCGCGTCCGGGGAAACCATCGCCCGCCTGCACGCCGCCACCCCGGCGATCGTCGAGCGGGCGCTGGCCTCGGCCAAGGCGGCTCAGGCCGGCTGGGAGGCGATGAGTGGGACCGAGCGCGGTCGGGTGCTGCGCCGCGCCGCCGACCTCATCCGCGCGCGCAACCGCGACCTGTCGGTCCTGGAGACGCTGGACACCGGCAAGCCGCTGTCGGAGACCCTGGTCGCCGACGCCACGTCGGGAGCCGACGCGCTGGAGTACTTCGGCGGTCTCGCGGGATCGTTGACCGGTGAGCATGTGAGCCTTGCGGGCGGTGACTTCGTCTACACCATGCGGCGCGCGCTCGGCGTCTGCGTCGGCATCGGCGCCTGGAACTACCCGACGCAGATCGCCTGCTGGAAGGCGGCCCCGGCGCTCGCATGTGGGAATACGATGGTATTCAAGCCGTCGGAGACCACGCCGCTCTGCGCCCTCAAGGTGGCGGAGATCCTGATCGAGGCGGGGGCGCCACCGGGCGTGTTCAACGTGGTGCAGGGGATGGGTCCGGTCGGCGCCGCGCTGACCACCGATCCGCGGGTCGCCAAGGTCTCGCTCACCGGATCGGTGCCGACCGGCCGCAAGGTCTACGCGTCTGCCGCCGAGGGCATCAAGCACGTCACCATGGAGCTCGGCGGCAAGTCGCCGATCCTGATCTTCGACGACGCCGACGTCGAGGCGGCAGTGAGCGGTGCCATCGTCGGCAACTTCTACAGCTCCGGTCAGATCTGCTCCAACGGCACCCGCGTCTTCGTCCAGCCGGGGATCAAGGAGGCGTTCCTCACGCGCCTGACCGAGCGTCTCGGCGACGCCGTGATCGGCGACCCGATGGATGAGAGCGTGACCTACGGCCCCATGGTCTCCGAGCGCCAACTGAAGATCGTGGAGGGCTACATCGCCAAGGGAGTCGAGGAGGGCGCGCGGCTGGTCACCGGCGGCGGTCGCATCGACCGACCCGGCTGGTACCTTGAGCCCACGGTCTTCGCCGACGTGACCGACGGCATGACGATCGCGCGGGAGGAGATCTTCGGTCCGGTGATGTCGGTGTTCGACTTCACGGACGAGGAGGCGGGGATCGCCCGGGCCAACGCGACGGAATTCGGCCTGGCCGCCGGCGTCTTCACCCGCGACCTCGCCCGCGCCCATCGGGTCGTCGGCCGGCTGGAGGCGGGCAGCCTGTACATCAACGCCTACAACCTGACCCCGGTGGAGGCGCCGTTCGGTGGCGTGAAGGCTTCGGGCGTGGGCCGCGAGAATTCCAAGGAGGCGATCCACCACTATTCCGAGGTCCGATCGGTCTACGTGGCGGTGAACGCCCCCGAGGCGCCGTACTGACCCCCCGCCTCGGTGGCGATCGTGGCCGAGACGCCGTCGCCGAGGAACCGGCCGAGCACATCGGCGACCGCGGACCGCCAGGTCGGATCCGAGCGCAGGCGGTCGGGAAACAGTCCGGGCAGACCGTGCAGGGCCGATGAGATGGCCTCCGCCGTCGTCCGGCCGGCGATGGCGGCCGAAATCGCCGCCTCGCGCGGGTCGCGCAGCGCGTAGCCGGCGCCGCCGTCGTGCCGGCCGAGGGTGTAGCGCATCCAGGTGGCCACGGCGAAGGCGAAGCGGCGGATGTCCTGCCCATGGGTCAGCGCATGCACCGCCGGTTCCAGCAGTCGCTGCGGCAGCTTCTCGGTGCCGTCCATGGCGATCTGGTATGTCTCATGGGCGATCGCCGGATTGCGGAAGCGCTCGCTCAGGTCGGCGGCATAGGCGGTGAAATCGATGCCGGGCAACGGTTCCAGCGTCGCGGCCGCGGCGGCCATGTGGCGCGCGACCAGGGCCGGCAGATGCGGGTGCGCCATGACGTCCCGGACAAAGGGGCAATCGGCGAGGAACCCGGCATAGGCGAGCATCGAATGGGTGCCGTTGAGCATCCGCAGCTTCATCCGCTCATATGGCGCGACATCGTCCACGAACAGGGCGCCGGCGGCCTCCCAAGCCGGCCTGCCGTCGGCGAAGGCGTCCTCCAGCACCCACTGGGTGAAAGGCTCGGCTTCGACCGCGGCGTGGTCGGCGTACCCGGTCAGCGCCCGCGCGGTGTCGAGCGTGGCCTGGCTCGGTGCTGGCGTGATGCGGTCGACCATGGTGGCCGGGAACCGGGCCTCGCCGGCGATCCAGGCACGGAGGTCGGGGTCAACGCGGTCGGCGAAATCGAGGACGCCGAGGCGCAGCAGGCCGCCATTGTCCGCCAGGTTGTCGCAGCACAGCGCCGTGAACGGTCGCGTGCCGGCATCGCGGCGCCGGCGCAGCGCCTCTACGATCAGCCCGACGGCGCCTCCCGGCGCGCGTGGGGTCTTCAGGTCGGCGGCGATGGCCGGGTGGGTGGTGTCCACGCCGCCCGCCCGCCGGTCGATGCCGTAGGCCTTCTCCGTCACGGTCAGGCTGACGACCCGCGTCGCCGGGTCGGTCAGGGCGGCCAGCACGCCGGCCCGGTCCCGCGTGGCGGCGATGACCCGGTCGATGGCGGCCACCACCCGGCCCGTCGTGCCGCCGGCGCCCCGCTCGATCAGGGTGTAGAGGCCGTTCTGCGGGTTCAGGGCATCGGCGGCCGCGGTGCCGCGCAGGCTGATACCGGTGATCCGCCAGTCGCCGCCGCCGGCGGCGAGCGCGGTGTCGGTATACGCGGCCTGATGCGCCTTGTGAAAAGCGCCGACGCCGATATGGGCGATGCCGGTGGCATGGGCCGCGGGATCGTAGCCGGGGCGGGTCGCGGCGCCAAGAGCACCGTCCAGGGTGGTGAGGCGAGCCGGGTCGGTCATGCGGTCCAGACTATCCCAGCCTCCAGCGGGGTTGAACGCGTCTGGTCCCGGTGGGGCTCCTGCCGCAGCGACCCGGGCTCACACGAACAACGAGTCGGTGACCGATGCCGCGCTGACGCCAAGCAGCGTGACCGAGGAGCCGTCGTCGTAGGTGACGACCGCGCCGTCCGTGCCGTCGGCGACACTTCGCCCGCCACTCGAGGCGGATAGCGGGCTCAGGGCGATCCGGTCGGCGGCGACGTCGAAATCGCTGACCGTGTCGGCACCGGCGCCGACGACAAACACGTCGCTGCCGGCGCCGCCGGCCAGCAGGTCGTCGCCCAGATTGCCGTGCAGGCTGTCGTCGCCGGCCCCGCCGGACAGGGTGTCGGCGTCCTGCCCACCGTAGATGACGTCGGCCCCGTCGCCGCCGACCAGAAGCTCGCTGCCGATGTTGCCGTAGACGAGATCGTCGCCGGCCCCGCCGAGCAGGGTCTCCGTCCCCTCGCGCTGGCCGGCGACGGTGCTGTCGCCGGCGACGGCGGTCCCCGTGTTCTGGCCGCCGAACAAGGTGTCGTTTCCGGCGCCGCCGGACAGAAGGTCGAGGTCGGCGTTGCCGTAAAGCAGGTCGGCGCCGTCGGCCCCGGAGACCGTGTCCGCCCCGGCGCCACCGGACACCGTGTCGATATTCGCCCAGCCGGTGATGAGGTCCGCCGCATCGGTGCCGGACGTCGTCTGGAAGTTGGCCAGGATGATCGCGGTGTCCGACGGCGTGACGCTGGCGGCGTCGACCAGGGTGGAGGTGCCGTCGACCGAGACCTGCCGCACCGTCCCGGTCAGGGTGGCCGGCACCGAGGCGTTCGTTCCCCAGAGCACATAGGCGGTCTTGCTGCCGTCGGTGAAGGTGTAGACGGCGTCGGTGATCGTCGAGCCGCTGCGCGCCTCGGAGACGATCGAGGCGCTGGTGAAGAAGTCGAGCTCCCCGGTCAGGGTCCGGATCGCGTTGGCCGTGTCCTGCAGGTAGCTGGCGCTGTAGGCCGGCAGGCCGGCGGACCGGTCGAAGTCGAGACCGTCCAGACTCATGAACTTGGAGGTCTCGTCGCCGGGACCGGTCGCGGTGCCGACGAAGAAGGTCTTCGCCACCCCGTTGGCCCAGGCCGCCGTGAAGGTTTGGGTCAGCAGGTTGGCGTACTCGGTGGTGGTGATCGAGTCCTGACCGAAGCCGGCGGCCTCGAACTCGATCTCCGTCACCCAGACATCCGCGGTCACGCCGAGCCCTGATAGGAAGCTTTGGATCGCCGGCAGGTTCAGGTCCATGCCCTGGGTGATCGAATGGAACGAGAAGACGTCGATGTACTGGGCGCCGCCGAGGTTGAAGACGGTGGTCCAATAGTCCTGCGCGGTCTGGTCGGCCCCGGCCATGCCGCCGTTCACCACCACGGCATCGCTGTCGGCGGCCTTGATCGCGGTGTAGGTGCTCTCCAGTAGGGCGTAGTACTCGGCCGCCGTGCCGTCGAAGAAGATGATGTCTTCCAGCGATGGTTCGTTCGCCACCTCCCAGGTGTTGATCGCCTGGGTGAGGCCCGGCATGTCATCTATGCCGTCGCCGTCATAGCGCTCGACCATGGCCTGCACGAAGGCCTGATAGGCCTCGGTGTCGACCGGGGCGTGGCGGTAGGCGCCGATCTCCGGGAAGCTCGAGGTCTGTTCGTCGGTGAGGGCGGTATAGGTGCCGCTCTGATCCCAGTCGGCATAGGGCCAGATCGTGGCCATGATGTTCTGGGCGATGGCCTGGGAGGTCGTGACGTACTGGTCGATCGTCGACCAGTCGTAGCTGGCATCCGCGCTCGACTGCACGCTGTTCCAGTAGAACGGCCCCGGATGCGGTCGCTCCCACGTGGTGTTCATGTAGTCGAGAGCTTCATAGTAGTCGGGATGCATGATCCCGACATGCGAGTTCTCACCGGTCATCGCCCCGCTCCCCATCGCTGACCGCGCGTGACCCGTGCAAGTTTGCCTCCAATTTGACTAAAGATCCACGTGTGTTTCGCCACATCTGACTCCAGCACCCGAACGGGCATCCGGGTCTGTGGCCCTACGGATTGCCGCTTCGCCACGGACGCGATCGTCACTATCCTCCTGGTGAACGCCCGGGCGGCGTGGCCCGCTGGTGCTACCGAACCAGGGAACAGGGAGGCGCACATGCCGGAAGGCGATCGCGGGATCACCTATTTTACCGAGGCGACATCGGCCGAGACCGTGATCGCCCGCATGGCCGCGGCCGACAATCCGCGGCTGGCCGAGGTCATGCGCTCGGTGATCACCCATCTCCACGCGGTGGTGAAGGAGGTCGAGCCGACCTATGAGGAGTGGATGGCGGCGATCCAGTTCCTGACGGCGACCGGGCAGATGTGCGACGACAAACGCCAGGAGTACATCCTGCTCTCCGATGTGCTCGGTGTCTCGATGCTGGTCGACGCGATCAACACCCGCCGGCCGACCGGCGCGACGGAGAACACGGTGCTCGGTCCGTTCCATGTGGACGGCGCGCCGGAACTGGCCCGGGGCGACACGATCTCGCAGGACGGAAAAGGCGAGCCGCTGGTGGTTTTCGGCCGGGTCGTCGACCTCGACGACCGACCGGTCCAGGGGGCGGCGATCGATACCTGGCAGACCAGCCATGACGGCTTCTACGACGTGCAGCAGCCGGGGGTGCAGCCGGAGAACAACCTGCGCGGCATCTTCCACACCGGAGCCGACGGGCGGTTCTCCTATCGGACAATCAAGCCGATCTATTACGGCATTCCCGATGACGGGCCGGTGGGGCAGATGCTGAACGGCCTCGGGCGCGGCAACGTGCGGCCGGCCCACCTGCACTACATCGTCACCGCGCCCGGCTACGAGGCCGTCACCACCCACATCTTCGTGCATGACGACCCGTATCTGGCGAGCGACCCGGTGTTTGGCGTCAAGGAAAGCCTAATCCACGAGTTCGTGCACCATGACGACGCGGCCCGCGCCGCCGAGTACGGCGTGGCCAATCCGTTCTGGACCGTGGAGACGGATTTCGTCCTGACACCGAGCGCCTAACGCGCAGTTGTTTCCGGCGGTGCGTTCTTTAAACGAGAACGGCCCGCATCCTGCGATGCGGGCCGCTGTTTCGTGTCTCCGCCGCGGGTCAGTCGAGCCGGGTGATCCGGCCCTGGACCGCGGTGGCCACGGACCCCTTGGCCTGGACGAATTCGATGACCTGGCCGGCGAGCAGGCCGCCGGAGATGCCGTCGATCAGCACCTTGGCCTGGCGCAGCATGCCGTAGCCGTCGCCGCCGCCGCCGACATAGTCGTTGGTGGCGAGGGTGTAGGTGGCGCCGTCGTCCAGGGGCTTGCCGCCGACCGTCACCTCGACGATCCGGGAGCCGACCGGCTTGGACGCATCGAAGGAGAAGGTCAGACCGGAAACCTGCGGGAACCGGCCCTGGACATCCTCGACGCCGCTCACCCCGTGTTCCAGGGCGTCGCGCAGCTGGGCGCCGCTGACCTCCAGCTTGACCGTGGCGTTGCCGAACGGCAGCTCGGTCAGGACCGTCTTGCGGGTGAGCTCGGTGCCGGCCGGGTAGACCGTGTCGCCGCGAATGCCGCCGCCATTGGCGAGACCGACATCCGCCCCGGTCGCCGCCCGGCTGGCGTCGGCGACAAGGTTGCCGAAGGCGGTTTCCATGGTCCGGATCGAGGCGCGGCGGGTGTCGAGTTCGACATCCGTCTTGCCGATGACCTGGCCCAAGCCCTCATCGAGGGCCGCCGCGTAGGCGTCGACCTGTCCCTGAACCGCGGGATCGGGCGTGGCGCCGGCGGTCGCGACCAGTTCGAAGGTCGGCTTCCAGACCAGGCGCAGCTTGCCGCGCCGCTCGACCCTGTCGAGGGTGATGGTGCTCTTGGCGATGAACTCGCCCTCCGCGCCGGCGCCCACCATCATGTCGCGGCCGTCGTAGGAGACGCGTGCCAGCTCGTCATGGCCGCCGAGCACCACGTCGACATCCTTGACCAGACGGAGCAGCTCGCGGTCCAGACCCTCACCGCCATGGCTGAGCGCGACGATGAAATCGGCCCCCTGTTCCTTGAGGGCGGCGGCGTCCCGCGTGGCGGCACTGGTGTAGTCCTCGAAGGTCACGCCGGGCCCGGGACTGGCCAGGAAGGTCGTGTCCGGCGTGGTGAGGCCGATCAGGCCGATCTTATACCCGGAGATCTCAAGGAGGGTCGGCCCACCGACGCCCGGGAACGGCTTGCCGTCCAGAGTGACGTTACTGGAAATCCAGGCGAAATCGGATTCGGCGACCCGTGCCTTCAGCACGTCGTCGCCCATGTCGAACTCGTGGTTGCCGAGGGTCGCGTACTGGATGCCGATCCGTTCGGCGAGCTCGATCATGTGGGCGCCCTTGTCGATCCCACTCATCAGCGACGGCGAGATCATGTCGCCGCCGAAGGTCACCAGCACGGCGGCGCCGTCGGACTCGGCCGCCGCCTTCTCCGCGGCGATCACGGCGGCGACCTCGCCGGCGTTGTCCATCTTGTCCCAGTCGTTCAGGTGCAGCAGCACGAGCTTCAGGGGCTCGGCCGCGGCGGGTCCGGCGAGCATGGCCACGGCCACGAGCGCCAGCATCAATGCGCGCAATGAGGTGAGCATCGTCGACTCCATCGGTCGTGTGGAAGGCGGGTATCGGCAGTCCGATCGTCGCTGCCACATTACTGTAACAAATCCGACCGGCCAACGTTCCTTGGACCGATGGTAACGGGTCGCGATGACGGTTTGGCGGCCGGCGGGTTACCGCTTCAGGCTCGCCCCGCTCTGGGTGAACAGGATCTTGCGCTCCTCGTCGGTCGGCGGGGCGGAGCGGCGGAACTCCTTGCCGAGGTCGACCGCTTTCTGCACCGCCGGCCGTTGCTTGATCGCCGCCCGCCAGCGCGCGACGCTGGGATAGGCGTCCAGCGACGCGCCGAGCGGCTTGGCGATCAGCACCCAGGGCCAGCTGATCATGTCGGCGATCGAGTATTCGGTCCCCACGATCCACTCCCGCCCCTGGAGCCGGCGCTCCAGGACGGCGAGGCAGCGGTCGTATTCGTTCAGGTAGCGGGTCTTGGCGTAGGGCACGTCCTCGGGTGCGTAGTTCACGAAATGGCTGAGCTGGCCCGCCATCGGCCCCTGGTTGCCGGTCTGCCAGAACAGCCATTCCAGCACTTCCTTCTCGCCGCGCGGATCGGCGGGGAGGAACCGCCCGGTCTTGCGCGCCAGGTAGTACAGGATGGCGCCGGATTCGAAGACCGGGACCGGGTCCCCGTCGACGTCGTGATCGACGATCGCCGGCATCCGGTTGTTCGGGCTGATCGCCAGGAACTCCTCGCGGAACTGCTCGCCCTTGGAGATGTTCACCGGGATCAGCCTGTAGTCGATCCCGAGCTCCTCCAGCAGGATCGCGACCTTCCAGCCGTTCGGCGTCGGCCAGTAGTGGAAGTCGATCATGCCGCCTTCTCCTCGGCGGTGCCGGCGACCCCGGCGGCGCGGAGGGCGGCGATCTCGTCGGCGGAGAAGCCGGCCGAGGCCAGCATCGTGTCGGTGTCGCCGCCGAGCGTCGGCGCGCCGTGGGAGAGATCCGGCTCGGTCACGGAGAAGGTGGCCGCCGGGCGGGCCTGGCGCAAGCGCCCGGCCTGGGGGTGGTCGAGCTCGACGACGATGCCGCTGGCCCGGATCTGCGGGTGCTCGATCATGTCCGAGCGGGTCAGGACCGGGGCGCACGGGACGTCATGGGCCTCCAGCCGCTGCAGCCAATGGGCCGAACTGTTGGTCGCCAGAACCTCCTGGGTGAGCGTCAGGCGGTCATCGATGTTCTCGTGGCGCAGGGCCGGCGTGGCGAAGCGCGGGTCGGTGAGCCAGTCCGGACGCTCCAGGGCGCGGCTGAGCGCCTCCCACTGCTTGTTGGTGTTCACGGCGACGGTGATGTAGCCGTCGGTGGTCTCGTAGATCAGGTCGATGAAGCTGGCCGCCTTCTCTTGCGGCAGCTCGCCGCCGACGAAGGTCTGGCTGCCCATGTCGGAGTGCCACAGGAAGTCGATCACGCTGTCCAGCATCGAGACCTTCACATGCTGGCCCTCGCCGGTGCGCTCGCGCTTCAGCAGGGCGGCGGTGATCGCCTGGGCCGAGGTGTAGCCGGTGAGCTTGTCCGGGATGATGGTGCGCACCAGCCGCGGCCGCGCCTCGTCGGAGCCACCCTGGATCGTCGTCAGACCGGACAGCGCCTGGACCAGCGGGTCGTAGACCGGCTTGTCGGCGTAGGGCCCGGCATCACCGAAGCCGCTGACCGAGCAGTAGACGATAGACGGGTTGGCCGCCCGCACCGCCGCCTCGCCCAGACCCATGCGGTCGACCACACCGGGCCGGAAATTCTGAACGAAGGCGTCGGCGGTTGCTGCCAGCTTGAGCACCGCGGCGACCCCGCGCGGATCCTTCAGGTTCAGGGTCACCGACTTCTTCGAGCGGTTGTTGTTCAGGAAAGAGGCGGAGAACCCACCGCGCCGGTTCGCCATGGCGCGGGTGAAGTCGCCGCCGGCCGGGTGCTCGATCTTGATCACCTCGGCGCCCTGGTCGGCGAGCATCATGGTGCCGAGCGGTCCCGAGACCACGCTGGTCAGGTCGATGATGCGAAAACCCTCCAAGGGCCCGGCCATGACGTGTCTCCTCTTGTCATCTTGCTCCCACGGCTCAAGGTCGTCCGCAGGGTTGCGAAGTCAATCATTTGCGAAACGCGAATGAAACAATGTCGAGAGACATGCACTCTTCGCAATCAAGACCTAATCTGACCGCGATGGCCTCAGGGCTTTCGCGCGCCGGTCAGCAGCGCATCGATGGCGTCCTTGCGCCGGTCGAAGGCGGCGAGGCTGTTCGTCGTGTTTTCGAACCAGAAGGACAGCCGGTCGACCATGTACTCGAGCCCGCTCCACCGCGGGCACAGGTCGTCGGCCCCGGCCTTGTAGAAGTCGAGCTGATCGTCGCGCGCGGTGCTGTCGGTGAGCACCAGGATTGGGCCGGAGAAGCGCTCCACCGAGCGCAACCGACGCACCGTGGCGATCCCCTGTGGCGGGGTCCGGCCGGCCTTGGCGTTCGGCCGCTCCTTCTCCTTCGGCGGCGGCGAGATCACGATCACGTCCGGGGGTGCCGTGGTGACGGCGAGCAGCGCCTCGTCAATGCCCGTGACGACCGTCACCTGGCGATGGCGGTTGGCGACAACGGCCTGGAACTGGGCGGCACGGCTTGAGTCCGGTTCGATCAGGAGGATGGATTTCGGCATGACGATGGACCGCGGGCCTTCTGACGCGAGAGACCGCGATCGTACTGCGTCGCCGGCGCGGACACCACCGACATGCGCTGACCGGCGGGCCGATCGATGGCCACCGGGACCGAGGGGACTTGGACGCGCGGCGGCTTCAGGCCTCGTCGGACCAGGGCCGCAGGAACACCTCGTCCACCGGGATCTTGTAGGCGTCGGACATCGCGTTGGTCTGGTTGAACATGCCGACCACCGCGATCAGTTCGCCGTACTCCGCGTCGGTCATGCCGAGTTTCCGGGCGGCGGCGGTATGGGTGCGGGTGCAGTAATCGCAGCCGTTGGTCGCCGACACCGCGACGGCGATCATCTCCTTGACCTTGGGGTCGAGGGCCCCCGGCGCCATCACCTCCTTCAGCCCGTACCACAGGCGCTTCAGGGATGGCGGATGGGTCGCGAAGATCTTCCAGGCGTTCGGCACGAAATCGATGCCCTTGGTGGCCATGATGTCGTCGAACACGGCCCGGACCTCGTCCGAGGCGTTCTCGTACTCGACCATCACGACGGTGGCGGACTCGGTGGACATGCGGCTGGCCCTCCCCTGGATGCGATCTCCCCTAAGTGGGGCAGCCGATGCGCAATCCGTCAATCCGGCGTCTGCGCGACTCCCCCGCGCCTCCTTGTCCTAGAGGTTCGCCTGCCGCTCCGTCTCGATCAGCTTGCGCTTGCGCTCCAACCCCCAGCGGTAGCCGCGCAGCGTCCCATCGGTGCCGACGGCCCGGTGGCACGGCACGATCAGCGAGACCGGGTTGTTGGCGCAGGCGCTGCCGACCGCCCGGATCGCCTTCGGCCGGCCGATCGCCGCCGCCAGTTCCGCATAGGTCCGGGTCTCGCCCATGGGGATGTCGGTCAGCGCCTGCCAGACCTGACGCTGGAACGCGGTGCCGCGGATGTCGAGCGGCAGGTCGGCGTGCGGCTCCTTGCCCTCCAGCATGCCGGCGACGTCGCCCAGGGTTTCGCCGAGCCCGCCCGGATCGGCGGCCAGCGTGGCGCGCGGGAAATCGCCGCGCAGCTCCTCGACCAGGGCCTCGTCGTCCTCGCCGATGCCGACGAAACAGACGCCGGCCTTGGTCGCGCCGACGATCACCCGTCCGAGCCTCGTGTCGGCGAAGGCGTAGGCGATCACCGCCCCGTCACCGCCCTTGCCATAGCTTGCCGGTGTCATGCCCAATTGCGCCCCCGCTTTCTCGTACAGCCGGCTCGAGGAGCCGTAGCCGGCGCCGTACAGCGCCATGGCGACGCCCTCGCCGGATTTCAGGTTCTGTTTCAGGCGGCCCAGGCGGCGGGCGTCCCAGTACTGGCGCGGGCTGATGCCCATCACCGCCTTGAAGCTGCGCTGCAGGTGGAACGGGCTGAGCCCGGCCGCCGCGCCGAGCGTCTCCAGGCTTGGGCATTCCTCCTCGGCGCTCTCTATCGCCCGGCAGGCGGCGCGCACGGCGTCGAGCCGGGGGTCGGGCGCGGCCGAGGCGTCCGGCTTGCAGCGCCGGCAGGCCCGGTAGCCGGCGGCGCGCGCCTGCTCCGGCGTCTCGTAGAACGACACGTTCTCGCGCTTCGGCGTGCGCGACGGGCAATACGGCCGGCAATACACGCCGGTCGTCCGCACCGCCACGATGAAAGCGCCGTCGAACGACTTGTCGCGGGCGACGACGACGCTGTAGCGGGCGTCGTCATCCATCTGTTTCACGCTCGGTTTCAGGGTCGCGGTCATTTGGGCTCTCCATCGCTCAGGGTGATCCTACCCTGAACCAGCCGCCGCGACCCCTCCATCCGCTTCTTGCGCGGACGGTCCAATTCGTCAGTTCACGTTGAACGCCGCTTCCTCCATCCCGGCGCCGACGCCCGCCGCCGTCATCTCGGCCCAGGTGTTGTCGTCGATCGGGATGCCGTTCGCGCGGCGGTCGGCCTCCGTCTCGCGCTCCGGATCGCCGGGGAAGCGGATCCTGTCGTGGCCGACCGCGACCTTGGCCGACGAGACGTGCTCGACGAGCTGGTCGATCTCCGAACGGAACGGGATGTCGGCGCCGAACCCGGCGGGGTCGAGCAGGATGGTGAGCATGTTGTTGCAGATGGTCTCCTGATCCATCAGCTCCTCGCGCGCCGTGCCGCCGCCGGTCAGCGCCGCCGAGAGGATCTCGCAGATCATGGCGAGACCGTAGCCCTTGTGCTGGCCGAAGGAGAGCATGGCGCCGAACGGTTCCTCGAAGATCACCGTCGGGTCGTCGGTCGGGTGGCCGTCGGGGCCGACCAGGGCGTCGGGCGGGGTCTTCTTGCCGGCGTAGTAGGCGACCCGGACCTTGCCCTGGGCGACCCGCGACGTCGCCATGTCGAGGACGATCATCGGCGTGTCGTCGGTCGCCGGGATCGCCGTGCAGTAGGGGTTGGTCGAATACTTCGCCTCGTACCCGCCCCACGGTGAGACGTAGGGCCGGTGGCCGGTGGTGTTGACGTAGTGGATCGAGACCAGTCCGGCCCCCGCCGCCATCTCGCCCCAGGCGCCGATGCGGCCCATGTGGTGGGTGCGGCGCAGGCCCATGATGCACACGCCGGTCTCCTTGGCGCGGGCGATCGCCATCTCCATCGCCTCGCGGCACACGGTCTGGCCGTAGCCCATGTTGCCGTCGAGCAGCAGGTAGGCACCGTTGTCGCTGACCACCGTCGGCCGCGCGCCCGGATTCATGGTCCCGGCCAGCGCGTGCTTCATGTAGCGGGGCGCCAGACCGACCCCATGGCTGTCATGGCCCATCAGGTTGGCCTGAACCAGGTTCTCGGCGATGGCCCGGGCTTCCTCGGGCGGACTGTTCGCGCCCTCCATCATGGCGGTGACGACATCGGTCAGCCGTCCGTGTCCGATGGTGATCGGCATGTCTCTCCCTCGTACTGTCCTATGATCGCTCAGGGCAGGCTTGCCGCGGAGCCTACACCGTCTCTATATGAGCCGTCATGAGCACGAATTTGCCCTTCCTGAAGATGCACGGTCTCGGCAACGACTTCGTCGTGGTCGACGGGCGTGCGACCGATGCGGCGCTCAGTGTCGCGCAGTACCGCGCCGTGGGTGACCGCCGGCGGGGGGTGGGCTACGACCAGTTTCTGACCATCCTGCCACCCCGCAACGGCGGCGTGGCCTACATGGCGATCCACAACCCAGACGGCTCCGTGGCTCAGGCCTGCGGCAACGGCACGCGCTGCGTCGCCGCGCTGCTGATGGAGGAGACCGGGTCGGAGGAGATCGTGCTGGAGACCGTGGCCGGCGGCCTGGTCTGCCGCCGCGCCGCCGACGGGCGGGTGACCTGCGACATGGGCTTGGCGCGCACCGGTTGGGACGAGATCCCGGTCGCCGGCGAAACGGACACGCTGGAGGCGACCGTCCCGGGTGCCGAGGCCTGCGGTCCGGCGACCCTGGTCAATATCGGCAACCCGCACGCCGTGTTTTTCGTCGACGATGCCGAGGCGCTCGACCTGGCCCGGGTCGGGCCGCCGATCGAGACCAGCCCGGTCTTTCCCGAACGCGCCAATATCGAGTTCGTCACCGCGCTCGGCCCTGACCGGCTGCGCATGCGGGTGTGGGAGCGGGGGGCCGGCATCACCCAGGCCTGCGGCTCCGGCGCCTGCGCCACCGTTGTCGCGGCCGCCCGGCGCGGGATCATTCCGGGACGATCGGCGAGCGTGGTGCTGGATGGCGGCGTGCTCGACATCACCTGGCGCGCCGACGGTCATGTGGAGATGACCGGGCCGGTGGCGACCAGTTTCTCCGGCACGCTCGACTTCTCCGTTCTCAAGACGTGAGGAGGGGCTGGTGAGCCTCGTCGTTCTTGGCCGGCCGTCGATGGGAGCGGCGGATCGGGCGTGGATAGACGACCTGCGCGGGCGCCATCGCGGCAGCGTCCTCGAGACCTCGCTCGGCGCCCATGTCACCCTGGTGTTCCCGACGGAGGCGACCGACCCGACCAGCGCCACCAGCCATCTCGCGACCGTGGCCGCCGAGACGGCGCCGATCGACCTGGTGTTCCGCGCGACCATGCCCTGGCTCGACCGCTACACCAACGAGACCTTCGTCTACCTGGTGCCGGATGCGGGCAACGGCGCGCTGATCCGCCTGCACGACTATCTCTACAGCGGGCCGTTCGCCGAGGTGCTGCGACTGGACCTGGCCTATGTGCCGCACATCACGCTGGGGCGGTTCGGCGAGGCCAAGGTGGCCAAGGCGCTGGTCGACGATCTGAACGCCCAGGACATCGAGATCCGGGCCCGGTTGGACACGGTCGAGCTGTTCCGCCTGGCCGAGGGCGAGACGCCGCGGCGTCTCGCCGAGGTGGCGCTGAGGGGCTACTCGGCCGCGTCCTGATAGGCCTCGATCGGCGGACAGGTGCAGATGACGTTGCGGTCGCCGTGGACGTTGTCGATGCGCGAGACCGGCGGCCAGTACTTCGACGCCTCCATGCCCGCCAGCGGGAACGCCGCCTGTCGGCGTGAATACGGCCGGTCCCAGGTGTCGGCCAGGAGGTCCTCGCTGGTATGCGGGGCGTGGCGCAGGGCACTGTCCTCGACCGCGTGATCACCGGATTCGACCGCCCGGATTTCCTCGCGGATCGCGATCATGGCGTCGCAGAACCGGTCGATCTCGGCCTGGCTCTCGCTTTCGGTCGGCTCGATCATCAGGGTGCCGGCGACGGGGAAGCTCATGGTCGGCGCGTGGAAGCCGTAGTCCATCAGCCGCTTGGCGACGTCGTCGACGGTGACGCCGCAGCCGTCCTTGATCACCCGCAGGTCGATGATGCACTCGTGCGCGACGAGCCCATCCGGGCCGGTATAGAGCACCGGATAATGGGCGCCGAGGCGCTTGGCCAGGTAGTTGGCGTTGAGGATCGCCATCTGCGTCGCCCGCTTCAGGCCGGACGCCCCCATCATCCGGATGTAGGCCCAGCTGATCGCCAGGATCCCGGCGCTGCCATACGGCGCCGCCGCGACCGGGCCGATCGAGGACTCGCCGCTGTCGAGCTCGCCATGGCCCGGCAGATAGGGCACCAGGTGCTCGGCCACGCCGATCGGACCGACGCCGGGACCGCCGCCGCCATGGGGGATGCAGAAGGTCTTGTGCAGGTTCATGTGGCTGACGTCGGAGCCGAACTCGCACGGGCTGCACAGCCCGACGAGCGCGTTCAGGTTGGCCCCGTCGGTGTACACCTGCCCGCCGTTGTCGTGGACGATCCGGCAGATCTCGCGAACCTTCGCTTCGAACACGCCGTGGGTCGACGGATAGGTGATCATCAGGGCGGCGAGGTTCCCGGCATGGGCCTCGGCCTTGGCCTGGAGATCGGCGACGTCGACATTGCCGCGGTGGTCGCAGTCGACGACCACCACCTTCATGCCGGCCATCGCGGCGGAGGCTGGATTGGTGCCGTGGGCCGAGGCCGGGATCAGGCAGATGTCGCGGTGCCCGTCGCCCCGCGCCCGGTGATAGGCGCGGATCACCAGCAGGCCGGCATACTCGCCCTGGGCGCCGGAATTCGGCTGCAGCGAGACGGCGGCGTAACCGGTCGCCGCCGCCAGCATGCGCTCAAGCTCGCTGATTAGGCGCAGATAGCCCTGGGTCTGGTCGGCCGGCGCGAAGGGATGGATGTCGGCGAATTCCGGCCAGGTGATCGCCGCCATCTCGGTGGTGGCGTTCAGCTTCATGGTGCAGGAGCCGAGCGGGATCATCGAGCGGTCGAGGGCGATGTCCTTGTCGGAGAGTCGGCGCAGGTAGCGCAGCATCTCGGTTTCGGAGCGGTGCACGTGGAACACCGGATGGGTCAGGAAATCGGAGGTCCGGCGCAGGCCGTCGGGCAGGCTGTCGGTGACCGCCGCCTCGACCTCATCGAACGTGAACTCCGCGGGTGAGCCCTGCCAGAAGCAGGACCAGATCCGCTCGACCGTGTGCCGGGTCGAGGTCTCGTCCAGGCTGATGCCGACGCCACCCTCGACGAAGCGGAGATTCATCCCCTCGACCCGGGCGGCTTCCCAAACGGTCGCGGCCCAGTCGGGTGCATTCACCGTGAGCGTGTCGAAGAAGCTGTCGCTGTCGAGGGAATAGCCGAGCCGGCGCAGCCCTTCCGCCAGGATCGCCGTCAGCCGGTTCACCCGTGTCGCGATGCGCCGCAGGCCGTCGGGACCGTGATAGACCGCGTACATCGAGGCGATCACCGCAAGCAGGACCTGGGCGGTACAGATGTTCGACGTCGCTTTCTCGCGGCGGATGTGCTGCTCGCGGGTCTGCAGCGTCAGGCGATAGGCGGGCCGCCCGGCGGCATCGACCGACACCCCGACCAGTCGGCCCGGGATGTTGCGCTTGTGGGTGTCGCGGGTTGCGAAATAGGCGGCGTGCGGACCGCCGAAACCCATCGGCACGCCGAATCGCTGCGTGGTGCCGACGACGATGTCCGCCCCCCATTCGCCCGGCGGGGTGAGCACGGTGAGCGCCAGCAGGTCGGCGGCGACCACGACGATCGCATCGTTGCCATGCACCCGATCCACCAGGTCGCGATAGTCGATGACCGACCCGCGGCTCGCCGGGTACTGCAGCAGGTAGCCGAACGCCTCGGCCGGCAGTCCCGCCAGTTCGTCGCCGACCAGGATCTCGATGCCGATCGGCTCGGCCCGGGTCCTCAGCACGTCGATGGTCTGGGGATGCACCCGCTCGGAAACGAAGAACATGTCGCCCTTGTTCTTCGCCATCTTGCGCGCCAGCGCCATCGCCTCGGCCGCCGCCGTCGCCTCGTCGAGCAGCGAGGCGTTGGCGATGTCCATGCCGGTGAGGTCGCTGACCATGGTCTGGAAGTTCAGCAGTGCCTCCAGCCGGCCCTGGCTGATCTCCGCCTGGTAGGGCGTGTAGGCGGTATACCAGGCGGGGTTTTCCAGCAGGTTGCGCTTGATCACCGCCGGCGTGACGGTGCCGTAGTAGCCCATGCCGATCAGCGAGGTCGCGACCTTGTTTTGGGTGGCGATCTCGGCCAGTTCGGCGAGGGTTTCGGCCTCGCCCTGCGGGGCGTCCAGCGCCAGGGGCTGGTCTAGGTGGATCGCGGTCGGCAGGGCGGCGTCGCTGAGCGTATCCAGGCTGTCCTGGCCGAGCGCGGCCAGCATGGCGGCGGTCTCGTCGTCGCTCGGGCCGATATGGCGGGCGATGAAGGCGCCCTGATCCGCGAGCTCGTCGACGGTGGCGATGTGAGTGTTGACGGGGGTCTCGGTCATGGGTCGCTCCGCGCGGGACCGCGCTCTCAGGTGTCGGATCAGCCGATGAGGTCGTTGTAGGCGGCCTCGTCCATCAGGCCGTCCAACTCGCCCGGGTCGCCGAGCTTGATCTTGAAGAACCAGCCGGTGCCGGTCGGGTCGGTGTTCGCGGTTCCGGGGGCGTCGACCAGGGCGTCGTTCACCGCGACGATCTCGCCGGAGACCGGCGCGTAGATCTCGCTCGCCGCCTTGACCGATTCGACCACGCCGGCGTCGTCGCCCTTGGCC
>JGI12316J15310_10000328_pt24 | contig 32251 bp, 25 predicted proteins | sample MarCyaLeptolynsp_FD_15310 | JGI IMG/M metagenome (IMG submission 15310)
GACGCGATCCAGTCGTTCTTCTCGCAGTACTACGACCTGGGCCGACTCGACGGACTGACTCGAGATCCGACGACCTACCCGCTGTTTTCGGACACGCTGCCCGAGTCGATGCGGCAGGAAGTTCAGCTGCTCGTCGACGACTACGTGTTCCGGCGCGACGAGGACATTCGCGGCGTCTATTCCACGCACACCACGTTCGTCAACGACGACCTCGCGGCGCTGTACGGGGTGGAGGCTCCGGGCGCCACCGCCATCTCGTACGTGCCGGTGGAGCTACCGCAGGACGGACCGCGGGCGGGACTGCTGACCTTCGGCGCGTTCCTGGCGATGAATGCCCACGAGACGGAGAACTCGCCTACGCTACGCGGCAAGTACGTGCGCGAGCGCGTGCTGTGCCAGTCGGTCCCGGCGCCGCCCGACGACGTGGACACAAACCTGCCCGACGACGAGCCGACCGAGCCCAAGACGCTACGCGAGCGGCTCGAGGGACACCGCGAAAACCCGGAGTGCGCGTCGTGTCATGCGTTCGTCGACCCGCCGGGATTCCTATTCGAGTACTTCGATCCGATCGGGGCGTACCGTACCTTGGACAACGGCTATCCGATCGACGCCACGGGCGAGCTCGATGGAGTCGAGCTCGCGGATGCGACCGACCTTGCCGCCCTGCTCGGCGAAGACCCGCGCGTCGGCCAGTGCATGGTCACGCAGCTGTTCCGACACGCCAACGGCCGCCTCGAGCTCGGCACCGAGCTTCCGGCCCTCGTCGACGTCAACGAGCAGTTCGCCGAAGACGGTTACCGCTTCCGCAAGCTGCTGCTGGGCATGGTCACCCATGAAGCGTTCCGGACCCTGGGGGTGGCGCAATGAGCTTCTTCATCCGACCCAAGCGAATCAGTCGCCGCACCCTCCTGCGCGGAGCGGCCGGCGGCGCCGTCGTATCCCTGGCCCTGCCGCCGCTCGAGGCGATGCTCGGTCCGCGGGCGGCCAACGCCAACGTCGACGGCCTGCCGCCGATCTTCGGCATGTTCTTTTGGGCCAACGGCATGCCCTGGCACGGGGGCCACGGTGCCCTTCAGGGCGAGAACGGCTACCCCGATCTGTGGACGCCCGCTCAGCAGGGCGCGGGTTACATTCCGAGCGAGCTGCTCACGCCCTTGGCTCCGTACGCGCCCAGCGTGGCCACCGGCCTCGAGCCCAAGACCGAAATCCCGCCCCAGCCGCCGGGTCAGGGCGATGGCCACATGCGTGGCTTCATGGTCGCGATGACGGGCGACCGCATTCGGCCCGAGAACTTCGACCACCCGTCGCACACGCTCACCGCGTTGCGGCCCACGCTCGACCAGTACGTCGCCAAACACGACGACTACTACGGCGACACCGTACCGAAGTTCCGCTCGCTGGTCGTCGGCGTGTCCGAGGCTCGCTTTCACGACTACGGCCACTGGAACGCGATCTCGTACAACGGTCCGGACAACCTCAACCTACCGGTCAGCGATCCGGCACAGCTGTGGAACTTGCTGTTCTCCGTGCCGGAGGACACCAGCGGGATCGAACGTCGCGCGTCCCTGCTCGACGCCGTCATGGAGGACGCCGCCGACCTCCGGGCCAAGCTCGGCACCCACGATCAGCAGCGCCTCGATGCTCACCTCGCGCATCTCGACGAAATCCAGCGTCGACTCGAGCTCACCGCCGCGCCGTGCGAAGCGCCGCCGATCCCGATGAACACGGGAGACCTGCACGGCAAGACCGCAATCATGGCCGACCTCATCTCGGTCGCCCTGTCCTGCGATCTGACCCGCGTGTTCTCGTTCATGCTCACGTCGCCGGCAACGACCCACGTCTTTTCCAACTTGGGCGTGCCGGATGGGATGCACAAGACGTGTCACGACGGCGAGTGGGAACGCGTCCGGCAGATCACGCTGCACCAGATGGAGGCGTTCGCCATCCTGCTCGAGCGACTCGCCACCACCACCGACCCGATGGGCGAGAGCCTGCTCGACAAGGCTCTAGTGTTCGGCACGTCGGAGTACGGCGAAGGCTGGCAACACGGCACCAAGGAGCTGCCCTGTCTGATGGCGGGGAGCTGTTGCGGCGCGATCAATCCGGGCGTGCACACGCGCATCCAGGACGGCAACTTCTCGACGGCGCACGTGACCATGCTGCGCGCGCTGGGGATCGAGACCCCGAGCTTCGGCTTCAACGGGGGCGAGACCTCCGATGTCCTCGACGGGATCCTTGCGTAGTCCTTCCCGAGAGACCGCGCTCCTGCTCGCATGCCTGTTGGGCTGTGGCGGCGGCGGCGATGCGGATGGAGGCGGTACCGAAGGCACGGCCGCCACGGTCACGCCGACCTCCGGCGAGGACGACGACGATGACGAGTCGGCAGACGACGAGTCGGCAGACGACGAGTCGGCAGACGACGACGACGATTCGGCCGACGAGGACGACGACGACGACGTTCCGATCGAGTGCACGGCGCCCGAGGTTGCGTGCGGCTCAATCTGCGCCGACCTCGACAGCGACCCGAACAACTGCGGTCTGTGCGGCCGCACCTGCATCATTCCCAACGCCGAGGCGGGGTGCGCTGCCGGTCAATGCACCCTCGACGCCTGCGACGTAGGCTTTTCGGACTGCGACGGCATGCTCGCGACCGGCTGCGAGGCCCCGGTCGACTGCAGCGGCGGGCCGTGCATGACGAGCTGCGGCTCCACGGGAACGCAGCAGTGCGACAACTCGTGCGAGGCGATCTGCGTCGCGCCGGTGGAGACGTGCAACGCCGCCGACGACGACTGCAACGGGATGTGCGACGAGGGCCCCTTGCCCGACTGCCGCGTCCCCGTGCACCGCTCGAACTCACCGACTGTCGGCCACTTCTATACGACCGATCTCGCCGAGGCGACGTCGGGCGACTTCTTCATCGAGGCACAGGACTTCTTCTTCGTGTACACCGAAGCGGTCGGCGGGCTCGGCCCATTGTTTCGCTGCCTCAAACCCAACGGTCGCCGATTCATGACCTCTTCGACCGACTGCGAGGGCATGGGTCCGCCCGAGCTCACGGTCGGCTTCGTCTCGCCCGACGACAGCTGCGGCTCGATTCCCCTGTATCGGGTGTTCAACGCCGGCAGCAATCATCACTTTTACACGGTCAGCGCGGCCGAACGGGACAACGCCGTGGCCAACCTGGGCTACGCGGATGAAGGCGTGGCCGGGTACGTCTGGTCAGGCCTATAGCCGGACATCGGAACGTCCGATGGTCTGCTCCCCGTCCAGGCCCAGATTGTCCTTGCGACGCCCCAGCCCCAGTGCCAGGTTGAGACCGTGTCCGCCGTAAGGGACGTGGCATCACGTCCGCCGGTTGTCGTTGCATGTGCCGAAGGTGATGCCGCTGCGCTCACTCCCGTGATGCGAGGACTGGTCCAACGCGGCATGCGGGTGGACCTCGTGCCGACCGCCGAGGGAGACGTGCAGGGCCTGGAGACCGCGGTCGAGCAGTTTGGTCCTACTGCCACCTACGTTCTGTGTCGAACGGAGGGGATCGACCACTATCACGCCGAGCAGTGCGAGCTGACAATCCGCGCAGGAGAGGTCCCGTCGGAGCGAGTGCTCTCCGTCGAGTTCGACGGTGACGCGGATGCCTTCGTCGAGACGATCTGCCAAGCGATCGACAAGAAGGTTCCCACGGCCCCCTCACGCTCAGCGCCGCAGGTGGTCGTGCACACCTCGGCCCCCGACCCCAGCGTGGAGAGAGTCGCCGAAAGTGCCTCTTCTACGCGCGTCGCGATGCGAGCCGCTCTAGGCTGGCGTCGGTGGATCAAGCCCGTGGTTTACGGACTCGTCGCTTTGGGGCTCACCTCGGCCGCCGTCGTGTTTGGCTGGGACGCCTTCGCAGGCTGACGGCCGCCGAAAGCCAGGTTCGGCGTTGAACCAGATGGCTCGCGCCGACACAGCCCAGTGCCGGAGCCGTCTTGTCGGGCGGGTTCGCGCATGCCAAGACTGGGGCGACGACGGACTTTGAGCGGCAAGAGCATCGAGGCGCTGTTTCGGCGACACAGTGTGCGGCGGTCGGCCCCCGAGCGAGCCGCCGGACTGTCGGCGTTGCTGTCGACCGCGCTCGGAGTGAAGCGTGATCGGCCGCGGCTCGGACCCTACGAGCTGTCCGACAAGCTGGGTGAGGGCGGCATGGGAGTGGTCTACGAGGCCGACGATCCTCGCCTCGAACGCAAGGTCGCGATCAAGCTGCTTCGCGACGACCTCGGCCGAGAGGATCGCGATGCGATCGTCGCCGAAGCACGCTCGCTGGCCGAGCTCGCCCACCCCAACGTGGTCCAGGTATTCGCGACCGGCGTCGACGGGAACCGAGCGTGGGTGGCGATGGAGCTCGTCGACGGGGGCACGCTCTCGGACTGGGCGCGCAGCCATCCGCCGGGGAGCGCCAGGCGTACGACGGCCGCTCTCTCCCTGCTTGCCGGGATCGGCAACGCTCTGGCCACCGCCCACGCCGCCGGCTTCGTGCATCGCGACGTCAAGCCGACGAACGTGCTGGTGGGCACCGACCAACGCGCGCGCCTCGTCGATTTCGGTCTGGCGCGCAAACACAGTGACTCCCCCGTCACGCACGAGCCTTGGCTCGGAACCGCGGGGAGCGGTTCTTCACCGCCGACGGCACCCGAAAGCGTCGCGTTCGCGGGTACGCCCCGGTACATGGCACCCGAGCAGTTCGATGGCGTAGGCGCCTCCCCACTCACCGATCAGTACGCCTTCTGCTTGATGGCCTGGGAGCTGCTCTACGGCGACAACCCATTCGAGGCTCCCACCATCGTGGCGCAGGTCACCGCCAAAGCGCACGCACGACCGACGCCTCCCCACGACTCCACGGTTCGGCGAGCCGTGGGACGGGCCCTGGCGCAGGGACTCGATCCCGATCCGGCGCGTCGGTTCCCGGACATGCTGACCCTGCTCGGAGCGCTTCAGCCGACGACGGCGAAGAACCGCGGGGCGATCGCCGTGGCCCTCGGGACCGCCTCCGCCGTCGGACTGATGCTGCTCCATTCGCCCGAGGACCGGCCCGAGTGCGATCGAGCCTGGGCGTCCGAACCCATCGCGGCCCTGTGGAAGGGAGCACAGCGCGACTCGGTGGCGCACGCGCTCGAGTCCGCCACGGTGTCCTATGCCAGCAACGCCTTCGCCACCGTCGACGCTGCCATCGCCGAGTTCTCGGACGCATGGGTGAAGCAGCGAGTCGCCGCGTGCGAGGCGACCTGGCACGATCGCACGGCCAACGTCGAGGCCCTCGACGCTGCGGTCGCGTGCCTCGACGGCCAGCGCCAGGTCGTGGAGGCCTTCATCGGACAACTGGCGCAGAGCGAAGGGTCCGTGGAACACGCGGCGACGGGCGCGGCGAAGCTGCCCGATCCGAGCGAGTGTGCAGCCACCGAGGGTACCGATGGCCCGCCGGCGATCGAGTCTGAAGCCGCCGCCCAGCGGCTCGCCCAAGCCCGCGCCGCATCGATGGTCGGCGACGAGCGGCGCGCCGAATCGCTGGCGATGGAGGTGGTCGATGACGCGCGGCACGAACAGTGGCCGACCGCGCTCGGGGATGCCCTCGAGGTTGCCGCACGGGCCCGCACCAAGCGGGGATTCGACGCGGTCAGCCCGGAGCTCCTCGCCGAAGCCCATGCCGTCGCGATCGCGGCCGACGATCCCACCCGCGCATTTCGGCGCGCGATCTTTGCGACGCGGGTGGCCGGGCTGGACCACAAGCCCGACGAGGCACAGCGCTGGTTTCGTCACGCGCAGACGGCCGCCGCACAGCTTTCGCCGTCGCCGATGCAACGGGCCCACCTCCGTCGGGCTGCCTGCACGGTTGCGTACAGCCGCAGCGACCTGGCTGCCGCCGAGACGGCATGTCGTGAGGCGCTGTCGATCATCGATGAGGTCGAGGCCAGCGGTTCGCCCGAGCCGATCGAGCGGGACGCGCTGGAAGACCAACTCGCGCGCATGCTCAGCAAGGGCGGTCGCCCGGACGAAGCGGAGGCGATTCAGCTGCAGATCCTCCAACGCCGAACCGAGCGGCTCGGTGCCGACCACCCGCACGTAGCCGCCATCCACTACGCGTTGGCCAACAACGCATTGATGACCCGACGCACCTCTGTCGCCGTGCAGCGATGGCAGCGGGCATTCGAGATCTACGAAGCCAGTCACGGACCCGACGCGCGCTGGACGATCTCGTCGCTGTCGGGGATCGGCGCCGCGCTGAAGTTCAGCGGAGACCTCGAGGGCGCCGAGCAGAAGCTCTCCGAGGCGTGGAAGCGAGCTCTACGCAACCCCAACCCCGGCGCGCCCAAGATCGGGACCAACCTGGCGTCGGTCTACGAAAAGCAAGGGCGCATGGAGGAGGCACTCAGGTTGCTGCGCAAGGTGCAGGCCCTCGAAGAGACGATCCTGCCGCCCAAGGACCCGCGACGCGCGCTGACCTACGGCGTGACTTCGACGGTGCTTCGCAAGCTGGACCGGCTCGACGAAGCCGAGCGGGAGCTTCGGGCCAAGCTCGAGCTCTTCGTCGGCACGGGTGACGAACGCCAGCTCAGCAACGCGATGGTCGGGCTCGGCATGCTCGAAGAGCAGCGAGAACAGTGGGCGAAGGCGCTCGATTGGTACGAAAAAGCGCGCGAGATCTTTGCTCGACTGCAGGTGAAGGGCCCCGACGTCGGCTTCGTGGCGGGCGCCTACGGGCGCATGCTGGTCGTGCTGGACCGCCCCGAGCAGGCACTCGAGCCGCTGCGAGAGGGACTCGCGTACTATCGCGCCAACGATCGGGCGGGGGCGAAGCTCTCGGCCGCGCGCATCGAAGGCTCGTTGGCGCTGGCGCTTCACGCTTTGGGCAAAGCAGGCGCGGAGCAGATGGGCACGTCCGCCCATGCCGTGCTCGAAGCGGACGGTGGCGTGGACACCGAGTCGCTGCGGGCTCGCCTCGCGGCGACCTGGAAGCTTCAGTGATATCTTCGTTCGGCTGGACGCCGAAGACGACAAGGCTCTGTACGCGCGGTGGAGGGACGGTGACCGGGATGCCGGCGCAGCCCTGATCGAACGCCACTACGACTCGCTGTATCGGTTCTTCCGAACCAAGGTCGGGCCCGATGCCGACGATCTGGTCCAGCGGACCGTGCTGATCTGCGCCGACCACGAGCGTGGGTTTCGGGGCGAGTCGTCATTTCGGACCTACGTGTTCGCGGTGGCGCGCAACGTCCTGCTCGAGTTCTTCCGCTCACGCACCAAGAGCTCCAGCCGCGACTCGGACGTCTCGGCCAGCGCGGTCGCGGAGATGTCCCCGGGACCGTCGACCTTCGCCGCCGAGCGCGGCGAGTTCCGCCTGCTCGTGATGGCGCTGCAGCAGCTCCCGCTCGACATTCAGGTCACGCTGGAGCTGTTCTACTGGGAGGACCTCGGCGTCGGCGAGCTGGCCAAGGTGCTCGCGATTCCCCCGGGAACCGTCAAGAGCCGCCTGTATCGCGGTCGCGAGCTGCTTCGTGAAGCCATGGCCAAGATCGACGTGCCGGCCGACGACGCGGCGAGCATTCGCCTGCTGCTCGCCGACTGGGCGGCCCAGATGCAGCGCCGGCTCGGCCCCGCGGAGTGACGTCCTGGGCGTGCGAAACGGCATTCGGCACCGGTGATGAAATTCTTTTGAACCGGGGGTGGGGCTTTCGTCACCGCCACGCGCGAGGCACCCCTCCCGATGCAACACCGCTTCGCGTCCCTAAAACATCTCCTTGCTCTGTTGACCCTCGCACCGCTCGGCTGCGACGCGTCCGAAGGCTCACTCGACCCGACGTTCCGTGACGCCACGGCACCCGACGGCGATGCGACCGGCAGCCCAACGGGCACGCCAACAACCTGGGGCCCGGGGACGATCCCGCCGCCGGAAAACCCCTTCGTCTGCCCCTATCGCATGCCCGGTGCCGAGACCGACCCGGGCCGCGGCCTGCCCTACTGCGCCACCGCCGACCTCGCCGACGATGAACCGGCCGACTTCGACTATGACGACGCAACCCGGCTGGTGCTCGCCGTACACGGTCGCGGCGGCAACGCGAATCTGTACCTCAACCGCATGACCGACGCCGCCGACAACCTCGCAGGAGAACTGCGGGGCGACACCTTCGTGATCGCGCCGCAGTTCCTGCAGGCCGTGGATCTCACCGACAACGGCATCGGCGAATGGCAGCTCGCCGACGCGGTCTGGTGGAAGGACAACGGCAGCTGGCCGATCGCCGGCATGTCCACCGACGGCGGCGGTCAGCCCTACAGCTCCTTTCACATGATCGACCGCCTGATCGAAGAGGCGATCGGGCAAATGCCAAACCTCCGCGAGATCATCATCACCGGGCAGTCCGCCGGCGGTCAGACCGTCCAGAAGTACGCGATCCTCAATCACGCCGACATTCCGAGCTCGATTCGAGTCCGCTATCTGCCGGCCAACCCGTTCGCGTACACGTACCTGACCGCCGAGCGTCCGGTCTTTGTCACCAACGACCAGAGTAACCCCGACGGGTGGGAGTTCGACCCGCCGAACCTGGCCAACCCCTACGCGTGGCCCGACACCGAGATCTGCGACGCGCTCTCCGGCACGCAGATGCCCGGGTCCTACGACCATTTCGACAAGGGGATGATCGGACTGCCCGAGCATTACATCGGGACGGAGTACGCCTGGACCGCCGAACTCATGCGCGCGGCCTACGTCTCGCGCGACGTGACCTACTTGATCTCGGAGGCCGACGTAACGCACGACGAGCAGTGCGAAGAGGGAGCCGTGCAGGCGCAGGGCAAGCACCGTCGCGACCGCGCCTATGCGTTTCACGAGCACGCGATGCAGGAGGGCGCCGCCCACAACCTGGTCACGGCGCCCGACACCGGCCACGGATCGGCGCTGTTCAAGCAGGAGTGCATCCAGCGGGTGGTCTTCGGCCTGGCCGACAACTGCGACTCCATCGAGGACCGCGACGCGGCCGTTGGCTGGGCGGGCGCGATCACCGACCTCGAATCGGCGAACATCGACGGCGACCCCGAGCGTGAAACCGCGCTGATCTACGAGTACGACGGCCAGGCCCACGTCCTCATCGTCGACGACCCGCTGCATGACTACGCGCTGCTCGCCAACGTGACGCTCGACTGGCCGGCCACCGACCGCCCCACCGACATCGCGTGGGGCTACATGCATCCCGAGTGGGGCATCGAGCTCGTCGTGGGGCGTGCGTCCGAAGACGGCTTGGGAGACGGCGGCTGGGTTGCGTACAACCATGACGGAGGTAGCTGGGTTCCGGTCATCGAAGGAGGCCTGGGCCGCAACGTCCGCGCCGTCGCGATCGGCCAGGCCGTTGCGGGCGGTTTCCGCGAGGTCGCCGTGGCGTGGGACGCCGACGAGGGCGAGCGATGGTCGGTGATGCAGTTCGACGGGATGATCTTCCAGCCCGTCGACGGCGGCACGTACGCGGGCGACGCTCGCCCCATCGACATTCAGATCGCCAACGTTCGCGGCGACGACGACCAGCGCGAGATCCTCATCGGTACCGACGCCGAGAGCGGTCCCCGCTTGTACGTCGCCGAGGTCGGAGCGCCGACGGTGGAGCTCGCGGACGATTGGCCCGTCGGGGATCGGCTCGTCGGTTTCGACACGGGACGCTTCGATGAGGACGGGCCGCGCGAGATCGCGGTTGCGCGCAACAGCTACGGCTGGCGCTGGCAGGTGCTCGACGACGCGGACGCCGGCTTTGCTCCCGCGGCCGAAGGCGGGCACATGTGGATCCCTTCGGTGCAGCCCACCGGCATCGCGCTCGGTCGAATGGCGTGGGGCCAGTCCACCGTCGCGCTGGGTCGCACCGGCCCCGTAGCGCACAAACTCGAGATGCACACGTTCGACACGGAGGGCGTGCTCGGCAACATTCGCCGCGAGGCGGACGGCCTGCCCTCGGGGACACGGATCGAGGCGCTCCACTTCGCCGACCTCGACGACGGCGGCGAGTACGAGCTGCTGTACGGCCGTGCCGGCGACCTCGCGGCGGGCTGGCGCTTGCGATCAATCGTCGCGCCGTAGCCCCCGCGCGGGACGCATGGAGACCTACTCGTCGCCGAAGTCGATGATGTCCTCCAGCGCGTCCCGCTCCTCCTCGGTGGGGACCCAGGTGTCGACCTCGCCGCCGTCGTGCACGTCATCGCGCACCGTCTGGGTTGCCGTGACGCCGAGACCACCGTCGAGCACCGCCGAGTAGACGCCGTCCGACGCCGGCCGTCCGCTGTTGGTGAGGTTGAGAAACTGAAACGTCGAGTCGCGGGTGTAGTCCACGTGCACGGAGCCCTCGTCGTCGATGCGGACCTCCTGCAGCCAGGCGGCCCAATCGTTGCCTGGCGTGACCACGAGCTCCGGCCCGCTCCACGAACCGAAGGCATCACGGCGTGAGCACTCCACGAATACGTCGTCCATGTTGTGCAATGCGAGCGCGGGATCGTCGTCGGGGCCGAGCACGGCCGTCGGGTCCGCGTGATGATCGATCCGCGTGGCGCACACGACGAGCTCCCCGTTGTCGGTTTGCGTCGCCGATGCGGTCAAGAACCCGGCCGCGCTGGCGTTGAGCTGCACCTCCCCCGACCCGTCGACGTAGAAGAGATCGTAGTCGCACGCGTCGGCGGCGGGACGAATCACGATGCTCCCTGGCCCCTCCGGATCCCCGACCTCGAGCTCCGAGCCGACCGCGGACGGGTCACACTGAAACAAGCGGTTCTCTGTCGCCACGATCGGCGAGTCGGCATCCGCGCTCTGCAGCGAGATCCCCACGCTCACCGACGACTCGCACTCAATCTTGTTGTCCGCCGACGAACACGATCCGTCGTCGCCGCACTGCGAGCATTCCCCGCAGCTGTTGGCTTCGCCGCAGAACTCGCTACCGAAGAAGCAGTTCACGTGCGCCCGGAAGAACCCGATGTTGATGCCTCGGCTCAGCGACGCACCGACCTTCGTCTTGACGGAGCCGAAGGTACACGACTCGTCTTCGCACTCGCCCCACCGTTCCGAGCCACCCACCGTGACCTTGACCGAGGCTTCACCGGCGTTGCCGCTCTTGACGGGGAACTTGTGTCGGCCCACCTCGAAGTTGGCCTCGCAGCCCACGCTCGCCTTGAGCGTGCCGCTGACGTCGCCGCCCCAGTCCTGACACGGGGTGCACGCATCGCAGTCGTAGCCCTCGTTGTCCGTCGCGCTGCCCTCGACGGTGGCATCGACCCGTCCGGTCACGGTGGCGCCGCACTTGCCAGACACCTTGATCTTCGTGCCCAGGATGGTCTGCGACAACTCGCCCTGCTTGGGAAACTTCAGGCCGAAGAAGCGGCTCGCCTGAATGTGACCGGTGAGCTCGCCCGCGATGGTCTCGCACGAAGCATTGTCGTCGCAGACGGCGACGCAGTCCTCGTCCTGTTCCTCGCAGCGTGTGCACTGCCGAACATCCTTGCTGCCGCTCCCGCTGACACCGACGTTCCAGTTCGTGCCACAGACCTCGACCCCCAGACTTGCCGCCCCAGAGAGCTTGCCGTGCGACCAGCACTCGGGGCAGCTCTCGTGGGTGAGCTCGCCGGAGATCGTGCCGCTCACGGTGCCCAAACTCGTGCTTCCCGTCAGCGGTGGCACGCATGGAACGCTCGCGCCCTTGGGGCCGTCGACCTTCAGCGTGCCGGCGAGATGGCTTCGCTCGGCGGGTCCGCAGCCGCACGAACCACAGACCTGGCACTCGGGAGTGTTCAATGACTGGTGAGAACACGTTCCGCCCGAGCAAGAATCCTGCGTGCAGGGGTCGCCATCGTCACAGTCGACGTTGGCGCACGGACCTTCCGCCTGGCACTCCGCGTCCGTTGCGCCGTACACCGATGGGCTGACGCATTCGCCCTGAGGTCCGCACACGGGGCGATCCTGGGACTCGATGGTCCCGTCGCCCGGGCAGTGAAAGCTCCCGACCGCGTAGCCGTCGGCATCCCCGTCCTCGTCGACACACTGGGTGCACTCGCCCGTGAACGATGGCTCGCACTGCGTGTCACAGCTGGCCTCACACTCCGCGCGCAGGCACGCCTCCAGCTCGGCGAAGTCTTCGCACGCATCCCCGCACAGAGACGCACCACAACCCGGGCTTCCGAACTCGTCGTCGTCGCACGCGTCCGGCAACCACGCGCACCGGTTGTCGGCCTCGCAGGTGGCCTCGGTGGTTGCGATGTCACACGGTGGCGTGTCGTAGGGCTCGAACTCGACGGAGACCGTATAGGTGCGCGGGCCGTCGTAGTCGTACACCGTGGCGGTTGCCTCCGCCTGCCCCTCGCACGTGCCGTGCTCGAAGCTGCCGACTGGGACGTGCGCGTTCGACAGCGCCTGCACGCAGCCCATCACGTCGGTCTCGTCCATCTCACTGTTTTCCCGCATCCACACCGCGTGCGAGACGAGGAACGCCCAGCTCTTGCTCGTGTCGAACGGGGGGCAGTCGAGACAGCCGACCTCTTGGGGCACAGTCGAGTAGTTGCAGGTCAGTGACTCCGCATACGAGCCGTCGAATGCCTCCCAGCGCGAAAATCCGCTCCACTCCGCCGGATCGGGATCGAGATCCTCGAGGTCGTCCTTTTCCCAGAAGTCTTCCCAGATCAGCGGCTCGGACAGGCGCTCACTGGCGTCGACGACGAACTGCCCCGTCGGTCCGTCGCACTGGACCCGCATGCGCATGAGGTCGTGGTCCAAGCCGCACGTGACGCACGGGTTGAGCAGCTTGCACGTCTGGCACTCGCCGGACTCGCCGAAGTTCTCGGAGAAGGTCAGAAAGTCGCCGAAGTCGATCGCGCCGCTGCCGTCGAGGTCGTAGACCTCGGTCTGCTCGTCGACCGGTTGTCCGAACGCCGCCGAGAACGCGGTGAAATCGGCGAAGTCGACCGCGCCGCTGCCGTCGAAGTCCCCGGGCAAGCACGCCGTGCGCAGCGGGTTGTCCTCCTCTGACGCGTCCGACCTGGGTACGCCACGGGGCCCGTAGTCCTCGTTGCACCCGGCTACGGGCACCAAGAGGGCGGCGGCCACATGGTGCAACAGGCGAAGCCCCCGTCGTCGATCGTTCGTCACGTTCATCGCGTTCCCATCCAACACAGACGACTTCCCGTCCGGTACCGATCGGTTCACGACGGGACGAGCCGTCCCGGGGTCGCAGAGGATTGGCCTACTGGATCACGATCATCTCGCGCATGCTGGTCTCGCGACCGCTGACTTCGTCGCGCAGCATCAGCTCGAGCTCGTAGTTCCCGAGCTGCGGGATGTGGGCCGTGTTGTCGAACCCGAAGGTCGTCTTGGTGGTCGCTTCGGCGTGGGCCTCGACCTCGACCGGGTTGTAGCTCGGCGCCTCGAACATCACCTTGCCCTCCGCATTCGAGATCTTGGTCTTGAGCCCCACCGTGAACTTGCCCCCCTTGGGCTCCGCTCCCCGCAACTCGAGGTACCAGGGGATCCGACCGCGCGCGTAGTGGTTACCACCAGGGTTGAGCTCGCCCTTCGCGTCGCGGAGCTCGAACCGTACGACCTCGAGCGCCACAGCAGCCGGCGCTGGCTTGGCGGCCTGGGACGCGGGCGCGGTCGGTTCGGCGTTCCCGCAGGCGGCGACACCCACGAGGCACGTGGCCAGCCAAACGATTCGGGACCGTTCGAGCACGGGCCCATCGTACCGCCTTGCTGCCGCGTCTGCGGCCGGGTAGCGTGACGGTCGACCATGATCTTCGTCTCCGGTACCAAGCGCTCGGGCACGTCCATGTGGATGCAAATCCTCGTCGCCGCGGGGCTGCCCGTGCTCGGCAAGGCATTCCCCCGCAACTGGGATAAGTCCGCGCTCAAGGACGCCAACCCCGATGGCTTCTACGAGAGCGTGCTGCGCAACGGCGTCTACTACCGCACCAACCCGCACCCGACGACGGGGGACTACTTCATGCCCGAGCACGTCGCCGGCTACGCCGTGAAGGTCTTCGTGCCGGGGGTCGTGCGTTCGGAGCGTGCGTACATCGAGAGCCTCGTGGCCAACATTCGCGAGTGGCGCGAGTACGAGGCCTCGATCAATCGCCTGTACAGCCTGGAGGACTCCGACCGGGAGAAGAAGGCCCCCAACCGCGAGGCGCCGTTCCGGTTTCCGCCGGCGCTGGAGTGGTGGATGGAAAACTTCGCGCTGGTGCGGGACATGTCGCTGCGCAAGTACCCCGCGCAGCTGCAGACCTACGACGAAGTGCTCGCCAACCCCGAGAAGGTCATCAGCCGCGTGCTCGGACGCATCGGCTACGGGGACGTCGAGGCGGCCGTCGCCGCCGTCAAGCCGGAGAACCGCACCCAGGAGCGCCCCGAGTCCGACTCGGTGGAACCCGAGCTCGCGCGCGTGTTCGATGCGCTCTACGAGGCCATCTCGGAGGGCAAGGCGATCAAGGACTCGCTGCTGCGTGACCTCAACGCCACGAACCGAAAGCTTCTGCCGCGGCTGACCGAGCTGCAGACGAAGGTCGTCAAGTCGATGGCCAAGCATGGCGCCAAGCGAGCCAAGGCCGAGCCCGTCGAAGGCTTGCCCGACATTCACTAACGGCCGTCGCACTAGGCACAGACACGAGGGCTTTACGCCCCATTATCTGACGGAAGCTCGGTGCTTGCGTCGAAGACCTCGGAACCTAGCCATGATCCGAGGTCGAGCCCATTCCTTTGTCGTCGCGATGTCATCCCTGTTGGGTCTGACGGCCGCGACCGCCCTGACTGCATGCAAGAAGGATCCATACCCTGCCTGCAGAAAGGACTCCGACTGCACAACCGACATCGGTGAGGTCTGCGTCAGCGGCATGTGTCAGAACTGCACGACCGACGCAGACTGCGATGCCCGCGGCGATGGGCTGGTCTGTCACGAGTTCCGCTGCGCCCCCGAAGACGACCCTTCCGTCGTGGGCGACAAGGGCGACGGATCCAACGTCGGCGATGTCTGTTCGATGCGAACCGACTGCACCGGCGGACTTGCCTGCGTGGCCGGTACGTGCCAGCCGTGCGAGGAAGACTTCGCGTGCGCGCCGTACGAGTGCAACGTCGAGACGAATCGATGCGACCCGCAGGGCTCGTGTCAGGCCGACACGGACTGCCCCTCCGAAGAGATCTGCGACGGCGGCATGTGCGTCTACTCGGGCGGCTTCTCCGAGCCGGGTGCGTGTGGCCTCGACGCGGTGTACTTCGCGTTCGACAGCTCCACGATGACCCCGCGCGTGGTCGAGCAGCTCGAGCAAGCCGCCGTCTGCCTCGCGGAGTCCGACGCGGGCGTCTACCTCGAGGCGCACGCCGACAACGTCGGCACCGAGGAGTACAACATCTTGCTCACCGAACGACGCGGACGATCGGTCCGCGACTTTCTCGTCGACCACGGAGTGCCGAGTGGCCGACTCGAGGTGATCGCCAAGGGCAATCTCGAGGCGATCGGAACCAACGAGTCCGCGCGCGCCAAGGACCGCCGGGTCGACTTCATCCCGCGGTAGCACGCCTCGAGTCGCGTTACCCCGCCGCGTCGTTGTTCTCGGCGGTCGCCAACGCGTCTGCCACCACCTGGCGCAGCACCTTCAGCGTGGTCTCCACCCGGCCGCCTGGGGTGAGCGCCGGGCGGTGGCAGGCGTAGTACTGCATCGGCGCGATGCCGCTGCTCGGCAGCCGAAACAGCGTGCCCAAGTGCGGCGGTCGGCGAGCGATCACGTCGGGCAGCACGGCGAGCAGACCTCCCTGCGCACAGATTTCGATCCCGAGGGCGAGCGCGTTGACGTAGGCACCAATCTTTCGAGGCACCTCGGCGGGCCAGCCCTCGAGCGGAACCCCATCGTCGGACGGAGGCGCGACGAAAGCGTGCTGGGTCAGCTCTTCCATGGAGACCGCTTCGCGCCCGTGGAGCGGATGCCCCGGTCCGCAGTAGACCCCGCTGCTGCACGCGCCGAGACGAATCGTGACGAGCTCCGCCTGAGCGATCGGCTCAGTCGCAAACGCGATGTCGATATCACCGAGCTGCAACGCAGCGTACGGGTCGCCGGCAAGCGACGGGGCGATCTCGGGCACGAGCTCCGGATGCTGCTCGCGCAGGCGGTCGACGAGCGGAACGAGAAAGGCGTGGGTCATCGTGCCCGGTCCCTGCATCCGCACGCGTCCCGACAGCAGCTTGGTGTCGATGAGCAACTTGGCGTCGTGCACCCGTCGCATCGACTCACGGACCGCCGCAAGCAGCTGCTCTCCCGCCGCGTTGAGCTGCAGGGTTCGGCCGACTCGGTCGAAGAGCGGTTGCTCGATCTCGTCTTCGAGCAATCGCACCGTTCGCGACAACGCGGACGGGCTGACGTGGAGTCGCTCCGCCGCCAGGCGCAGGTTTCCCGTCTCCGCTACCGCCCGAAAGGCAGGCAACCAGTTCCAGAGATTCGCGATGCCTCGGAGACGCTCCACGGCCCGCCGAGGGTAACGCAAGTCGAACCGGATCAGGCGAGTCGCGACGTCAATGGTTCGGTGCCGTCGCCGCTGATGAGGCGTTGCGCCATCACCTCGGCGACCGCGGCGATGGTCAGCGACGGATTGACCCCGAGCGCCGCCGGAATGACGCTGCCGTCCACGACGAAGAGGTTCCGATTTCGGAACGCTTCGCCGTTGGGGTCGACGATTCCGTGGTCGGCATCGTCGGACATCGGGGCGCCGCCCAGCGGATGCGAGGTGTTGACCGCGCCGTCGAAGCGATACCCATCGAGAAAGAGCTCGCCGCCCAGAGCCTCGTAGATCCGCCGCATCGCGTCGACGGCGGCGCTCCAGCGGGCCTCCGTCTGGGCGCTGGTCTCGCGCCAGCGCACCTCGGTGCGGCCGTCGGGGCCCAGCTCGACCGCGCCTTCGGAGTCGTCGACCGCAAGGCAACCCATCGTCATCATCCGGCGCGAAAAGAGCGAGAGTCGCTCCTTGTAGCCGCGTCCCCAGCTCGGGACCGGGCGACCGTCGGATTGCCGCTTGGGCCCCGTCGACGCGCGACCGAGGGCATGCGGGTCCTCGGGCGGAAGCAGCGTCGTGAACTGGCCGAGCGCCGGATACATCGGCGCCGCGTAGAACGGGATCAGAATGAAGCGGTGCTCCTTCCAAAAGCTGGGCGTGAAGCTCGACATCGGCTTGCCCTTGTGGCCCTCGACGTCCAGCTCGTAGTCCGGGCCCACCATGCCCATGGCGCCGTAGTCGCCGTTGGCGGACAGGCGGCGTCCGAGCACGATCGGCGGCCCGTCGAGGTTGGGGTCCAGGCCGCGCTCGCCCGCAAAGGCCGGCAAGGCATTGAGCAGCAGCCCCGTCGTCGCAATGCAGCCGGCGCCCAGAATCAGGATGCGCGCTTCGATGAAGTCTTGCTTGGGTGTGCCGCCTCGTCGATCGACAACGGTCAGTCCGTAGCCGCGGTCCGTCGGCACGATGTCGGTGACCTCGCAACCCGAGTGAAAGAGCACCCCGGCGTCGAACGCATCGGAGAGGTAGTTCTTCGTCAGGTCCTGGCGGCCTTCGAAGCGCTGCCCCTGATTCCACCACCCTTCGTTGGTGTCCTTGTCGTCGGCGAGCTTGAGCGGCATCGCGGTCGCACCGATCCGGCGGCATCCCTCGGCGAAGACGAAGTCTCGCTTGGTGCACAGCTGCCAGTGCGGCACCTCGGCGTCGGTCCACGCCATCTGCTTGACCTTGAGCTCGGCGTCACACACGTCGTAGTGAGGATTGAGCGACGCCCGGGTGTACCCGGTCGGCCACAGCCGCCGCCCATCCCGAGTCAGCTCGAAGCTCGAGGCCGGGTTGCGCAGGCTGACCGCATCATACAGAAGCGACCCGCCGCCGAAGCCCTTGCCCGCCACCACATTCATGCTCGGACGTCCGGCGCGAAAGGTGCCGTCGCGATCGGTGAAAACCTCACCGATGTCCTGCAGGTAGTTCGGATCGAGCGTGTGCCGAAAGCGGTTGCCCTGCTCGTTGAGCGGACCGCCGAGCGACATCGGATCGAAGCGGCCGGAGTTGTCGTTGCCTTTGTCCAGCACCATCACGGTGCGGCCGGGCAAGGCGTCGCGAACGTGCTGTCCGATTCGCGAGGCCATCACGGCTCCGCCGAATCCAGACCCGACGATGAGGACGTCGACTTCGGCCATCAGATCAGATCTCCGTGCGCGTCGACCACGTCCGACAGGTCGTCTCCCTCGGTCGGCTCGGGCTCGCGGTTGTACGTGTAGTCGTCCAGCAGTCCCGCTTGGTCCAGGGCGACGAGGTCCTCGGATTCGGCGTCGATCGGCTGCCCGTCGGGGCGCCGCGGATAGCCGACGTTGGCCACGCCGTCGTCGAGATCGGCGAACGGCGGAAAGCCGATCGCCTGCAGGCCCAAGTCGTTGTCCACCGCCCCCAAATACGCGATGAAGCACGCCGCTCGGACGACGAGCAGCAGCGGTCGCATCAGGTCGTCGTTCATCGCGTCCGACACGGCACGCTCCTGCTCGGCCCGCGTCAGCCCGGAGAAGGGGGTCAACAAGTGTTGTTGCCCCGCCATGACGTCGAGGTCGGCGCTGACGATCGCTTCGAGTGCGCCGTCGAAGACCTCGAGGTCTTCGTATCCCTCTAGTTCAACCTCGGGCAAAAGCCCCACTGCGCGCGCTGCGGGGACGAAGGTTCCGAGCGAGAGCAGGTCGCGCGCGCCGACGTCGAGAGCGCCGACGGAAATTATTGCGCCCTCCTCATCCGTGTCCGATGGGATCAGGATCTCCATCAGCGCGTCGATGTTCGCCGACGTCGCCTCTTCGGGATCGTCGATCGGTTCGTCGGGTGGCTCGTTCCAGGGACCGTCCGGCCACGGAGGCAGTGGACCTTCGTCGTCTTCGCTCAACGCAGACGGGTCGAGGCTGCACGCCGGCAGGAACCCGAGTGCCGCGAGCACGCGCAGCATCGTTCGCCGGTTGATCCGTGGGCGGGGCATCTCCGCGGATTGTGCTGAAAGCCGAGGCGCGGTTTCCCAGAGATTGAGCAACAGTCTGTTCTCATCTTTGCGAACAAAAGCAGCCTGACCGTTGTGTCCTCGCTGCTAGGAATGGCGCGATGTTGAACCGGGCCCAACAGCGGAAAACGACGTGGAGTCGTGCGCTTGGCTCATGCGGCGCCGCAATGGTGCTCGCGTTCACATCGATGATCGGGTGTGGTGAGGCGCCCCAAGAGGTGGCTACTGGACGAGCCACCCCCGACGACCTGGTCTGCACCACCCCTCCCCCCGAGGGTGCTTACGACTTCATTGTCGTAGGTTCGGGCGCCGGCGGCGGCCCGGTTGCGTCCCGTCTCGCCCGCGCCGGCTGTCATGTCTTGCTCCTGGAGGCCGGCGAGGACGTCGGCAACCGTCGACAGTACCGCGTCCCCGCCATGCACGCGCTGTCGACCGAGGCGGCCGGCATGGCGTGGTGGTTCTTCGTCGATCACCACACCGACGAGGCGGTCGACGAGCAGGACAGCAAGTACACCGAGCAAGGCATCCTCTACCCGCGCGGCAGCGCGCTGGGGGGCTCCACCGCCGTCAACGCCCTGGTCACGGTGCTGCCATCGCCGTCGGACTGGAACCGACTCGCCGCGATCACCGGGGACGAGGGCTGGCGCGCGTCCAAGATGGACGCGTACTACGACCGCGTCCAAGAGTGGCTGAGCATCGAGCTGCCCGACCCTTCGCTGGCGATGGGCGACGCGAGCATCGTTCGTTACCTCGTTGCGGCCGCCAACACCTACGCGGAAGAGTCCGCCCTCGGCAGCTCGATCGATCCCAACGACATCATCGAGACCGCAAGCGAGCTGGGCCGACTGCTGCAGCAGGACCTCAACGCGTCGCTGCGACACACCGAGACGACCGGCATGTTCCGACTGCCGCTGGCGACCAAAGACGGCGAGCGCAACGGAACCCGCGAGCTGATCGTCGACACCGTGACGGAGGGCTACCCGCTCACGGTCAAGACGGGTGCGTTCGTGACCCGCGTGTTGTTCGACACCACGAGCGGCGAGCCGCGGGCCAACGGCGTCGAGTGGGTCGCCGGCAAGGACGTCTACCAGGCGAGCCTTCAGCCCGGCGCGCCCGGTGATGCGACGATCGAGGGCGCCGCTCGGGAAGTGATCCTCTCCGCAGGCGCCTTCAACTCGCCGCAGCTGCTGATGCTCTCCGGCATCGGAGATGCGCGACACCTCGCGGAGGTCGGCGTGCAGCCGCTCGTGGACCGGCCCGGGGTCGGTCTCAACCTTCAAGACCGCTACGAGGTTGCGGTCGTCACCGAGCTCGACGCACCGCTGTCGGTGGTTGAGTCGTGCACGCTCACCGGCGACTGGAACACCGACCCGTGCGCCGACCAGTGGCAAAAGGGCAGCGGCGTCTACGAGACCTCGGGCTTTCTCGCTTCGTTCCTGCGCCGCAGCTCCCCCGACGTCGCGCTCGCCGACCTGCAGGTGTTTGCAACGCCGAGCGATGCGCGGGGCTACTACCCCGGCTACGCCGCCGATGCCGTCGCCGACCCACGGCGCTTTTCGTGGCTCATCCTCAAGGGTCACACCGAGAACACCGACGGCTACGTGCGCCTGCGCAGCGGCGATCCGCTGCAGCCGCCCACGATCCAGTTCAGCTATTACGACGAGAACGATCCACTCGCCGACCCCGACCTGCAGGCCGTGGTCGAGGGGGTGAAGTTCGTGCGCTCGATCGAGGACCGCATGCGCGACCAGCTGGTCGACGAGCACCTCGAGGAGGTGTGGCCGGGCCCCGAAATCGCCGACGACGTCGCGGTCGCGAACTGGATTCGCAACGAGAGCTGGGGCCACCACGCGTCGTGCAGCAACCGCATGGGTCGTGCCGACGACCCGTTTGCGGTGGTCGATGGTCGCTTTCGGGTGATCGGCACCGACAACCTGCGGGTGGTCGATGCCTCGGTGTGGCCGGAGATCCCCGGCACCTTCATCGCGCTGCCCACGTTCATGCTCGCCGAGCGCGCGGCGGACCTCATCCTGGAGGACCACCGCTGATGCGACGCGCGCTCTTGGGACTCGCCGTGCTGGCCGGCGGCTGCGGCTGGGAGCAGGTCGACTGCGAGCAGCTCGCGTTCGAGACGTTGACCTGCGACGTGCGTCCCGCCGCACTGACCTGCGACAACCTTGCACCGCACGAGCAGCGCGAGCTGGCCGATCGGATCGACGAGCAGGGCTGTGATGCGCTGTGGGACGAGGACGGGCAGCGAGCGGCCGAGGACGCCTGCGACGCCTTCGGATGGGACTGCCCCGCTCCGCTGTTTTCGGGACAACCCGCCGCCAAGCCACGGTACCCGCTGGTGTTCGTCGGTGGCATCGATGCGCGCGAGGACTTCGGGTGGAACCCGACCCTGGTCCAGGGCGTCGCCGAGCGCACCGGCGGCGAGGTGCACGTCGTTCCCCTGCCCTCATGGGTCCCGACCGAGGAGCGTGCGACCGCCCTCGGCGAGGCGCTCGACGACCTGCCCAGCGGGGCGCAGCGCTTCAACCTGATCTGCTACGCGGTCGGCGGCATCGACTGCCGCTACCTCGTCAGCCCCGGCGGCCTCGACCAGCCCGACCGCGTCGCGACCATCACGACGATCGCAACGCCCCACCGCGGCACCGACGTCGCCAACGCGGCGCTGTCGCTAGCCACGCAGTCGGCCACGTCATCGCTCGTGACGGCGCTGCTCGGACCGGATGGCGAGGCCGAGCTGTCGCGCGCCGACACCCTGCTCCGCGAGACCCTGCGCGGTCTGACCAACGAGTCCGCCCTCGCGTTCAACGAGACGGTCGTCGACGCGCCGGAGGTCTCGTATCGCTCGTGGGCCGCCGTCAGCCACGTCGGCGACCAGCCACTCATTCCGACCCTCGAGCAGATCGAAGCGCACTGCTCCACCCCCGGGGGCGAGCTGGCGTACTTCCGCCACGCGGGCACCTTCGACGGGATGACCGAGCTGCTGTGGGCGACGGCCCCGTTTTCCAACCGCACGCTCGCCTCGGCCGACCTGACCGTCAGCAGCCCGTCGGACGGCATGATCGCGGTCGACAGCGCGCGCTGGGGCAGCTTCGGCGGCTGCATTCCCGCCGACCACTACGACGTCATCGGGCAGCTCGGCGATCAGGGCCCCGATCCCCGCACGGGATTTTGGGCCGTTGGGTTCTACTCGCAGATCGCCGCCAACCTCGCCGCGGAGGGCTACTGATGCGCACGCGTCTTGCTTTCCTCGGTTTGAGCCTGGGCCTGGCGCTGTCGGCCTGCGAAGCCTTCGATCGCGTGTCGGGCTTTTCGGACAACACCGACCGCTGCATCGCGCTCAACGACCAGATCGCGGAGTGCCTGGGCCAGGACCTGCCCGCGCTCGTGTGCGACGGCATCAGCGACGCGGACCTCGACAACCTCGCGGCAACGCTCGACGCCGGCGGCTGCGAGCTGCTCGGCAGTGCGGTCCCCATCGACGGGGACATTCGGGCCTCGTACTGCCGTCTGCTCGACGAAGGCTGCGTCAAGCCCTTCACCCCGCAGCCCGAGTACGGACCCACGCGTTATCCCGTGGTGCTCGTCAACGGCATCGACGTCTCCCCCGCCTTTCGCTACAGCGATCGGATCGTCGACACGATGCGCGAGATCGGCGGGCACGACGTGCACCTGGCGATCGACACCCCGTACGAGACGCCCGCCCGTCGAGCCGTCGTGCTGTGGGAGCGCGTCCAGGAGATCAAGGCCGAAACGGGGGCCGAGAAGGTCAACCTGATCTGTCACTCGCTCGGTGGGCTGGACTGCCGCTACCTGGTCAGCCCCGGCGGCCTGCACTGGGACGTCGAAGCGAGCCAACAGGAGCTCGCGGGCTCGGTTGCCTCGATCACCACCGTCTCGACCGCCCATCGCGGCACCAAGGCCGCCGACGCGGCGCTCGGTTTTCTTCCCGACGCGGACCGCTTCGAGTCCGTCAACGCGCTGGCCACCTTTCTCGGCGACTGGTTCACCGAGGAGCGGCTCGAAGAAGACGTGCACCTGCGCCAGTCGATCGCGGCGCTCACCGAGGCCGCCGCGCCGGCCTTCAACGCCGAAGTCGTCGACGCAGAGGGCGTCTTCTACCAGTCGTGGGCGGGCTTTTCCCGGCCATTCGGGGCTAGTGACCCGATCTACGACGAGACCGTGATCGCGCTGTGCCAGGCCGAGGACCACGACGCCCTCGACCAGTGGAGCGGTGGCCACGACTACATGGCCCTGCCGCTGGTGCCCAACGAGGACCTCGTCGGGCGCGGTGCCGAGGGCGAGCTGTTCACGCCCAACGACGGACTGTGCAGCGTCTCCTCGGCCAAGTGGGGCTACTTCCGCGGCTGCATTCCCGCCGACCACATGGAACAGCTCGGGCAGAAGAACCTGCCCGACGCCAACGTTCGTACCGGATTCGACATCGCGTGGTTTTACGCCAACGTCGCGTCCGAGCTCGCGGGGTACGGCTTTTGAGACGCGTCCTGCCCGTGCTCGCGATGCTCGTGGCCTGCAATACGCAGCCGCGCATCGAGGACGACGGCTCGGTCTGCGCCGAGGCGCGGGCGATGATGGGCGGCTGCGGCGTCACGCTGACGATCCTGCAGGCGAGCGAGTGCGTGGGGCCTTCGCAGGCCGTCGCCGAGTGCGTGGTCGAGCACGCCGAGACCTGCGAAGACCTGGCCGAGATTCGATTCGAGCAGTGCGCCGACGACGTGCTCGACCCGGTCACCGACGACCCTCCCTACGACCCGATTCCCACCGACCCCGGGCCGCGGCCCGAGCCCACCCCCGAAGACGACGCGGCCGAAAACACGGATGCGCTGTGCTCGGACGGCATCGACAACGACGACGACGGCTTTGCCGACTGCGACGACGTCGAGTGTAGCCACGGCGCCGAAGTCACCGTCTGCGACGGCCAAAGCGATACGGAGTAACTGATGAACGCCGAGCGATTCGGACGCCGACTCGGCGTCTTCGTGACCCGCAACCGACTGCTGACGATCGTCTTGTCGCTGCTGACCTTCGTCGGGGTCGCCTTCGGGATGACCAAGGCGACCTTCTCTTCGGACTACCGGATCTTCTTCGGTGAGGAGGACCCCCGGCGCCAGGCGTTCGACGAGCTCGAGACGGTCTTCACCAAGACCGACAACATCGTCTTCGTCGTCAAGCCCAAGGACGGCTCGGTGTTTTCGCCCGAGCCGATTGCGGCGATTCAGGACCTGACCGACGGCGGCTGGAAGCTGCCGCACGCAACCCGTGTCGACTCGCTGGCCAACTACCAGTACGCGTACTCCGAGGACGAGGACATCGTCGTCGAGAGCCTGGTGTTCGCGCCGGCGGCGGAGCTGCTACCGGAGGACTTCCCGGAGCTCGAGAAGCGTGCTTCCGGCGACCCCCTGCTCGAGGGCGGTCTGCTCGCCCAGGACCACGAGGCGGCGGGCGTCAACGTCACGCTGCGGCTGCCCGGCGAGGACCCGAGCGAGGTCATCGAATCCGCCGACGCTGCCCGCAAGCTCGCCGACGCGATCCAGGCCGAGCATCCATCGGTCGAGATTCGCCTGTCGGGCATGGCGCTGATGAACGAGGCCTTCATGGAGGCTTCGATTCAGGACATGTCGAAGATCGTCCCCGTGATGTACGTGGTGATGATCGTCGTGCTGGGGCTGATGCTGCGCAGTGCGTTGGCAACGGGCGCCATCGTGGTGATCGTCGCGCTGTGCAGCGGCATCACGATCGGTCTGGCGGGCTGGCTCGGCTATCCGCTCACGCCGCCCACCGCTTCGGCGCCGACCGTGGTGCTCACGCTCGCGGTTGCCGATGGCGTGCATCTATTTTCCTCGATGCAGGCGTCCCGCCGGGCCGGGGTGAGCAAGAACGAGGCGATCATCGAAGCGCTGCGGGCCAACCTGCGGCCGATCATCTTGACGAGTCTCACCACCGCGATCGGCTTTCTGTGCCTCAACTTTGCCGAGGCCCCGCCCTACTGGCACCTGGGCAACATGACGGCCGCGGGGATCGCCGCCGCGCTGATCTACTCGGTCACGCTGCTGCCCGCCCTGCTGTCGCTGTTGCCGATTGGCGTGTCGCCGGCGCGTCGCGGCTACCAGGCGGGCTTTGACGGGCTGTCGCGCTGGGTCACCAAACATCGCCACAAGCTGGTGATGGGCGCCGCAGTCACCACCCTGGTGCTGGGCTTTTCCGCCACCAAGCTCGAGAGCAACGACCAGTTCGTCGACTACTTCGACGACTCGATCCAGTTCCGGCCCGACACGCTCTACATGATGGACAACCTCGCGGGCATCTACACGGTCGAGTACCGCGTCGAGGCCGGGGGCGAGGAAGCCATCCACGAGCCCGAGTACCTCGCAACGCTCGACGGCTTTTCGCAGTGGCTGCGCGCCCAGCCGGAAGTGACCTACGTCTACAGCTACGCGGACGTCATCAAGCGCATCAACAAGACGATGCACGACGACGACCCGGCATTCGACAAGGTGCCGGACAACCGCGAAGCCGCCGCCCAGGAGCTGATGCTGTGGGAGATGTCGCTGCCGATGGGGCTCGACCTCAACGACCGGGTCGACATCGCGCGGGCATCGACGCGCGTCTCGGTGACGTTGACCGACATCAGCTCGGCGCAGCTGCGCGACTTCATTACGCGCTCCGAGGGCTGGCTCGCCGACAATGCGCCGGAGGCCATGCACGCCCGCGCGACGAGCCCGGTGGTGATCTTCACCCAGCTGTCGCACGAGAACACCAAGAGCATGATGGTCGGCAACTTCGTGTCGCTCGCCCTGATCTCGGTGTGCCTGGTGCTCGCGCTGGGCAGCCTACGCCTGGGGTTGGTCTCGGTGATCCCGAACCTGATGCCCATCGTGTTCGGCTACGGGCTTTGGGCGCTGCTGTTCGCCGAGATCAACATCGTGGCCTCGATCGCCGGCACGGTGTGCCTCGGGATCATCGTCGACGACACCATTCACGTGCTTTCGAAGTATCAGCTCGCGCGCCGCGACGGCCTCGATGCATCGGAGGCGCTGCGCCGCACGCTCGGCACCGTCGGGCCCGCGCTCGTCGCCACGACCGCCGTGCTCGCCTTCGGCTTCGGCGTGCTGACCCAATCCGGTTTTGAAATGAACAGCGTGCTCGGCCTGCTGGTGGTGATGGTGGTGGTGTTTGCCCTCCTCGCCGATCTGCTCGTCCTGCCCGCGCTGCTCGTGCTCTTCGGGCGCGGGCGCTGACCCTCCGTTGAATCGCCAAGGAAGAACCCTGCCATGAAGACCACCAAGAGCCTCGCCCTGCTGTCCCTGTTCGCCATCGGCCTGATCACCGTCCCGGCCTTCGCCGCTCCGTCGCTCCCCGCCGCTCAGATGGCCTCCGCTTCGGTCGAAGGCCAGGCCGTCGCCGACGAGCTCAAGTCCCGGGGCGCCGGCTACGGCGACATGACCGCCTCGCTGACCATGCAGCTGCGCAACGCCAGCGGCCAGGAGTCGAGCCGGGCCATGCGGATCAAGACGCTCGAGCGCGACGGCGGCGACTGGTCGCTGGTCGTGTTCGACAGCCCGAGCGACGTCAAGGGCACCGCCCTGCTTTCGCACGCCAAGGTCAGCGACAGCGACGACCAGTGGCTGTACCTGCCCGCGCTCGGTCGTACGCGCCGCATCTCGAGCAAGAACACCTCGGGCCCGTTCATGGGCAGCGAGTTCGCCTACGAAGACATCACCGGCGCCGAGGTCGACAAGTTCAGCTGGGAGCTGCTCGCGACCGAGGCCTGCGGCAAGCTCACCTGCAAGAAGCTGGAGAGCACTCCCAAGTACGACCGGTCCGGCTACAGCAAGCGCGTGGTGTGGGTGGACGACAGCGAGTACCGCGTCCACAAGATCGATTTCTACGACCGCAAGGGCGAGCTGCTCAAGACGCTCACCTACGGCAACTACGAGAAGTTCGAAGGCAAGCACTGGCGCTCGAAGGTGTGGTCGATGAAAAACCACCAGAGCGGCAAGAGCACCGTGCTCCGGTTCTCGGACTTCCACTTCGCCAACGGCTACACCGAGCAGGACTTCTCCAAGGCTGCTCTGTCCGCGGCGCGCTGAACGGACCCCGTGTCGCGCAATAGGGATTCGTGGTGGCCTTCGTACGCATACTGCTGGTCGTGGTCCTGGCTTGGGCCGCGTCGGCGTGCGTGCACATTCGGGGCTCCACCGCGGCCGACATTCGTGGATTCGTCCAGCCTCCGCGCTACGGAGGACAAGCCGCCGGACACGGAGTCTCGCTGAAGGCCGAGCCCGAGGCATACGCCCAGTCCAAGGACGAGGACCACACCGGTACCCTGCGCCCATTCGTGCGGGTCGACCCGATCGACACCGGGCGCACCCACTACGACGTGCGCCAGGCCGACTACCGCTACCGCGACGACCACTGGAGCTTCGGGATCGGAGCCGGGCTGTTCGACTGGGGCGTGATGGAAAACCATCGCATCGTCGACGTCCTCAACCAGAAAGACTTGGTCGAGGACCTCGACGGCTCCGAGAAGCTCGGACAGCCCTACACCAAGGTCGGCTACGACGGTGGCAAGTGGTCGCTGTCGGTCTACTACATGCCGTTCTTTCGCGACCGGACGTTCCCGGGCGCACGTGGGCGCCTACGCTTCCCGGCGGTGATCGACACGACCGACCCGTTCTTCGAGTCGAGCCTCGGGCGGTGGCATCCCAACGTCGCCGCGCGCCTCGGCGTGACGCTGGGCGAGTTCGACCTCGGGCTGTCGGGCTTTTCGGGCACCTCGAGAGAGCCGCGCTTCTTCGGGCAGCTCACCGATGACGAGGTCCTGGTCGGCTACGACTTCCTCGAGCAGGTCTCACTCGACGCCCAGTGGACCCACGGCGGCTTCGTGGCAAAGGCCGAGGGGCTCGCCCGCTGGTGGTCCGCATCGCTGCGACTGTCCGGGGCGGTCGCGCTCGGGCTCGAGTACTGGTTGTTCGATCTGGGCGGCAAGGGTGTGGACCTGACGTTTGCGACCGAGGCGTACTGGGACAGCCGCCTGCCCGACCAACCGATCACTTTCTACGACCACGACATCTTCGCCGGCCTGCGGCTCGGGCTGTCGGACGTGGGCAGCACCGAGTTTCTCACCGGCGCCATGACGGACTGGACCACCGGCTTCACGTTCGTTCGTGCCGAGGCCTCACGCCGCTTTGGCCAGCACTGGCGCATGTACCTGGACCTGCGGGGCTTCGTTGGGCAGACGACCGGACTGGAGTCCGCGCTGCGCAACGACCACTACGGGCAGCTGAGGATCGCGTACTTCTTCTGATGGCTGCTCGTCACCATACGCTCGCGGTCACCGTTGCGCTGGCGCTCGGCCTGGCCCCGCTGCGGGCTCACGCTGCCCCGAGCACGCCCCCGCCCCCTCCGCCTCCGCCGCCTCCCGTCGCCGAGCTTCCGCCCGAGACACCTCCCGAGGTCGCACCAGTGCCGTCGAGGGCGCCGACCACCACCGAGACGGACGAGGTCGAGTCGGTGTTCGACCTCGGTCTGGAGGGCGAGCTGCCGCCGGCCCCCAAGGATCCGGTGGTGGTGGACGAGCCTGCACCGTCGGGTGAAGTCGAGGTCGGGACCGAGTCCAAGCCAGCGCCCAAACCCGCGCCGGTCGTGCGTCCACCGCTGACGCCGATCGGCAAGGCGGGCTGGTCGTTGCTGCTCGCCTCGTTTGCCGCGGGCGCGGGCGCGAGCGTCACCATCGGGCTGGCCGAGCGCGAGCGAAGTCGGCAGCGGCGCATCGGGGTGGCCTACGACCTGTTTACGACCCAGCCTCGCGCACTGCCCGAGGACGTGGCCGAGATTCTCGCCAAGTCCCGCCGCACCCGAGCCCAGCTGACGACGGTGGCGCTCGGTCTGGGCGGCACCGCCGGCGGACTGCTGGTCACCGCGGTGATCCTGCTGGCCGTCGACAAGACGAAGCGCAAGCGAGCCCACAAGTCCGTCGCGGTGCTCCCGAGCGCGGGTGGTCTGACGGTGCGCTTCTAGCTCCGTTGAATCGCGCGGCGTACGGCCTCGACCCAGTCGTCGAGGTTGGTCTGCGTCGGCTCGAGGTCACGCGCGCGCGCCAAGCCGTCCAGCTCGCCCTGCAGTCGGTCTTTGGCGCGACGGATCCAGGTTCGAACCGTCGGCTCGGACGTGTCCATCACCGTGCCAATCGCCGCCGCGGACAGCCGCTCCCAGAAATAGAGCTCGAGCACGATCTGGTCGCGCAGCGGAATCAACCGCAGGCCCTCGAGCAGCAGACGGTGCTCAGCCTGCTCGAGCAGCATCGTATGCGGGCCCGGGCCTAGCTCCTGCGCCGTGTGCGAGCCGAGGTCGAACGCCTCACCGTCCCGACGCTGCTTGCGGTAGTGGTTTGACAACACGTTCCGCGCCACCCCGAACAGGAAGGCGCGGAAGTTGGCGTCCTCGCGGATACGGTCGCTGCCGGCGCAGCAGGCCAGCAGCGTCTCCTGCACGAGGTCGTCGACGCCACGACTGACCTTGGTGCGGAAGAACCGAACGAGCGGATCGAAGCAGCGGTCGAACAGGGCTTCGCCCGACTTCGCATCACCCTCACGCCAGGCCTGCAGCAGCTCTGCGTCGGAGCGCACTGCCGGACATTGTAGCTACGAACACGACTCGACGTGGCCGAGCTCGCACGCGCGGGCACGAAGGGCCTCGGCGTCCTGCTCTCGCTCGGATCCAGACGCCACCGCGGCACACACCGAAGCGTGCCCCATCGCGCAGCTCTGCTCGTACGCCTCGCGGGCCGCCTTCTCGTAGCGACGCTCCGCCTGGTCGTCTCCGTCTTGTCGCGCCCGGTGGGCGTAGATCTGCGACAACGAGCCCTCCTTGGCGCAGCACGCCGCGTCGCCGCGTTGGCACGCCCCCTCGAGCTGCGGCGCAACTTCAGTGTCGAGGTCGAGCGCGCAGGTCGCCACCGGTGCGCAGCCTTCCGGTCCATCCGCTGCGAATCCGGGCGGGCAGGCGATCGTCGCATCCGGTGCACAGTGGTGATCGAACCAGCATCGGCCGGTCTCGGCGTACTCGCCGTCGGTCACCTCGGCGGTGAGGCGGTCCAGCGCCTCGCATGCGCCGCTGACGTGGCCACTCCCCAGCTGGAACTCCGCCAGCCACAGCAGGGACTCCGCCAGCGCTGGGTCATTTGCGTCTTGGACGGCGAGTTTCTGGCGAAGGTAGCGGCTTCGCTGCCGGCGCTCGGTGGCGGTCGCGTCCGGATCGCGAAAGGGCGCACACGCTGGGTCCGGCGCGACGGAGACGAAGACGAGATTCGCTGCCGGCGAGACAGGAGACCGGTCCGCCACCGTCATCGCGGAAGCTTCGGGTTCGGGTTCGGGTTCGTCGGACGCGGGCGCCGTTTCGTGTGAGATGCAGGCAGTCAGGGCCACGGTCATCGCGGCCAACCACGAGGTTCGTTCGTGCATTGGTTTCTCCTCCGCGTCGGTGGACGCGGTGATTGGGGCTTGGGTCGTTGCTGGGATCAGTCGCAGCTCGCGACATGTCCCAGCGAACATGCGGTGGCCCGAGCGCGTTGGGCCTGTCCCGGGTCGTCGGGCACCGACGGATCGCCATCGGTCAGCAGCTTGCTCAGGTAGACGCAGGACGCTGCGACACCGCGCTCACATGCGGTGTCGTTGAGGCGCATCATTTCAGCGGCGTGCTCCGCCAGCCGCTCGTCATCGCCTGACTTCTGCGCGCGCGAGACGTAGAGCTGCGCGAGCATGGCCTCGCGCTGGCAGCAGCCCACACTTCCGCCCTCGCAGGCACCGGTGAGCTGCTGTGCCACGTCGCCGTCGAGATCGATCGCGCATTGTTCCTGCGGTTCGCAGCCCTGCTCCGTAGGCGCGTAGGTCCCCGTCGGGCACGTCACGGGGGCGGCGCGACACAAACCAGCGCTCCAACAAGCCGCGGTCGCGACGTGCTCGCTCGGGCTTTCGAGCCCCGCGATCCGTCGCAAGGCGCCACACGCCGCCGTCCGATTCCCGGCTTGCAGTTCGAACTCGGCCACCCAGAGCAACGTCTCGGGCAGCGTCGGATCGTCGTCCGAGAGCTTGACGAGCCGCGATTCGAGAAAGCGCCTCCGGCCGTCGCGAACTTCGGCCTCGATGCCCGGGGCGCGAAAGCCAGGACACGTACCCGGCGGCAGGATCGGGTCGTCGTGCTCTCGCGTGCCAACGTCGGGTTGGGCCCCGGCATCGCCCGTGACGACGGGCTCAGTCTCACGAGAGGCGTCTCGCTGCAGGAACGCCGCCCCCCCGAGCGTGAGCGCAACGCCGACCACCCACGGGACCAAGCGCCGTCGTCCCGCGGGCTTGCCCACCTCCCGCAGGGCAGCAAGGAGCGCGTGCATACTCTCGAAGCGCTCCTCCGGAGTCGGCGCGAGTCCCTTTCGAACGACCTGCCAGATCGCGGCCGGCGTTGGCCCGCCGGGCGGGGCCTGCACGTTGCCCCCTCGCGCAGCGGCAACGACGGCCGCGAAACTCGTGCCTTGAAAGGGTCGGCGTCCCGCCAGCGCCTCGTACAACGCAACACAAAAGGCGAACTGGTCGCTCGCTGGCCCCACGTCGCCGAGCACCTGCTCCGGCGCCATGTAGGCTGGCGTTCCTCGCACGCGGCCAGACACCGTGAGCCCCGAGGCAAGCAGCGGCACATCGCCCAGCGCTTCGAGCTCCTCGCGGCCGGCCGACTGTGCGAGACCAAAGTCGACGACCCGCACCCGTCCGTCAGCGCCGACGATCGCGTTGTCGGGCTTGAAGTCGCGATGCACGATCCCCACGTCGTGCGCCGCCGCGAGCCCCGCCCCCGCCTGCAGATACGCCTCGACGATCTCCGACCACGTTCGCTCGGCTCCCCACTCGCGCAGCGTCGGGCCCTCGACGTACTCCATCGCGATGTACATCCGGCCCTCGACTTCGCCGATGTCGTGGATGGAGACCACGTTGGGGTGACTCAGACGACCCAGCGCCCGCGCTTCTCTGGACATCTCGCCCGCGCCGTCGCCGACCACGTGCAGCAGCTTGACCGCCACGCGGCGATCGATCTCGGGGTCGCGTGCCGCGTAGACGACCCCCATACCGCCCTCGGCGACCTTCTTCTCGATCCGGAAGCGTCCAACCCGCACGTCGGCGCGACTTCCGAACATTCGCGCCCGGAGG
>JGI12316J15310_10000046_pt2 | contig 32201 bp, 25 predicted proteins | sample MarCyaLeptolynsp_FD_15310 | JGI IMG/M metagenome (IMG submission 15310)
TTATTAGCGTTGCCACCTTGCCACTGAGACGCCAGACCCGACACACCGTCAACTTGATAACGCATCACCCATTGCCGAATGGTACTTTCGCCTGCTGACACCATTTTTTGAATCTTCGGAATCGGGTCACCAGACCCGTACATCCGAACCGCTTGTAAACGTCTCAATTCATAGGCATCGCGGGTACTTTGCTCGGCTTGACGAAACGCTTTGATTTCTGATTCCTTAAGGGTAAAGGTTCGTTTTCTCATGCTTTCACTTTAATTCATTTGACTTCTTTTTGCTCTATCCATAATATTTCATTCGATTCCACGATATATTTTTTTGTCAGCGGGTCTAATGGGACTAATTGACGGAAAAAGGTAGGGGATACGGGGGGTTGGTTAGCGAATAACTCATACATCTCTTTTTGGCGATAACTCATTATGACATCATCATGACCAAAATATAACGCAATTACATTATCCATTTCAGATAGTGGTAATGGCTCACCTGATAGTCGAATGTTGTCAAGATATGCTCGAAATAAGTTAACATTGATAGGCTTTGTTACGGGTATATTGGTTGCCAGAAATAATTCCTCAAACCATTTGAAACGATAATGATTGGTTTTTAGCAGATACCATACAATCCCCCAAAAGGCATGATCATCAAATTTACTCGGAATTGAACTGGCGTATCGCCAAGAGTCAACGGTGTCGCCCGTGACGCCAAATTCTGCGCCTAAGTCATGTTTATATGCAGTAATGGTTTGATTAGCCTCACCCGCTAAGTGTTTTATTCCTTGTTTGAATTTCTTTGCAACGACTTCAGCCTCAAAGATGAACGGCATCTTGTAACCTCCATTAATAGTGTCTGATTTGAAATCGGAAAATTCCTAGATCCATTGGGCAGACAGAATTTTAATGCTGCCTCACAATAAAAAAATGAGAATATGCACATTATAGAGGACATTAATTATGACAACAAATACAGGACAAATGAATATGTTTCCAGAGTTACCCGAGACGGGACTAGAAGAATATGATATGGCGTTCAAACAAGCGCTGCGGCAGAAACTCTTGTTGATTAATCACGGAAAAACGAAAAATGCGGTGCTTATGAAACAAATGCTGTCGAGTATGGATTTGCGAGCGTACCAACAAAGTGTAATTTTTCTGGCAAGTACATGGCGGCGTAAAAGTGCTCTGGCGGATAAAGCCTTTGAAATAGAAGGGGTGATATTTTTAGAATTCCTCAAGTTTTTGTTCTCCCAAAATTTCATCAAAACAACGTTAGAAACGTCGACTGAGATAACAGAAGAAATCCAAAAACTTGAATGGCTCTATTCTGATAATCCACGTGTGATGCGTTTAATTGAGGAAGCCTATGATGATGTATCAGTTTTTCGGCGCCAAGCCGTGCAAAACGTATTGAATTTATTGGGCATGTAAGAGGAAAGGAACCATTGAATGGGTATAGACCCACAGTTACCACATGAGCAAGATGATGAATCAATGATGGCCGCATGGGATAGGCTGACCCAAAGGCAATGCGCGGATATGAAACAACATTTACGCGGTTTAGCAGACCAATATGATCTGCATAATCCCCGTATCGCTAAACTGTTTCAAGATGCGAGTGAAGATGTGTATTGGTTAATGGTCGAATCCCGAGCAAATTGGCAGAAAATTATCGCCCCCGAAGCGGTAGCAGATGGTGAGGAGCCTGATGTGATTGAGGGCACGTATCAAGTGATTGATGTCCCCCAAGATATTGGAGAAGAGGGAGATGGGTAATCAAAATGATGGATGTGGAATTCTATTGTTTCTATTGTTTGTGCTAGGGGTGATAGGGTCGTGGTTTTATGAGGCCATCACAACAAACTTCACCTTTTTCTCTTATATGGTGGGGGGTGGTTTGGCTTTTGTGTTTCTGCTTTGGGCGCTGGCGACGGTTCGGGTGTTTGTAACCCACCCCCAAGCCATTGTGAAATTGTATACGGCGGTATTTTGGATACCCTCTTATATTTTTGTCAACGTGAATCAATGGGTATTTATGGGGTGGTTGACACGTCGTATCTTAATTCAGGTGGACATGATCACACAAGGGTTGATGTTGTGGCGCAAATATCTACCGCTCATATTGAGTCCACTCTGGTTTGGGTGGAATCTGGTTTGGTATGGTGGGATTTGGCAGTTATCGCTGGTATCAACCTTGACGCTCAGCCTGATTGCCATTCCAACCTTTTTATATATCTATTTCGACCGTTATGAAAAAATGCCGCGTCAGGGCGCGACATGGTTTCCCTTTATTTACACCGAGAACATGTTGCAACTGGATAAAAACCTGAATGAAACCTATATGGCCTTGTTGTCAGAGTTGGAGTTGATGAACCTCAAGCTGCATGACGATGAGTCACAGGACAAAACGGATGAATCAGAGGAACCTGATGGTGAGCTTGATATCGACGGTCAATCAAATGACGATACGGATGCTCATGATGAATCCCACAATAAATTTCATAAATTTTTACAAAGGCGTGTGTTCTGATGACGTATCAATTACGTCCCGCTGGTGGCGGCGGGTTTGGGTGTATGGGATGTTTGTTAATCTTGGGTGTGATCATTGTTTTGGTTATCGTGATTTCAGTGGTGGTGGCCATTTTATATGCCATTGGTTTAGCGATTGCGGCGATCTATCGATTTTTGTTTGAACCACAACATCGTCCTTTTGGGGCAATGCCCATTAGTCGATGGGTGGATTGGTATGAACATGCGTCTTTCACCGCGTACACAACACTCAATATGGACTTGGTCTCATCACCCACACGGGTTTTGGTAGGCAGTGTGGCAATTTCACTCATTCCTACGATGGGGGTAGCTATTCTTTTAGGCAGTAACAGCCCGATCTTGCCATTGATGGGGTTAATGGTGGGGTTTATGACAGCCATGCATTTAACCAAACCGGCTAATCATTACTTTCCGTTAAGTACATCGGGTGGGGTGATGATGGAGGAGATGCTTGATATTGATGATGTGTATTTGTTGGATGAACAACCAAAAGGATTGATCGCGCGTGTGATGGGAGTCTTAAAGGGGATGCGACATGGGTAAAGGAATCCATATCAACACCTATCAGTTTTTGGTGCCAATCGATACGCCATTTGATGCACAACAGGCAAGTCATGTGGTGAAATCATTGTTGGCATTGGGACGAAGCATTGCCTTACAGATTGTGGCACGTAAGCGGGGTATTGAATGGCGGTTGCTTGATCTCTCGGGACAACGTCATCGCCTTGATACGCTGCATACCCCCAATATTTCGGTGAAACACCACTCATTGTCACTACTGAATCATTATCCAGTTTATCGGGCACGTGTGGTGTATACCACCTATGCCCGTGCTTTGTTGCCGTTGTTATATCTAACGGATACCAAAGCGAGGTCAGACCCTTTGTTGCAAATGGTTCAACATATGAGCATGTTGCAAGAGCATGAAGCGGTTCGATATACTGTCATCATCCATCAACTGAAAAAACCACAAATTTATAAAACCTTGGGCACATTAGATGCCATGACAGAACTCTTTCGTGACCCGGCGCAGTATCCGCGAACATTCGATTTGGTGGTGGAACATAAACAGAATCGTCCGTGGTATGAATGTTTGGTTGGGCTAGAAATTGATACCCCAAACCCTAAACGTGCCATCAGCTTACGTCAAACCATTGATATTCATTTAAACAGTTCATTTGACCGTACCCAAGCCAATCATCCATTTAATGGATTACGCTCATTAAACTATGCCCCATTGGTGACTGTTAGCAATCGTCAAAAGGATTTTCAGAGTCGTTTAACCGAGTGGTATATCCGTCGCCGCCAAAAGGAGGCGATTGCCGAATGGTTACAAGACCATTATTTGTATCTGGAGGCGGATGAAATTGCGGCGTTGTGGCATTTGCCCCATGAGGCATTTGAGACCTGTAATGTCATATGGCAAAAACAAGCGCCAGCCATGAGCCATATGATGGCAGATAATAAGGAGGGGATCATCATTGGGAGTGCCCTCTATCAGCAGATGTTACATCATGTCCATCTTTTAGATTGGGATCGGTTAACCCATACCAATATTCTAGGACGGAATGGGGTGGGTAAAAGTACACTCATGTATCACATGATTGAACAAGATATTCGGGCGAATAAAGTGGTGATTGTGATTGATCCCCATGGGAATTTAGTCAATCAAATTTTGCAACATCTGCCAGAGGGACATGAGGATCGGGTAGTGTATTATGCGCTGAGTGATGATGAACACCCGCTTCCTTTAAATGTGTTCGCAGGATCAGGGTCATATGGCTCGATTGGGCGTGTGGTGGATGCCATTCAACGCATTCATACAACCACGGGGGTGCGGATGGATTATTATATCCGAGCGGGTATTCAGGTGATGCAAGTTTTAGAGAATGCGACGATGCAAGATATGTATTATCTGTTTGTGGATCGCCCATTTCGGAATCGATTGTTACCACATGTTGCCCAGTCCGATGTGGTTCATACCTTTACGCATGAATATAATCAGTTGAGTCCGGGGAAACAACGTGATATCCATAGCCCGATTTTGAGTCGGATTAGCCCCTTTTATGATAATCCGCATTTAAAAGCGTCGTTGTGTCATCCGAAGAGCATTAATATTCGTCAACATATTCAAGACCACAAGGTGGTGTTGATTTCCTTGGATGCCAATGCGGAAAAGATTCCACAAAACTTACGGAATTTGGTGGGGGAGTTGCTGATTTCTGAGATTCAGATGGTGGCGATGACAGATGATCGATTGGAACAGCCTGCTTATCTGTATGTTGATGAGGTACAAAATTTCATTACATCCCCATTGGATGTGCTGTTTGCAGAAGCAAGAAAATATGGGGTTCATATGACGGTTGCCCATCAATTCCTTTCGCAACTGCCGGTACTAACGATGGATTCCATGTTGGGGAATGTGGGTACCACCATGGCCTTTCGGTCGAGTACCAAGGATGCGCGTGCCCTTGCCGATCATATGGCGCCTCAGTTTGATGCGGCGCAACTTGTGAATTTGAATCGTTTCCAAGCCGCCGTTAAAACCCAATTGAGAGGGGATACGCAGGATGCTTTTTTGCTTCAGATTGAGCTGCCACCCGAAGAAACTGCTGCATCCTTGGCACGGGCGGAAGCGATTAAAGCAACATCACTCAAAAATCATCCGCGCATGACACGTGATGAGGTGTTGGACTACTTAGACAATCGTCAACCAAAGATTCGTGGGGTAGTCGATTCCTTATCGACATTGTTATCTGATGAACAAAACAAATCCAACGACGGTCATAAGAATGATGATACAACTGATGATGACGATGCTGGGATTGATTACCGTCAATTTACAGAGGATTAGCGTCATTGAAAGGAGAGACCTATGCCCCGCAAATCACGTTACCAGCGTCAACCGAGCCCGATGCGTTTAACTCAGCGAGATATTCAAGTTATTGAGGTGGTGTATGCCTACCGGGTGTTGAGTCAGGCACAAATTCATGCCTTGCTCTTTGGTGATCGTCATCCCAGTGTCTCCCAAGATCGATTGCGGAAGTTATTTGACAATGGCTATTTACAACGGCGGACAATCCCCACAACGGGTGGGCAGGCAACCAGTCCAGTTTTGTATTTGTTGGATAAGTTAGGCAATCAGGTGCTGTTAAAGAGTGGACGGTACGATGAGGTTCGTTGGCAGGCGGATCACAATAAGATTGGCTATGAACATCTTGAACATTTGATGGCCATTAATCGAGTGCGCATTGCGGTTACATTAGGTTGTCAGCGCGATCACGAATTACAATTGGAACGTTGGTTGGATGATACAACCCTCAAAGCAGATTATGATCGCGTTGAGATTCCATCCTTGTCGAATGCGGTCGCCTTGATTCCCGATGGTTTTTTTGAGTTGGGGACATTTAGTGGGAAGAGTCGATATTTTTTGGAGATGGATCGGGGAACAATGACCCATAAACGATTCCGCCATAAAATTGAAGCCTATCATACCTACCGTACCGAGAAGGTTGCCTTAAAAGAGCGGTTTGGGACATCTTCTTTTCGCTTGTTAACGGTTACAGAAAGTGAAACCCGTACCGAGAACTTGTTAAGTTTGACTAAAAGTGTTGAAGCGAAACTATTTGAATCCTATGATGAGAAAAACTCTGTTCACAAAACCCACACGTTTTGGTTTGCGACCTTATCTGATTTAACGGCGACCTCATTCTTCCGTGAACCCATCTGGATGACCGCTAAGGTTTCGGGAAAACACCCCCTGTGGCAGACAACATAAGCTGCCACCAGATGTTGCTGTTGATCTGGGGCAGCTTAAGCAATTAACCCTTCAACCATAACCGATACTGACTTGCCTCAGCATCTGGTCAGTCATTTAACACAGGGCAAGGGTGTTAAACGCACAGCTCCCTTGTAACAAAAGGAACTGCCTGAAGGGGTTCACAACCCTCATCATAACAAATTCATCTGATGTGTTATACTGCGGTGGGGGAGTCGTGGATACACACTCCAAACCGAACACTAGTCAAATCACAAGACCGAGAATTCGGTGGGGAATCTGGCAAGTTATTTACCAGTTTGCCGCCGCTGGATCGAGCCATATGCTGTCATTAGCATGATGATGATGGCTAAAAAAAGTATCATCACATCCTTCAGATCCATATGGACGCTCAAGGTACAAACGGTACTATTGTCCATGATTCTCACCTCCTTTCTGTGGCCCAGCTTCAATTACTACTGCTGGGTAGAGGAGGTGTATCCACTACCTTTAGGATAGCAGAAAATGAGTGGCTATAGTCATTTCTTGAACATCGGATCGGTGCGTGATATAGTCGCCTCAGACGATGTCATGGATAAAAAAAGAACAGCCCACTGCCTTTGATGCCAATCCGCCCGAAGGCTTTTTTTATTTGGATGGCGATGTGCTGGCGGTGCTCGCTCGTGCACAGTGGGTCAAAGGCGACAAACTGGCTATGTTGGCCTTCCCGTCGGGAGAGGAATGCCAGATCTGGGCGGGTAGCCAACACCATACGATTCACATTTTTGGCGAGATGGATTTAAGACTGACTGGCGATGACCGTGATAGTGCCTTTCAACACGCTAACGATATTGCTGAACAATGTGGGTATCTAGCCCTTAAACAAGGCGAAAACCAACTGGAGGTTATTGGCAATGATACCGATGACCATGTCATCATCACCTATGACAACCAACAAAAACGGATGACCAATATTCAACGCCCCACCCCTGAAAAACAACAAACAGCCCCCGCCCCCGAGTTATTACCGGATGACATTCGTCAAAAATTACCCCCACTATATTCGCAAGAACATGTCGGGTTGGATGCTAAGGCGCAGGTCAAGTTTTTTACCCCAGATGCCAATTGGACATGGTATGCCAGTGAATTTGATGGTCAAGATTTATTTTTTGGATTGGTTGATGGGCTTGAATTAGAACTGGGCGTGTTCTCATTGGCTGAGCTAAAACAAATTCGTGGCGGGTTAGGTTTACCGGTTGAGCGCGATTTATATTTTGAGCCACAATCACTTGCCGATATTTTGAAAGCGCGTCGCCGTTTACGAGGTGAAGACTAGGGGAATGTGCCATACGAACAATCCCCAAAACCCATTCGTTTTGCTCGAGATGCCTTTGGTTTAAGTGATACCGAAAAACTCAATTACCAACTCGCTGATGAACGCTTCCGTGCCTTATTGAATGACGATACCACCCATGTTCACCGTATTCTAATGGATGCAAATAGTTTCGGCGAATATTTGTTTGTGACCCTCAGTTGCGAAGTGGCTGGTCAACACTATGGATTAACCGTGTATGGCTTGGGTTATCATCATCGACGTGAGCAATGGATTACCGATATGTGGTACTGGCACGAACATCATCGTTTAGATGCTTTATTTCAAAACAACCTTTCAAAGACATTTGTCCTCGAGCAGCTGGCTGCTCGCCGCGAACTTGTCGCGGCGCAAAAAACCTCACAAAAAACGTCTGAAGACGCGTTGCTCTTCAGACTCCTTGCAAATTTAACCGATGACGATGGTGCTGCCACCGATATAGATGATATGGGATGGTATTTTCTCGGACTGGAGTAGATGCCAGAAATACCACGCCAGTACGACCTCTTTACGGGTGAATTAAAAGATACCCGCACCCGTCAACAACGCCAGCAAGATAATCTCCGTAACAAACCGCAACAACTGAGCATGTTTTCACAACGCGACATTGCCCAATTTGGGGTGGTGGCGCAACCATTTTTACCCTTATCGCCGCATATGGTACTACCTATGCTGGTACAAGACCCCCGTACAGAAGAGGAGATTGAAAGGGAACAAGAACAACTAGCCCGAGAGCAAACCAAACCATTATTTGAGGTGGTACCTCAACCGAAACCCAAACAGGAAATACGGTTATCGATTATCCAGCAAACACCTCATGCTTATTTGCAACAACTTCAGACCACCTTGCAATTGCCCCCACCATCGATCACGCATTATCCCCATCGATATATAACCCATCTTCAGCAGGTAAAACAATTACCGGCTGAACTGCCAAAGTCCTATCCTGTTGCGTTAGTGGCACGCCAGACATTTGAAACTCTACAAGCGGCACGTGATGCGTTTGATATGTTTTTGAAAACATACAAGGTGTATGACCGTGCTCAGTACCAAGGATGGAGTCGCACAACCTTGCTTGATACTGATGATATTGCCCAAATGGTGGTTATCCAGTTATGGGAGCAGTGGGTTTCAACTGACAAACCGCTTTATGTAAGTGATATTTGGTTTGCTATTCGAGAAGCATCCAATGGCAATAAATGGACAGCACGCATTACCAAGGGCAAAGATTCACGTTCGGCAGCAATAGAATCGGCTACACCAGCCACCGCCTTAGCCTCTGATGATGGCACCACATCAGGTGATGAGGTATTAGATGTGATCTTGGGACACAGTAGGGGACTCAACATCCGTCGCATGGATGCTGTGGATCGGCGCATCGATGTGGAGATGGCTATCGAAACCGTCACCCTTTATATGATGTGGTTAGAGTCGTTAAAACCCAATCCCCGTCATCGTACTGCACCAGCCCTAGTCTCTGAACGCTTGGATGCCTTGTTTAAAGGCTATATGTATTATCGTAATGGGGGGGCTATCGGTCATATTGGTGGACGCCATAACAGTTATTTGCAAGGTTATTGGAAATCACGCGGTTTGCATAAGGCGATGGGGCATAAGTGGCGTGATCGGGTTTTTCCCATTCTGGCGGGTTTACTAGCTGAGTATGAATTACCTCAATCGTAACCGCAGGTGCCAGAGCATTTTTTCGGTCAACACCCAGCCCGCTATCTCGAACATCTTTATCAAACCCCACAACTAATCGCCCCTGAAGAAACCTTACTGTTATCGCAATGGGCACTCAGTATTGAAGGGCGACGCCGCCCCGATGTGGCAACCTTTGCGGAATGGCTTGACACGGAGATTGGTCAGGCAGTTATCAGGCGAATTCAGACCTACCCATCCCAAACATGGCTTTATCAAAAGATAGCACCCTTCGATACTTTGGAGGATGTGCGTCAAAATGCCCTGATCTATCTCTGGCAACGCTGGTCACATGATCATCATTTCATCCGTCTCACCCGTTTCACCACCTCATTTGAACACGATGTGTTCACCATTGCTCGGATTGCGATGATGAGTGCTCAGAGCCAAAAAACCCATTATCAACAATCCCATATGCAACTTGAGTATCTCTTTGCAGCATCCTTTGTGCATCAAGCGGATTTGCGGATTGACATCGATCTCGCTATTGAACAAGTTGTTAGGCATATGGTTAAACACCACAGTATTGCGGCTGGAAATTATCGGCGGGTACCGATTGAACACATCACCCGTACCATCATTACAGGGTATCGCTTCTATTACGTGGATCGTTACAGCCATAAAGGGAGTGTCTACCACTTCTGTCAACAGCAGGGGGTAAGCAAGTCTGTCATTCAAAAGTGGCGACCGATTATTTTTGCCTATCTGAGGCGTGTTTTACAGTAGTCAGGGACAGGTGGATTCAAAGGGCGCAATCCACACTTGGTCATCAATGAAATGCCCTACCATGATGGTCAAGGCTTCATCCAGTGGCAGTTCTACCGTTATTTGATGAGACGGTTGAGCCACAGCAATGCCATGCAGACTATCGTAACCCGTGCCATCCACACTTTGAACGCTAACCCCAAATCCGCGATTGAGTTCAAAGGATCGCGCAAATCCGCTGAGTGACATATCAGCTAGATTCATCGCCTCACCCTCAAGCCCTTGAAACTGAATATCGGTGGCATCCGAAGCACCATCTTCTCGATGATAATAGATCTCAAGTTGGGGTGAGTCGCTGTCACACATTAAATCAAAGGACAAAGTTGCACTCGGATTTTGGGTTTCACTGCGAACGACAACCGCCCCATCCAATACTATATCATCTCCAGTTGATGAATTATATAAATCAGCAGCCGTTGGTGTTGCAAAAACAGCCGGATTCGGTGCTGTGTCAGTCTCATTTGAGGTGTCTTCATCATTGGGCGGTGGCGGTACGGGGGTGGGGTTGATGGGGTTATCCTCATCAAGCGGTGGCATCGTAATGTGAACTTCGGGTGTTGCCCAAGGCTTCGGAACTTCACGATCGCAGTCGGGTAGCGTTTCACCACATTGAATCCCTAGAGGTGTCAAGGCTCGCCAACGAATAGGGGTAACAGATTCCACAAAGCGATAGTCGAGTTGACTTATTTCAGAGTGACTCGAACGACCCAAGCTGAATACCTGCTGTTGATAACTAGCCCTAAACAAAATATTTGTTTCTCGCTCAAACGCATCCGCGTCAACGTCAACATGAATAGTTTCGCAATCTGCCATAACCTCAATGAGATAGTCATCCTCATCTGTTGTTGTACAGTCATGCTCAGATTCACCCTCCAGAATAACCGTTTCACCCGCCTTGAGTACCCATTCTAGTGCTTCGGGGATGTCTTCAGATATGGTTTTCCAACCGATGAATCCGTGATTGGATAATCCGAAGGGAAAGTATGATTCGTCACCATTCTCATGACTGACCATCAACATCAAGGGTTCGTCATAACTATCTTCAACCGTGACATAGGCGGCAATAATATTGCAATCTGTCCAGACACTTACATCCACATTGTCTGTTTGGGCATGAGCAGGCAAGCCAGCCACTAGGGCAACTAGGCAACAAGCCCACAGGAAAGGTGTTTTATAGAACAGCATCTTGGTCGTCTCCTTTTCGTTAATTGAACGATGGTGTTCTACTTTATATAGGGTGAAAATACCCTCAACGTGGTGGCTTGCTTGGCATATTGGTTACACATTGCCCACATCATCCCGACGGTTTATACTATCGGGCAGATATGCCATACCCTGAATCTCGCCTCCACTTTCGTGAAATATTGGGGCGTTTAAGTGCCACTGCCCTGTTAGCTTTGACATTACAACTGGCACGGGATACCCATGCCCAAGAACCTCCCAAGGATGACAATCCACACCCTATTACTGCCTTTTTACCGCCTGAAGATCAGGTGAGCTTAGCGGCTGAAACGACAACATACGGGGAAGCGATTGCCTTGACACCGTCACGTTTGCGAGCTGCACCTCATACTTCAAGCTCGCTGGTCGGGCGTTTAGCAGTTGGCGAGCGAGTTCCCATTGTGGATCGTGTTGAGGATGGACAATATCTCGATTTACGGGGAGTGCAAAGCAGTGTGTGGTATGAGATCGAAATTAATGAGGAGACCACGGCCTTTGTGTGGTCAGGACTCGTGGATGTTGAAGGCAATGACCCCTTAATATCTCAAGTCGATGAGCAACTCCATACAGGAATTGACATCCTGACGTTACAAGCCATCCGTGAATTTGAACCGACGCAACCCGATACGATAACAACTTTCGAGGATACGCTTATGCTAACCCATACACAAATACCACATCCTGACGTTGATAATGCCAGCGAGGTTGCCCCCCTTAATCTGTCAGCACAAGTGGGTGAATATGATTCTCAAGGCAATTTTCTTGGTATGGTCGATACCGAATTAACCATCAACCCAGCGGATCGTCTGTATGCGATGAACCCCGCCACTGATGAACGTGAGGTGGTGCCCCTTGGGCAACTCACGGACTGGATGCAAGATATGATTTATGTCAGCCCCAACTTGCGGCGAATGGTTGACGATTTCAGGGTGAATGGGCAAGAAATTGAATTTGTCGCTTATTCAGGGATTGTTGAACGTGGACGCAGTGGCGATGTCAACAACCCCTTTATCACCGTGATCACGCTCAATTCGCAAGGCGAGGTGGTGCCTGTGAAGGTGCGCCCTGTGACAGGCTTTAGCGGGGGCGACAACTTCATTGCGGGGGAAATTGGTGAAAATATGCTGGTGCAAGATAATTTTGGAGCTAACCGCTTTGATGTGTCCACTCGTTTAACCCGTGACGGTTTGCAGGTTGATCGAGACATTCAAATTGGGGAGCAAATTATCATCCTTGTCGTTGTCAATATCGACTCATACAACCAGCGAAGTCGCATTGCCTCAGGGGATCGATTGCCCCTCGAAGCTATTGAGGAAGGCGACCTTCCCAATCCAGACAGTGTCTCCGGTGTCACTCGGGCGATTGTGTACTCATTTGGGTTTTTGTATCAGGGTGATGAATAGACTGGCTACGTTCGCTATCCTCATTTTGATCTTCTTCACATATCCTTTTTCCGTTTCGGCAGCTTGCAATGGAGTCAGTTTATGTGATGCGCCCCCCGGACAATGTTCAACGACCGCCACCAATTCGATGACAGGTGCTTCTGGCCCGATTTACATCAACAATGGCGGGTGGGTTGCCAAAGATTGCACGACCTACTTTAACTGTAGCTATGAGTGTGCCGATGATGATGGCTGTGGCTCGATACCCGCGACCGGTACCAACTGTGAAAACGATCCCTACGTGTCTTGTGCGGCCACCAATGTTGGTGGCGGCAGCTATATCTGTGAAGCAGTTACCGATTGCACGATCACTGATGCACCCCGATATACCTGTAGTGAAGTCGTGGTATCCACTTGTTGTACCCCGGGTTGTGATGCGAGTCGTTATGATTGTTCTGGCTCAACGACGCCCGCATCATCAACACCTGCACCGACTTTAGCACCCACCGCACCGCCAATTACGATGGGCAATGGCGGTGGTTCATCAGGGGGTAACACAGATGAAAACAATGGGTCTTCAGGCGGTGGAGGTGCCTTCTGTGGCGATTCAGCCTGCAATCATGGTGAAAGCTGTTCCAGTTGTCCCTCAGATTGTGGCAACTGTCCTGTATCTTGTGGGGATGGGGTCTGTAGTGGATTTGAAACGTGCCATACCTGCTCCTCAGATTGCGGGGTTTGTCCTTTATTGGGCGAACAACCGTGGTGGCAAACCCAAGGCGGACAGGTGTATGCGGAAACGGCGATTCAATCCATTATTTTGGATAGTTTCTGTCTGGCACCAGACTGCATTGCTCAATTGATGTTAACTCAAGTGCGTGGCGATGTATCCTCTGAAGGCATTGCACTAACAGGTGGGGGAGACATTCGGGGCATGAATACCATCAACAGCAGAGGACAAGTAGCTATCGGAACAAAACCAACGCGCTACATTGAAAACTACGCCTTTTTCTATCGTCGATCTGGCTTAGGACTCAATCCACCGAATGCCTTTCTTGGCAGTGCGGGGGATGCCCTCAAACCCACCACCCAAAGCGGTGTTGGGTTTCATGAAGGGGATGTAACCATTCAACAAACGTGGCAGGTCAATGCTGATGAAAGCGTGGTGATTTTTATTGATGGCAACGTAACCCTTTCTGATACCTTTGCGGTTGAACAACTCATTCAGGTCGCTGAGGATGGCTTTTTAGCCTTGATTATCTCAGGTGATTTAATCGTTGGTGCCAGTGTCGGGAATGGGGATGTCACCAATGTGACGCCGAATGTGGAGGGTGTCTTTATTGTCGATGGCACGATTTACATCCAGAGCGATGTGGATGATAAACGCTTTGTGGGGGCAGGTACCTTTGTGGGGTGGACAGATGTTAAGTTGGAACGAGATTTAGGAACAGATAATGCCACCATCCCTGCTGAATACTTTATCTACCGTCCAGATTTTGTACGTAACACCCCCGACATCATGAAACATCCGCATACCATCTGGCAAGAAACCAACTAAGCCACTTTCAGATTCATTTGGCGTAAGCGTTGATAAAAGTCGCCCCGTTTACCAACCGCATAAATAATGACTTGCTGATCTGTTTCATCTAAATGATACACCACCCGATATTGATTCTTGGCGAGATGCAGGTGAAACGAGCGCAAGTGTTTGAATTCGCCTGTGAGGGGGATGCCAAGTAATGGGTTATCAGTCAGATGAAGTATCTGTTCAATAAGCAGTTTTTGAATGCTCGGATTGAGCTTTTTGAGTTGTTTCGCGGCGCTAGGCGTTTGCAGAATCGTATGTGGCATACCTATATAAGAGGAAGCAGCTCACCTGCTTTAAGGTCTTGTTCGCTGTATTCAATCGTAGACATGAGTTCTTTATCCAGCATGACCTCAATGGTTTCTTGTAACTGAGGATTGGTGGTGATGAGTGCATCGATTACACGCATATATGGCTCACCAACAAGTCGCGCCATTGGTTTATGTTTACGTTTCACTCGGAATTGCTGATTTTGATAATAGGCGCGTTCTAAGAGTTCGCCGAATTGACAACGCACTTGTTCTGATGAATAGGTATTCATAGTGACTTTGGTGCTTTGTACGAATTGATGAGATTGTCTCATTCACATAGTTGTGTGTCAATCAGCACAAGAATAAACTTATCTCTCAAAAAAATATTATAGGCACATTTGAGTCGGGTACTTCTCGAGATACATTCAGTTATAGAGTTCGTATTTTGAGCTACCAGATGAAACATACGCCGCAAAAGCAATATTGTGCGACATACAAAATATATGACACAGCACTATTCAGTGTTATGTCATCATTATTGTCATTTAATGACAGAACTATTAGCAAAAAACAGACTAAACTATTTACGTCATGTATTATGTTTAATGGATTTAAAAAATGACAAAATTTCTCTATGTATCCCTTGATTTTATTGAGGTTTTAATTTAGTTTTGTTTGTCTATGCACATCAAAACGTAAATTTAACCATTAGCTGTGGGGGGATTACCACATGTCTCAAAAGACTTGGTTTGTCGTTTCTTTAGTTGTCATTAGCTTTTTTGTCATGCTGACAATGGGGGCTCCAGTTCACGCTCAAGATCCGATTCCAACAGAGCCCCCAACAATAACCCCTACGGCGAGCTATACACCGACATCAACAGCAACGGCGTCACCCACGGTAACCCCCACATCAACCCCAACGGAAACCCCAACGCCTACAGCAACAGCATCACCTACGGTAACCCCGAGCGAGACAATTCCACCATCTATAACGCCAAGCGATACGCCAACAGCAACCAATACATCCTCCCCACAACCTTCTGAAACTGTCACAGCAACGGTTGAGCCGAGCGCCAGTGCATCGCCTTCCGCATCAGCGAGTGCGAGTGCTAGTGTTACCCCAAGCGCTACCAGCACTGCAACGGATACCTTAACCCCGAGTGTGACACCCACAACGACCAGTGAGGGGTGGTCAAGCTATAACGATGATGATGTGATCGTCAATTATGATGTTAGTGGTTGGGAATCGGCCATTGTGGCGGATGCATTTGGTCAATCATTGACGTACACCACAATACTCAGCGCCATGGTCGATATTACGTTTACGGGGACAGGAATTCAAATAGATTATTCTGAAGGTCCTGAAGGTCAAGGGTTCAGTGGGGTGTTATATGATGCGGATGGCTAACAAGTGCGATTGGGTAGTTGGGATAACCAAAACCCTGCTTATACGTATCAAAATTTAGCTGGATTTGTCAATTTACCCTATGGGACATATACCTTAGTGCTCACCAATGGGACAGGGGCATTTTGGCTGGAAGGTGTTCATATTCAAACGAGTGCTGGAACGGCTTTGCGACCAAGTGAGCCAATCGCGTTATCACAAAGTTTTGCGGCACCGCAGGCATTTGGTGACCCCTTGCCTCAAACAGTGGTGGTGACTGATCAAGCAAGCTTTTTGGCGGCTTTGGACACAGCAAACCAAACATGTAATGGCGAAACGATTATTGATGTTCAAGTCGCTGTGATTCAACTGACCCAACCCTATGCAGGCAGTAATAATGCGGGGGTATCAGGCACCCCAGATATTGATTGCCACGTTACGATTGAAGGGAATGGGGTAGTCATAGAACGGCTGGCAGGGAGTCCACCCTTCCGCTTATTTTCGGTGGTGAATGCCAGTGCGGCACACCTTACCCTAAAAAACATGACGCTAAAAAATGGGTCAGCCAATATTGTGGGTGGTTCAGCTGTATTTGTCCACCAAAACGGAACCGCCACCTTAGATGGGGTAACCATTGTTGATAATGTGATAGATATTTCAACGGGTGCTCAAACAATTGGGGCGGGTATCTATGCGTATTTTGGTACGGTAACAGTTAGCAATTCGACGTTTCAAAATAATCATAACTATGTTGTTCCTGCTGGTGATGGTGGGGCGATTGGGGCGATTGGTAGTACGATTACCGTTACCACCAGCACATTTTTGAATAACTCCGCGTATAGACGTGGTGGTGCGATGTGGGTGGATGGTGCGGCTAGTGTGACACAAAGCCATATTGAAGGGAATACATCCACGACAGAAGGGAGTAGTTTCTCGGGCAGCATTGATGCCACTAATAATTGGTGGGGGGATGTTGCGGGGCCAAGTAGTGGTACATTGTTTGGCTCGGTTAGTTATGAACCCGTGTTGACTAGTTCACCCACGGTTGCTGCGCCTGATACGGATGGTGATGGCTTGACGGATGATGAAGAAGCGATACTGGGTACTGATCCCAATGAAGTAGATACCGACTTGGATACTGTATCGGACGGTGATGAAGTGACGAATGGCACCAATCCATTAGATGCAGATACGGATGGTGATGGCTTGGATGATGGGGCAGAGATCATTTACAACACAAATCCGAATGATCCGGATAGTGACGGTGATGGGCTGACGGATTATGAGGAATTTGATTATTTCACCGAACCCACTATTTATGATACAGATGAAGATGGTATTTCGGATGGTGAAGAAGTTGACAATGAATTCGACCCAATCGATGCAGATAGTGATGATGATGGCTTAACGGATGGTGAAGAATATTACACCCACAACACCAATCCGCTTGAGGCTGACTCAGATAGCGATGGTCTAACTGATTATGATGAGGTGACTGAAAATCCATATTACACTGATCCGAATAATGTGGATACGGATGCTGATGGCTTGTCCGATGGTGACGAATTATCAGGGATTCCTTATGTGACCAATCCAACCAGTTCAGATACAGATGGTGATGGGTTAACAGATGGGGATGAAATCAATCTGTATCTCACTGATGCGACAGTGGCAGATAGTGATGAAGATGGACTTGATGATGGGGATGAAATCAATGTTTATCACACGAATGTCCTACAAACCGATACGGATGGTGATGGCATCTCGGATGGTGATGAAGTGGCCAATGGTACCAATCCACTGATTTCGGAAAGTGTGGAAGCGGCGGGTGTTGGGCTGCAAGGCGATTATTATCTTGGGCAAAATTTCCAAGATTACCAAGTGACCCGTATTGATCCGCAATTGTCTTTTTTTAATGGGTTTAGTGGGGAACTCCCATCTCAAATTACAACGGATAATTTCTCGATCCGTTGGACTGGATTTATTGAAATTCCGTATAGCGATGAGTACACCTTGTCCATTTGGGTGGATGATGGTGCACGGGTAACCATTGATGATGTGGTGATCATTGATGAGTGGGCAACGGGTGGACGTCGTGAAGTAACTGCTGCTGCGCAGACGTATACATCTGGGCAACGGCTCAAGGTTGAAGTCGAATATTTTGAGTGGGCATTTGGGGAGTCTTTATCGCTGAACTGGGCAAGTGCTCAATATCAAGTGAATGAGGTGATCCCCCAGCAATATCTATATCCCAGTGGTAAAGATATGGATGAGGATGGTGTGCCAGATATTGACCACACGGTAGCGCCACCTGTTTTTGATAATTGTCCGTTTGATGCCAATGCTGATCAAAGCGATATTGATGGAGATGACTTAGGTGATGCTTGTGATGCGGATATGGATAATGATGGTGTCAGCAATGAAGATGAAATCAATATTTATGGTAGTGACCCAACATTGGTGGATACCGATGGTGATGGCTTAACCGATGGTGAAGAAGCCAACACTTATAACACCAATCTGACGAGTGCGGATACGGATGGCGATGGCTTGACAGATAGTGAAGAAGTCACCAATGGCACCAATCCACTGATTTCGGAAAGTGTAGAAGCGGCGGGTGTTGGACTGCAAGGCGATTATTATGCGGGCAGCAATTTTGATAATTATGTTGATTCTCGCATTGATGCATCGATTGATTTTGAGTTTTGGGAACTGTCAAGTGACATGCCGTTTGGGATGTCGGGTGATAATTTCTCAGTCCGGTGGACAGGTGAGATAGAAATCCCTTACACGGATGACTATCGATTCCGTATTCGCAGTGATGAGGGGATGCGTTTATGGATTGACGGTACACTGGTAATTGATCGGTGGCGGCAAGGCTTTTACGACCGCAGTTCAGCGCCAATTGCCTTGCAATCAGGGCAACGGGTTACGATTCAGATTGAGTATTTTGAGCTAGGTGGTACTGAAACCATTAAACTAACTTGGCGGAGTGCCAAATATCAGAATGAGGCAGTGATCCCGCAAGCTTATTTGTATCACGGTGAACGCGATGCGGATGCAGATACTATTCTTGACCTAGATGACAATTGTCCATTTGATGTCAATACCGATCAATTGGATTTGGATGGAGATGATTTAGGCGATGCCTGTGATCCAGATATTGATGGGGATGGATTAACGAATACCGATGAAGTCAGTCACGGCACCGATCCAATACTGGCGGATACGGATGGTGATGGATTATCTGATGGCGATGAGGTGCTCATTCATGGTAGTGATCCTACATCAAGTGATAGTGATGATGATGGGGTCAGTGATGGTGATGAAGTGGCCAATGGCACCAACCCAATTATTATCGAGGACGATGTTGAAGCGAGTGGGGTTGGGGTACAAGGTGATTATTACAGTGGGTCGAGTTTTAATAATTATGTTGCTTCGCGTATAGATCCGCAACTGGGTATTATTTTCTTCAGTAACATGCCTGATGGAATGGCAGCTGATCATTTCTCGGTGCGTTGGACAGGGCAAATTGAAGCGCTTTATACAGATGTCTACACATTCATTGCGGATTTAGATGGTAGTGCTCGTATCTATATCGATGATGTAGAAGTTATTAGCGGGGCAAATGGGATTTATGAAACCGCTCCTATGGCGCTCCGCTCGGGGCAACGAGTAACCGTTCGAGTGGAGTTTAATGTTAGCTCTGGTGGCGAGCGGATGGATTTATCATGGCGGAGTGACCGTTATCAACCACAAGCGCTTATTCCGCAATCACACTTATATCCAACAGTACAAGATCTTGATGGTGATGGCGTTCCAGATTTTAACCTCGGTATCATTCCTCCAGTCTATTTAGATAATTGTGTTGCAGTTGCCAATGCTGATCAGGCAGATAGTGATGCGGATGATATTGGTGATGTGTGTGACAGTGAGCAAGATGGGGATGGGGTCGATAATAGTGTCGATAATTGTCCATTACTGGCCAATGCAGACCAACTGGATAGTGATAACGACCTGATTGGTGATGTGTGTGATGACGATGTTGATGGGGATGGTGTGAACAATGATATTGATAACTGCCCGACCATTGCTAATGGAGACCAAACGGATAGTAATACGGATGGACAAGGGGATGCGTGTGAACCAAGTATTCCCACGATTGCCAATAGCACGATGGTGGTATCCAGCGGGCCTGTGGCGGCAAATGGTGAGGATGTTTATACCATCGCAGTCACCTTACGAGATGTGGATGGATTAGCGGTTGATAACACCACTGTGACGGTGAATAGTCCCCAGTCAAGTTTGTTGTTTAATGCGTTAGAACTCACCACCGACATGGATGGCATGGTCATCTTTGAGGTCAGTAGTGCTACACCTGCCCAAGGCATCGTATCGGTTGAGGTTGATGATGTGGAATTCTTTACCACCAGTGTTTTGGTATTTGTGGTGGGTGATCCGCAGGTGAGCATCACGGGCAGTGCAGAAGCACCTGAAGGTGGTTATGCAATGTATACCGCAACCGTCAGCAATATGGGGTCATTGGATAGCCGATTTGTGACCGTGGCAATAAATCTGCCAGTTGGGTTGATGACGGTGGAAGATGTCATGAGTCCTGAGGGGATGTCACCGGTTCAACAAACCTCAAATACAGTGGTGTGGGTAGTCGATACTTTAGGAACAACGGATGCCTATGAGTACACGGTTGTGGGGCGATTAGCAGGACAAGTTACATTTGGTACAACCGTAGATGTAAATGCGGTAGTGAGTGTCGATGAAGAATCGGATAACACCAATAATATTGCGACTCAGCAAACCACCGTGACCTTACCGCCTGCTCGCCCCACCAATATCGTTAAAGCGGATGCCTTATCGGTTGAATATACACCGAGTGTTAGTGAGGTTGTGGTTGGTCAACCACTGACATTAACCGTCACCTTGACCAATACATCAGATTCAGCACTGTACAATATTGTGGTGTATGCAGACCAAACGCTGACGCCATTTGAGATTCCGCTGGCATGGCCAAATCCATCAGCCGCACAACGCTTGTTGCCGGGTGAGAGCGCCACGGGGCAATTTACACGGACAGTCAGTGCAGATATGGTGCCACCCAATGCAGTTGTTTGGGAGGCGTGGGCACAAGCAATCGATATTGATGATACCAATATTGGGAATACCGTGGTGGTGAATCAGGCACAAATTACTGATAGTGATTTGACCATTAATGGCCCCGGGATTACGGCAGCCTTAGTGGCAGATACCTCATCAGCCATCGTTGGTGAGACGGTCAACTTTACCTTAACGGTTACCAATTCGGCTTATCGCAATGATGCTGCCAATCTCACCAGTCTGGTGACACCCTTATCCCCAACACCATTGACCTTGGATGTGAATCCAATTGCACCTGATGGTAGTGCAACGGCTAGCTTTAGCTATATCGTGACTGCGGCAGATGTCCCGACCTTGGATGCGCGAGTGGTGTTAGCAGGAGAAGGCGTTACCTTTAATGACGCAGTCATTGATGAAGTGGCGTTAGCCAGTGTATCGGTGTTGTCCACTGACGTGGCACCGGGGGATAGTCCTGATTTAGAAATTGTCTACATCAATCCTTTAGGGGCATTAGCGGGCGAAGCATTACCGTTAAGTGTCGATGTGCAAAATAATGGGCAAACTTCCGCTGAATCGACCACATTGACATTGCAACTCGATCATCGGGTGACAGTTGATGATGCGGCAGGTGGTACCTATGATAGTAGTTTACAAACCTTAACATGGGATATTGGCTCACTAGATTCAATGAGTCATGTGACCTTCAATCCGGTGTTGCATGTGAATGCTGGTGTTGCGCTCGATACAACCTTGAACTTTAGCTTTGTGGCGCAAAGTGCCACGCTTGATTTGGATTATGCGAACAACACCCTTCCGTTTGCTTTAACAACTGCTGAAAAAGTACCCTCATCACTGTCTACGATAGACGTTGTGGATCGCGATTGGATCGTTGCGGATGGGGTGGATAGCATTACCTTGATTGCGACGGCGCGTGATATTTTGGGCAATCCGCTCAGTGGTGAATCGGTATCGTTTGTATCCCCCCAAGCGGGCTGGTTAGACCCGATTGTGTTTGATACCACCGATGCTCAAGGTCAGGCTGAGTTAACCCTGACCACAACTGAAAATGGTGAGGGGTTGGTGGTTGCTGTGTTTGCCAATGATGTGCGGGTGGGACAACCGATTACCCGTCGGGCTAATGCAGTGATTTTACCGGATGGCACCACACGGTTGATGAGTGTGGGGGGGACGATTACGATTCCTGTTGTGGTGCAGAATACCTCGGTAGAAGGGGATGCGTTTGATCTGGTGGTTGAGGGTATTGACCCCACATGGGTGAGCAGTCCAGAACTGATGATTGCACCCATCAGCATTGAAGAAACCGAAGTGACTATTTCGGTGCCAGCGGGGACTTGTAGTACCTCGCCAGGGAATTACCATATGACGATTCGGGCAGATGGCCAAACGTTAGGCACTGTGGGACAAGCGGGTGTGAATGTGTTAGTAGCGTTTGCACCGCCTGAATTTGAAGCGGTAACGCCTGCCAACAATGCGCAATTAGCGGGTGACCAAGTCTTCTTTAGCTGGCGGTCGGATACGCCTGCCACCGCCTCGATCTTTGTGCGGACACAACTGACAGAATTTACCCAATATGAGATGCTCCCCGACCCCACTGACCCCACGCTTTATCGGGTGGCGGTACCATTACCAGTTGGTTCCTATGAATGGTATGGTTTTGCCTCAACCGATTGTGGGGGACGAGAGGTTGGTTCTTTTGAAGAGCCCTTCACATTTACCGTCGAAGAAGCGGTGCATTTCACCCAAGATGGATATACCTTCACTATTCGTGATGAATACAACCAAGATGTGGATCGTGATGGTAATCCGTTGGCGATTACTGTTCGTAATGATGATACTGTGGCGCGGCAGGTGATGCTGGATGTTGATAATCCCTATGATGATTTGATTCTTGGGTTTATTGGTAGTGGCAGTATTGATGAAGCCGCTATTTTGCAACCGGGTGAAAGTCGCGACTTTTTGTTGCGGGTGTTTACCCAACATGCGCGACAAGATGAATATGCGTTGACCATGACCTTAGTCAGTCAAGAGACAGTGGACACTATTCCCTTGACCTTGAAGGTCTCGCCACCTGTTTTTGATGTGGCCTTTGAGATTCTATCAGTTGATGAGACCACCCGAGTTCACCGTGCGCGGGTGACCAATAATGGGGATACCCTGACCAACTTTAATTTTGGTTTGACCGATCAAGAAACGGGACTTCCTGCCAACATGATTGTGAATCCATCCTTGGATCATGTCTACTTCCAAGCGGGTGAAGTCATTGAATTCGACATTATTCCGTTAGAACTCTTTGCCAGTGATGATTCGGTGTCCAGTAAACCATCTGGTGGTGCGTTATTCTCCATGTCACAGGCTGGTAGTAGTAGAGGGGCAGTTGGCTCAGGGTGTTCAGGCTCTAGAAATGCGGTAGGGGTATCGTGTGTTAACTATCCCAATGACCCTGTTGAACCGACTTGTGACCATGGGGAAAGACCCTCAACTGAAAGTGTACAACGCACGCTTGAGGTGCAAAGTCGAGCATCCTATTGTACCAATCGTCCTTCAATTCGTATTCCCTTCCAACTCCCTTATTTAGGTGAGTCTGTGGTAGTAGTTGATGGTAGTGTTCAGGTGCGCTTTTACTCGGGTGGTGGGGTTCAAACTCACTATACCAGTGTTGGATTGAACGGGAATGGGTTAGCTTCGGCAGTGGTTCCACGAACATCATTTTTGAATGCGCCGGTTGGGAATGGTGTTGTTGATTTATTAGGTGGCGCTAATACCCTGACCTTAGATTCTGTGCATCCTAACGCTAATGAAGCGCATTATATTGTAGCAACGGGATTTGCGATGACCTTGCATGTCGAAAATGCAGAGCAACCGGTCTGTATTCCCAAGTTTATTGGGGAACCACCCATAACACCGACACCTGTGCCTACTGATGGGCCTAGCCCAACACCCACATCAACCCTTGACCCTAATGGGGATGAAGATGGCGATGGTGTTGATAATGGAGATGATAATTGTCCGTATGTATCGAATCCTGACCAAGCGGATACCGATGGCGATGGGATTGGGGATGCTTGTGAAATTCTTGATCCTGACGGGGATGAAGATGGCGATGGGGTGGATAATGATGAAGATAATTGCCCCTTTATATTCAATCCCAATCAATTAGATATAGATGGGGACGGTATTGGGGACGCTTGTGATACTGAACCGATACTTTGCCAAACGACTGTAAATACTGCATTTAATATACCATTGTATGATTCACCTGAAGCGGCGGCTGGGGCTTATGCTGTCTCTATCACACCGACAGTTACACCACTTGCTTTAGGATCTACTCCAACATCTGAATCACTCGTACTTCAACCCGATATTGCCGCTGCAAGTGTTGAAGTGACATCACCTTCTAGTGCAGTTGCTGAAACTCTGCTTACACAGGAATTAGTTATCTTTTTAATTGCATATGATGCCGATCAAGGTATTGGATTAGCGACATTTACTATCAATGATACAACAGGTGACTACTGGTTCCCTGTATATGGTGATGTATTTACGCCTCCAGCGGGGTCGTGTCAAAAGCCTTTACCTAATCCTAATGAATGTAATTTAAACTTTGCGACTAGTGGAGCAAATGTCCGAAGCTCTGCATCTCCAACTGCAGATTTTGTATTCAATACGTCTGAATTAGCATCTGACTCTTTTCTTATTGGTATTCCGAATGATGGGAATAGTGTAATGTACCAAAGTGGCTGGTGGCATGTTAAAGATCCTGCATCAGGTAGGGAAGGTTATGTTTATGAGGGGAATGATGTTGATAATTTCAAGGTATACGCTGACGCCAACACACCTTCAAATTGCAGCAACCTTTTGACTGATGTGCAAGCCTATGAAATCCTTTTGTATCACCATCTTAAAAAGGGATTGTTTGAAATGGTGTATCGCACTAGGTTGGTTTCTTGTGAGGAAGGAACTGATGATGAAGGAAATGCTATAACTATTAAGACCGATAATGGTTTGCAGTCTATTGTTGACTTTCGTGTTTCATATCTTAATAGTGGCGATAATGAGGAAGTGATACCACCGCTGATTGCAGAAATTATGGTTGCATTTGGTCAAATTCAGTCTGGATTAGACGCAGAAAATCGAGAATTTGTAGAATTAGTTAACTTTATGACAGCTCAGGATGTCTATTTCTATGGTGGTTGGAATTCTTCTCAAATCAATGAGGTAAAGGAAATCTTTGAAAGTATGGAATCTAATTTTGACATACAGTTAAATGAAATCGCCTATATTGCGAATGGTGCCAACGCTACAAATTGGGGTGTAACTATAATATCAGATGAAGATTGGCTTAAACCTGTTTACGGATATTACAGAACTTTTTATGGTGATCAGTTGTGTGGATATGATGAGGTTCACTTAGATACTACACTTTCAACGATCACTTATCAAATAAACAATCGTTCTTTTGCTTTTGGTGGGGAACATGCTCGTTGGATGGTTCATGAAAACTTTCACCATTATGATTTTGTAATGGATAGTGAGAGAAGGTTAAGGTCTCATGATGTATCTCAATATTGGGGGTGGGATGATTTCGATAGTATTAAATATCCTAGTGGGCATGGAGTATCAATGGCATCAACATATCCATACATTTCTCTACCTGCTGTAGCTGAAGATTATGCTGAAGTATATACTGCAGCGTATTGGTTTTATTGGTTAGGCGCTGATCAAGATGCCCTGAATACTCTTCGAGCCTTTCCTTATATGATGTATGTGCCAAGTGCTATAAGGCGTTGTGAGGTGGAATGGGATTTGAGTATAAGTTGGTCATATCCATTAGATAACATTTTAGCTTGTGATGAGATTTCTCTAAACCGTATTTCGGGTTTTGTATGGCTTGATGAGAATGGTGATGGTTTACAGCTTATTGGTGGTGGTAGTAATGTTATGGTAGGTGTTACTGTGAATTTGTATGTGGATTTCGTTTTAGTAGATCAAGCTATAACAGATGCTAATGGAATGTATCATTTTAATAGGTCAGCAGATAATGGAAACTATATTGTTGAAGTTGAGTTACCTGACGGGTATGATTTTAGTCCGCTAAATGAAGGAGAAGATGACACAATAGATAGTGATATTGATCCTGATGGGCTTTCACAACAGTTTACTATAAATCATTTGTCTCAAATTGTTATAGACGTAGGTTTAGTACCTTTACCCGAGCCAACACCAACTCCGGATTCTTAAGTATTTAGGGATAAACATCATATGAAAAATTTGTTAAATATCCATTGGATTGTACTAACAGTATCAATACTAATTGTTTTAAGTTCAAGTGTAGCAGAGGCCCAAACTCCTGAACTTGAATTTATACAAGTTAATGCAATGGAAGTTGGGAATTTTCGAATACCACAAGCTGCTTGGTCATTTGATGATCGCTACCTTGCTATTCTTGGTTCTGGTTATGTTGTAATTTGGGATACGAATACATGGGAACAAGTTGTTTTTTCGAGTTTCTGTGACTCACATTATGCGATAAAACCATTAAATTGGGCACCAGATAGATATGATTTATTAGTCGGATGTGATTATGATACTTTTAATATTATAGGAGATGTTCATTCTGAGATTCGATTTATCGAGGTTCCGGCTTGGCATACTCCCCATTGGTCTAGAGATGGTCGTCTTATCGCATCACAAAGAAATGATGGTACTTTTTGGATTTTTAGTGATAGCTTAGATGTAATAAAGGTTGTTGGGGAGCCATATCCAGAAGACCCCTTAGGTCTTGAACGCCCACTGTCTTGTCCAGATATGAAATGGTCGCCAGACAGCGACTATATTGCTCTGATGTGTGCAGCACAAGGGGTATCTATACAGATTTTAGATGTTAATCAGGGTGAAATAATTAGGGCTTTTGTTCATGCAACTCGTCTTGTTTGGTCTGATGATGGTAGTACATTTACACTTACCGAAGTAAATCCTGAGCTTATCACCGCTTCATCTATGATCTGGACAATAGAACCACTTGAGATGATTTCTAGGATTGAGATACCTTTTGAATACTCTCGCTATATTGAGGAGCAACCAGATAATCGATCTTATAGGGTGAGTTGCAATAATTCCCTTGAAACTGAGATTAGTGATGCTATTTCGGGACAGATCATAATGATCGATTTTCCAGAAAATGAAACCATTACTTGTCCTATAAGCCATATCACATGGTCTTCTGGTAATTATATTTCAATTCTAGATCAAGAGGTATTTACGATTTGGAATGTATATGAAACATATCCGTCCGATACCATTATATCGGGACAGGTATGGCAGGATGTGAACGGTGATGGGTTGCAAACGGATGAATCGGGTGGGAATGTTAATGGGATCACGGTTCATTTGCGAGATGTCAACAACAATATTGTTGATACAGCAGTCACTAATCTAAATGGTATTTATCGATTTGTCATTAATCCCAATACAGACTATTTTATTGAAGCTGTGTTGCCATCCAATTTATCGTTCACCACTCAGCAGGTTGGTGATGACGATACCATTGATAGTGATGTTAATGTAGCCACAGGCCGCATTGAGGGAATTAATCTGGCGGTCGGTGGTCGGCTTCGTACCTTGGACATTGGTTTGATAGATACGCCATTGACTAATTTACGCCTGACCTCGATGTGCTCGCCCGACCCCGATACAACCCGCGTGTGGCGCGTCCGCAACGAAAACGCGGTCGATGTCAACTACACATGGGATGTGGTCGGTACCCAACAAGCGGGTAGTGGGGTTGCGACCGCCAATAGTGATGTGTTCTTTGAAACGCAAACCGTTCCCGATTCTCCGAATACCGTTCGATTATTTGTAGATGGTGAGCAACAACAGGTCAAAGCCAGTAATCCCGCTGCTTGTGATCCACCTGATGAGGTGTGTGTCAATATCGATTTCAATAGTTATGCGGTCACCAGTTACGGTAGTTCACAAGATACCAATGGTACGTTTACGGTTGAAGATAATGGCTCTACCCTCCGTTTGGTGGGTAATACATGGCAACAAATCGCTTTCCCTTATACTCTTACTGAAGAAACAGTACTCCGATTTGACTTCACCAGTAGTAATCAAGGTGAAATACACGGGATTGGTTTTGATGCAGGTAGCAATAGCCAAGCGGTTAGTAAACCAACGGTCTATCGTGTCTACGGCACACAATCATGGGGGCGAAGCGACATTGATACTTATGCCACCTATGCACCAGCAACACAATCATATGAAGTCCGTGTGGGTGAAGATTATACCGGTGAGTATAGCTATCTCACGTTTGTTATGGATCATGATGTCAGCACCCCCACAGCCGATAGTGTGTTTAGCAATGTTCAAGTGTGTGAAATTCCGTTGCCAACACCCACTTGTACCTTACAAAGTGTGGTGTCTTACATCCCCGGCACACGGGTTTCGGGTGAGCCGATTTCGTCATCACGTACCGATGCGTCTCAGGCGTTGGGGACACCCGAAGACGATGATACTGAAAACTTTGTTTCGCTAGGCTTTGGGGGTGAGTTGATTGTTGACTTCGGTCAAGCGGTGTTTAATGAATCAGGCACGGATATTCAAGTTTATGAAACCTCGTATAATGACCACGATCGTCCATGGTCTGGGTATCCTGAGCAGGCTGAAGTTTATGGCTCTCAAGATGGCCAAACATGGACATTGTTAGGTGTTGCCCGAAAAGATAGTAGTTTCGATTTAGGCGACTTGGATTGGATTCAGTACCTTCGTATTGTGGATACCACCGATCCCGCTGATTTTAGTGTTTCAAATCAAGCAGATGGTTTTGATGTCGATGGGGTACAAGCCTACTCAACATGTGATGTGCCACCAACTCAATAGATGAATTGTAATCAATAGCCTTCAATAGTTGTCCTTTTGGGGATGAATATTGAAGGCTGTTTATATTAGGTATTTTTCTTAGACATCATTGTCACTGTATCAACATATATGTTCATATTTATATTTTTGTAGTTATTGTATTTCATCAGCATAGTCATTTAAGGATTAATTGACAAATGTTTCGTGCTCCCATTATGCCTTTAAGATGTGGGAAAGAAATCTCATATTTTACCAATCAGCTTCGCAACTATTATATCTATGTACTATCAACAACAGGGCTTTTGCAAAGTCATGTGACGTTCTATTTTGTTCTAATAACTTTGGCAAAACTGGCCGCTATTGATTTTTCCTGACCCATTATGAACTCACATATACTTGAGCAAAAATACAGTTTCATTAGATATTCCGACTTTGCAAAAGCCCTGCTATCAACAACTGTTATATAAACAAGCCATCGTGCTATACTGAAATGCTATAGACTCAAACGTGAACTCACTAAACTGATATTATAGGATGTGTAAAGCTTGTGTTATCTCAAGTCATTATCTATTTATAGAAACTTATTTTTATATTGACCTGTTGCTTACAGCCGAAATTCGATGTTGTGCGACATAAATTTATTTCTTACATCCTATAACACAGATACTTAGTGAAAAGAATATGCTTGACATACTTAGCATTGCTTGATATTCTTAGCGTATGACTACTGAAAACTTTGGGCCTTTCTTACAAAATACTCGAAAACAAAAAGGACTTTCCCTACGTGCGGTAGAAGATAAAACAGGAATATCTAATGCTTATCTTAGCCAGCTTGAGCAGGGAAAGATTAAACAGCCATCACCTGTCATACTTAGCAAGTTAGCTGGGGTATACGAAATATCATATAGAGTTTTGCTAGATTTAGTTGGATACCCAACTCCTGAACCAAATGATGATTATCAACTACCAGTTAGCAAAGATTTTGCTTCAAGGCTCGCTACATTAACCCATGATGAAGAGCAAGAGTTAAGCAAGTATCTACAGTTTTTACGTTCAAGAAACAGCAAGGATTGATAATTTTGAATTGGTCTTTTAGCTCTGACCGAACCTTCAATAAATGTCCCCGCAAATGGTTTTATCACTACCGATGGGCACACCACAGCGCCAAAGCAATATCGAGGCAACGAGCGTATCGACTTTCTAAGTTACAATCTATCTCGTCATGGAGAGGGCTTTTAGTAGATAAAGTCATTAGCAATAAGGTAGTAAAAAATATTAACGATAAGCGTCATGTTGATTTCAATAACGTCATTTCTTATGCCAAAAGGTTATTTGAGGCAGAGCTAGAGTTTGCTCTAGCACATCGACTTTTGGACGATGACATTAAACCTAGCCAAGAAACATACTTCACTGCATTTTTTAATCTGGAATACGGGTTAGATGTTTATGAAGAAGAAATAGATGCAGCTTGGGCTGATATTGAATTAGCAATATCAAATCTGTTCAATAATGACTATCTCTTTGGGCTGCTTACCAATGCGAATTACTTAAAAGCACAGCATACATTTCAATTCAGGCTTGACGGTTTCTTGTCCGAGGTAAATTTCAAGGGCTCGCCCGACCTTATTATTTTTAACCAACAAGAGCCTCCAATTATTGTTGATTGGAAGGTGAAAACCTCAGGTTTACAAGATTATTGGCTACAGCTAGCTAGCTATGCTGTCGCTATCACCAAATCACCTCATAATGACATGATATCCTATATTTATGGGTATAAAACAACTGATATTCCGTTAATTGAGGCTCAACTGCTAACGGGAGAGACTAGGAAGTATCAGCTAAATGAAACAGATGTAGAAAGTGTCGAGGATTACATTGCTACTTCGGCTACAAAGATGCTTCACGCGTTAGATGGTAGACAAACTAGAGAGTTAGCCGCTTCTGATTTTGAAGTAGCGTATGACGCCGTTCAATGTAGTAAATGTCCTTTTCAAAGCCTATGTTGGGAGAGTAACTAATGAGTGGTTTAGAGGCAAACATCTATCCGATTACAAACCTCAATGAACTTTCATCGGAATACAGAATGTTCCGAATTAAGGGGTTGCGTCCTGACCAAGAGGAATATCACAGTAATCGTGATCTCATCGCAAAGCGTATGAGCTATGAACTGAAAACACCTGCGACCACTATTGAACGTGATAGCGTTCCATTCTTAATCATTAAAAGTGATGCAAGCGCTCCACCTGATAAGCTTCAGTTAGTGAGAAATGTCGTGTATTTTAATGACGAAGATAGTATTTTCCATTTAGATTATACAAAGCGTAGTCCCGAGAATGATGCTATTGCGACTAGATTCTTACAATTTATTATTCAAGAGCCGTTAAGGAAAAATGGTTCGCTATGGCAGCCTAGCTCTGGAAAACCTTTCTTTAGCAAAAAGCCAAAAAGTATACATAATGGTGTAGCTCATTATTCAGGTTACTCAGTCAGGGTCGCATTTACCCCAGAAGGGCAACTTGGACTGTCTATAGATGTTGCAAATAAGTTTGTGAGTGCTAAAGGGCTTCCCGGTAACCTTTCTCATAAGCAATTTCTACAGTTTAAGGGAAGAAGTTTCATCTATCGCTATGGCAATCTTTGGTATGAGATAAAATTGGCTGGATTTAGTGATTTGGATGTAACGCAATATGAAGTGCCATACAAAAACGACTTTCTACCTTTAATCGAAGTAGTGCGACGCACCACTGTTGGTGCTTTTCCACCAGAACTGTCCGATCTATCACCAGATGCCTCTGTTATAACCTATATAACCAATCAAGATGATACACGTGGAGCCCCTGCACCTTTATGCCACTTGGTGTATGAAACGGGAGATAAAATTGCTGGCCGCCTACAAAGTCACACAATACTTGCTCCACATGAACGTTTTAATAACATAAAATGGTTTAGAGAACGTTACTTAGACAAAGTGCGTTTTGGAGATACCCAATTGCGCTTAACTCGCTATCCAGTAAAAATTCCAGATAAAATATTGGTAGTGGTTAAGTAGTAAGTGATAAAGCCATTCGTCGATTATGCTCAATGATAAACCAGCGAGTCACCAACTCATGATAAAAATCAGATTTGGAAAACGATAAGGTTTTTCGTGTATATCGCCCCAACCACTGCCGCAAAGTGCCATACCATCGCTCTTGATGAGCCGTGAGTCCGGTCTCTTTACCAACTTGTTGGTGGGTTGCTTCAG